>Ga0247781_1000284_pt1 | contig 15243 bp, 12 predicted proteins | sample UWRJL184509B5_FD_179922 | JGI IMG/M metagenome (GOLD analysis project Ga0247781, IMG submission 179922) | Plant litter microbial communities from Arlington Agricultural Research Station in Wisconsin, United States - UWRJ-L184-509B-5 | ecosystem: Environmental > Terrestrial > Plant litter >...
GACAATGCCGTCGTAGGCCGCCTTGGCGCCGCCCATCATGCCCTGACGCCACCAGTTCTGGATGATCGGCTCGGACGGCTTGGCGCCGGGCCGGTTGTAGCCGTAGAACGGTCCGGACGGCAGTGCCGTGTAGAACTCGGACCGGTTCGCCGCGAGCTGCGCCTGCAGGTCGTCGAAGACGCTCTTGGGCAGGCCCCCGGGGTTCGCCTCGGTCTGCACCATGATGGGCGGCACCGCGCCGATCAGCACGGCCCGCGCGGCCCGGCTCTCGCCGTGCCGGCCCAGGTAGTGAGCGACCTCGCCCCCGCCGGTGGAGTGCCCGACGTGGATCACGTCGTGCAGGTCGAGATGCTCGATGACCGCCAGCAGGTCGTCGGCGTAGTGGTCCATGTCGTGGCCGTCGCTGACCTGCGTGGACCGTCCGTGACCCCGCCGGTCGGCGGCCACGACGCGGTAGCCCTGCTGGAGGAAGAACATCATCTGGTTGTCCCAGTCGTCGGCCGACAACGGCCAGCCGTGGCTGAAGACGATCGGCTGCCCGGAGCCCCAGTCCTTGTAGAAGATCTCGACGCCGTCAGTAGTGGTCACATAACTCATGTCGTCTCCGCTCGGTGGATGATCATCATTCCTTTGTAGATCAAGCTATGCCCCTCGCGCCGTCCGGACCACAAGAACGTGACGAACGACTACATTGCGAATTCAGCGCCACAATGCACAGTGGTGATCCGTCCGGCGGGTCAGGACCGGCCGGCGAAGCCGGTCTCGTAGGCGACGACGACGGCTTGGACGCGGTCACGGACGGACAGTTTCGTCAGGATGCGCGCGACGTGGGTCTTCACCGTCGTCTCGGCCACGGTCAGCTCGGCGGCGATCTCGGCGTTGGACAGGCCGCGCGCGACCAGGCGCAACACGTCGAGCTCGCGATCGGTCAGGGCCGCCAGCTCGGGCGGGGGACCGGCCGGCCGCGCGGGCGGACCGAACCGCTCCACGAGCCGCCGGGTGATCGACGGCTCGATCAGGGAGTCGCCCGTCGCCGCGGCCCGGACGGCGGCGATCAGGCGGGTCGAGGGGGCGTCCTTGAGCAGGAAGCCCGCCGCGCCGGCCCGCAGCGCGCGGTACACGTACTCGTTCTGGTCGAAGGTCGTCAGGACGACGACCGTGGGCGGGTCGGGACGGCGGAGGATCTGCTCGGTGGCGGCCAGGCCGTCGAGTTCGGGCATGCGGATGTCCATCAGGACGACGTCGGGCTCGGCCAGCGCGGCCTGACGGACCGCCTCGGTGCCGGTGCCGGCCTCGGCGATCACCTCGATGTCGCCCTCGGCCTCGAGAATGACCCGGAATCCCGTCCGTACGAGGGTCTGGTCGTCCGCGATGAGCACCCGGATCTTCTCCGCCACATCAGTGATTCTCCCGCCCCGGCGTCCTCCCCCGGGTCATCCCTGCGGAGGATGCCGCAGCCGAACATCGTCCTCGCGGCAGACGAGGGCTACCCCGTCGGCTTCCTAGTGTCCAGGCCATCGAACGCGCGAGAGCGAAGGCGAGAGGGGAACAGCGATGACGACTATTCGTCCCGTCGACTATGTTTTGGCCGGACTACTCACTGCGGGCGGCGCTCTGCTGATGGTCGAGAATGTGATGGCGGACGGCGACACCGACCTGGCACACCCGGTCTCGACCACCTCGTGGGCCATCCTGCCGGTCTTCCTGCTGGTCACCGTGCCGATCCTGGGGCGCCGCCGGCACGTACTGGCTGTGGTGGGCGTCACGGCGGCCGCGATGGCCGTTCATGTCCTGGCCTTCGGCTGGCTGACTCGGTGCGGCATCGGACTGCCGCTGGCGGCCGCCCTCGCGTACGCCGTGGCCCGCTTCGCCGGTAATGCCGGTAACCAGGTGCTCGGGCTGGCCGGCGTGGTCGCCCTGATTCTGTTGACGCTCGTCCGGGACAGCTCGATCGGCGGGCTCCCGAGCGGCTTGGAAATCGCACTCCCGGGGGCTGCGCTCTTCTACGCGGCCGGTCTGGCGGTCCAGAATCGGGCGAGGAAGCAGATCGGCGAGAAGCAGCTCGTCTCCGCCTGAAGGGGTCAGCCATGAGTGAGGTCCGGGTCGGCGACTGGCTCGTCGCGGGGGTTCTGACCGCCCTGGGTGTCGTGCTGATGGCCTTCGACATCGCCGAGAGCGGCGGCTCACCCTGGCTGATCCCGGTCTTCGCCGCCGCCACGGTCCCGGTGCTGTGGTGGCGGCGTGGCGTTCTCGCGGTCACCGGCGTGGCGCTGGCCGCCGTGACCTTGCACGACCTGCTCTTCGGCTGGGTGACGCGCTGCGGCGCGGGGCTGCCGCTCGCGTTCACGCTCGCGTTCCTCGGGGCGCTGGCCTATGGGCGTACGAAGGCCTGGTTGTCCTTGGGTCTCAGCGTCCTGCTCTGCGTGGCCGTCCTGATCAGGGACACGGCCGCCGGGCCGGGCACGTTGGTCCTGGCGGTCCCGATCGCGCTGATCGTGTTCGGGGTCGGGCGGGCGGCCCGGCAGCGTGCCTTCCTCAACCGGCAGCTGCGCAGCCGCGATGCCGAGCTGCGGGAACTGCGCGACGAGCGGGCGGCGCTGGTGGTCGCGGACGACCGGGCCGAGCTGTCGCACCGGCTCGACGGGCTGCTGCGGGACCGGCTCGACCAGTTGACCCGGGCGGCCGAGTCGGCTGACGGGCTCGAGCCCGCGCAGGCCAAGGTGCTGCTGGAGTCGATCGAGGCAGGCGGCCGGCGGACGATGGACGACATGCGGGAGATCGTCGGGCTGCTGCGCGGCGACGAGGCCGACCTGGAGCCCGCGCCGACGGTGGCGCACCTCGACGCGCTGCTGGCTCGGCAGCGTTCGCCGCACCCGCGGCTGACGGTCACCGGCGACGCGCGGTCATTGCCGGCGACGGTCGAGCTGTCGGCCTACCGGATCGTCGAATACCTGGTGGCGGTGCTCGACGCGCGCACGGACGCCCGGGTCGAGGTCGCGGTGCGGTTCGCGGACGAGGGGCTCGAGATCCGGGTCAACGGCACGGTGGGGCGCGGAGCCGACGTCCGGGCGGCGGTCGTGCGGGCCCGGGAACGGGCGCGGCTGCTGGGCGGCTCGGTCGACGTCAAGATCGCGCGGGGCCGGGCGCGGGTGGTGGCCCAGCTACCCGTGCTCGGGTGATCTCCATGCGGCGGCTCGAAAAGCTGGGGATCGCGCTGCTGGTGGTCGGGCTCGTCGTGGTGCCGACGGCGGTCCACGGCGGGTGGGGCCGGCTGACCGTCGCGCTGGTCGCGAGCGGCGTCCCACTGCTGTGGTGGCGGGAGCACCCGCGGGCGGTCGTCGGGGTGGGGGGCGCGCTGTGGCTGCTGGCCGCCGGGCTCGGCAGCGCCGACGACCAGTGGTTCCCCGACCCGGCGCTGATCATCATGGCGCTGCTCGCCGGAACGGCCGCGCTGGCGTGGCGGGGGCGGGCGGCCTGGGTGGCGGGGCTCGGCCTGGTCGCGTACCTCGGGGTGCTCTGGGCGATCGTCGGGGACAGCCTGGTCGCGCTGGCCATGTTCAGTGTGCCGAGCTTCGTGGCCGGCACGGTGCTGCGGCTGCGGCGCGAGGCGGCCGACGATCTCGCCCGGCGCGGGCAGGAGCTGGAGGAGGAACGGGAGCTCTTCGCCGCGCTGGCGGTGCGGCACGAGCGGTCCCGAATCGCCGCCGAACTGCACGACATCGTCGGTCACGCGATCAGCGTGATGATCATTCAGGCGGCGGCCGGGCAGCGACTCGTCGACCGCGATCCGGCGCTGGCCCGGGCGGCCCTCGGCGCCATCGCGGAGTCCGGTCGTCAGGGCCGGGCCGACCTGCGGCGCCTTGTCGACCTGCTCGGCGGCGCCGAGGTGGGCGGGCCCGACCTGGCGCTGATCGAGGAGGTGGTGACCCGGGCGGCCCGCAGCGGGCTCGACGTGTCGTGCCGGTTCGAGGGCGACCGCGACGGGGTGACCGAGCCGGTCGCGCACGTCGCCTTCCGGGTGGTGCGGGAGAGTCTGACCAACGCGCTGCGGCACGCTCCCGGCGCCCCGGTCCGGGTGCTGGTGAAAGGGCAAGGACGGGCATTGAGCGTACGGGTGGAGAACGATCAGCCGAGCCGCGAAGGGCTGGCGCTGGGCGGCACCGGGCGTGGGTTGATCGGGCTGCGCGAGCGGGTGCGGGAGCTGGGCGGGGCACTCGACGCCGGCCCGCTGCCGGGCGGCGGATGGCTCGTCCGAGCCGAACTGCCGGCGCCGAAGTGACACCGGAGGCGGCCCACCGACCGGACCGCCTCCCCCCGCACAGTGACCCGTCTTACTTGGCCCAGAAGACGTAGACCGCGCCGTACGGAACGGCCTTCTTGGCACCGTCGGTGCAGGCGCCGGCGGGAGCGGCACCGCCCGAGGTGAGCAGGCGGCTGATGTGGGTGGCGCGGCCCAGGACGCCGCCGCCCGTGGTGGTGGTGACCTCGAGCAGCAGCTCCGGGATCGTGCCGGTGCGCGGGCTCTCGCCGATCTTCTTCGCGGTGACCAGGGAGTTGTCCCGCGTCGACTGCCAGCTCGGGCCGCCGAAGTGGTGCACCCGGCCGCCGGTGCCGATCAGCTGCGCCTCGGGCGTGGAGGCGCCGGTGAAGATGCCGCCGGTGCAGGTGTAGGTCTGGGTGCCGGAAGCGACGACGTACGCCCCGATCGGCTTGGCGCCCTTCGGGGGCTTGATCGCCGACGGGATGCCGGGGATGGACACCGCGCGAGCGTCCGGGCCGGAGGCTTTGGGTGCGGCGACCTCGGCGGCGGAGGCGTTGAAGGTCACGGCGCCGGCGGTGGCGATCACGGCCGCCATTCCCACCCCGGCGGCAGCGCGAATCCTGGAACGCTTCGACTTGAGCATGAGATCTCCTCGTTTGGGGGCGTGAGCGTTGCCCCGTCGGCGAGGTACACGGTGTACTCCCGAGTAGGGATCAAAAATAAACGTCGATGCGGTCCGTTCGTCGGGGAGGGATGGTACGAACGGACGATCCCCCCGTCCTTGACGTTCTCCACGGCCTGCTTCGCCTTGGCGCTGCGCTGGTCGTTGGAGCCGCTCTGGTCGGCCTTGCCCGCGGCCTCCCCCAAGTTTCCGATGACAATCACCTGTGCTGTGTCACGGATGCCGGCGACGTGATCGGGTGGCGCAGCCCCGGATGCCCCGCGGGCAGTGTGCGGCGGATGACCCACCAGCTCACGGCCAGGCATGCGGCGACAAGAGGCCAGGTCAGAGCGATGCGGGCGACGCCGAGGGCGAAAACCTGACCCGCGGCGTAAAGGGGCAGGAAGATCGCGACGCGTACGACGTACTGCAGCACCCAGACCCAGCTGGCGAGACCGTAGGAGCGCAGCAGGGCCGGGTCGCGCCGCCATCGGGTCCGTTGCCCGAGCACTCCCCCGACCACCAGGCCGAGCAGCGGCCACCGGAGCACGATGCTGACCGCCCAGGCCAGCGCGCTCGCGGCGTTGCTCAGCAACTGGATCAGGAAGAAGTCTTCCGCGCGCCCGGTGCGCAGCGCGATCAGCGCCGCCACACAGACACCCAGCAGGCCGATCAGCACCGCGCGCGGCTTGTCGCCGTGGCGCAGCCGCCAGGCCGACACGCCGACCGCGCAGGCGACCGCGGCCCCGGCGCCGGCCCAGATGGACTGACCGGCGGCGAGCCAGCCGACGACGAACCCGGCCGCGGGCAGGGTGGCGTCGATCGCGGCCCGCCGCCCGTTCAGCAGTGTGGACAGCGACTCCGGCTGCGTCATCCCCTACCCCGTCCGTCTCGGTTAGGGAAGCCTAACCGCAGCCCTGTTCCCGATGGAAAGTGGCGTCGGCGTCAGGGCTCTCGAGCTCGACGATCGACTCGAGGTCAGGGATTCAGGTCGCTCCGGGCCCGTACCGGGGAGGTTACCGTGGTGGCCGGGGCTGATCGGTGGTTGTCGGGGAGCCGGGGATGGTGGAGGTCGCACCGCCCTTGCCGTTGCTGACCTCGATGGTCACGACGCCGTTCTTCACGGTCCGGCGGCGCGGCTCGGTGCCCGCGGCCGTGCCGGCGGGACAGCCCGAGTCGACCTCGCCGTTGCCGACCACGACGGCGAAGCCGGCGCTCTCGAGGCGGTTGCGGGCGCTGTTGATCGAGTCGCACTCGACGTCGGGGATGCGCCGCTGATCCCCGTACACCACCTTGCGGTTCTCGGGGCGTTTGAACTGCTCGTACGGTCTGGTCCTCATGTAGTCGCCGAGGGTGCGATAGACGGCGGGGTTGACCTGGTTGTGCCGCAGTCTGTCCTTGTGCGCCTGGTAGTCGGGGTTGACCAGGTAGCCGGCGACGACCAGCGCGGTGGTGCCGGCGATCAGCGACGCCGTGCGGTCGCGGTCGGTGGTGCCGGTCTTGCCGAAGACCGGACGGTCGACGACGCCGCGGGTCTGCGGGGCGGTCGCGCCGCCGCAGCCGCCGAGCCGGGCCGAGTCGCCGACCGGGCAGCGGGCCGCGTCGAGGGCCGCGCGGGCGACATCGACGCTGGTCGCGCGCACGCAGTGCGGCTTGCCGATGTCGAGCTTCTCGCCGGAGCGGGTGGTGATCTGCTCGATCGGGGTCGGCTGGCAGTACATGCCGTCGGCGGCCAGGGTGGCGTACGCGTTGGCCATGTCGAGCGGGGTGGTCGCGGAGACGCCGAGCGTGAAGGCACCCCACTGGTGCGAATTTCCGGGCGCGGCCAGCTTGGCGTCCGCGGGATCGCGGAACCGGATGCCGAAGCGCTTCGCGACGTCGACCACGTTCTCGGCGCCGACGCGTTCCTCCAGCGGCACGAAGTACGTGTTGATCGAGCGGCCGAAACCGGTCCACATGTTGTAGACGCCCGCACCGCCGCCGCCGGAGTTCTGCGGGCACCAGAAATGGGTGCCCGGGCAGGCCGAGTCGTTGCTGCGCTCGATGATGTACCGCGACTTGTAGAACTTCTCCGCCTTGATCGTGTAGTGCAGCGGGTAGCCCTTTTCCAGCGCGGCGATCAGCGTGAAGATCTTCATGACCGATCCGGCCTGGTAACCGGTGATGTCGCCGCCCCCGCTGAGCAGCGGGTTGACCGTGTTCGGGTAGGTGGATCTGACTTTCTGACGCCGCTTGGCCGGGTCGGCCGAGAGCGGGTTGCCGGCGTTGTCGAGCTTGTACTTCCGGTTCGTGACGAGCAGCTTCACCTTGCCGGTGCGCGGCTCGACCGCCGCGAGCAGCAGCGCGTTCTTGTTCTTCTCCTTGATCAGGTCGGCGACGCGTCCCCGGGCCTGCGCGGTCGCCTTGAGGTCGATCGTGGTGGTGATGCGGTAACCACCGCTCTTGAGCCGGCGATCCCGGTCGTACGTCGTCGCGCCGAACTCGGGCCGCTCCATCCACCACCGGTAGAAGTAGTCGCAGAAGAAGCCCCAGCTGTTGTTGGCCACCGGGACGCAGCCGTTGCCGACCGCGGCGACCGTGCGCGGGAGCGCCTCCTTCTTGGCCGCCTCGGCCTGCGCCGGCGTGATCGCCCCCGACTCGACCATGCCCGGGATCACGTACGCGTTGCGGCGCTGGCGGATCTCGTCGTACCCGCTCTTGGTCGTGGGGTCGTAGAACGACGGCGCCCGGACGATGGCGGCCAGCATCGCGGCCTGCCCGATCGTCAGATCCTTGGGCCGCTTGTTGAAGTAGACCTTGCTGGCGGCGAAGATCCCGTAGGTCTGCTTGCCGAACGGCGCCATGTTCAGATAGCGCTCGATGATCTGGTCCTTGGTGAGCTCCCGCTCGACGGTCATCGCGTACTTGATCTCGGTGATCTTCCGCTTGTTCGTGTCCTCAGTGGCCTCGACGACCTCCTGCGGGCTGGTCGCCGAGTAGGCCAGCGACATGCGCACCCACTGCATGGTGATCGTCGACGCGCCCTGTTTGGACTCGGACTTGCCGCTGTTGTTGACCACGGCCCGCGCGACACCCTTGAGGTCGACCCCGTTGTGCCGGTAGAACTCCCGGTCCTCGGCGGCCACCATCGCGTCGATGATGTGCTTCGACATCTCCTTGAGCTGCACATCGCTGCGAAACTCGTCGTAGAACTGCGCGATCTGCGTCCTGTTGTCCGACGCGTAGACCCGGCTGATCTGCGGCGAACTGAACTTCTTGAGCTCGCTCGGCAGCCCGGCGAACGCCTGGTTGCCGGCCTTGGCCGACAGCCCGGAGATCGCGAGGACCGGAAAGGCCGCCGCCGCCACGACGACGCCGGCGACCAGCCCGCAGACCAGCAACGCGAACACATTGAAGAAAAGGTTGTGATCGTGTCTGCGGAACCAGGAACTCACCGAACCACCACCAGCGCCAGTACGGAAACGAGCACTGTCTATTTGACCCTGTCCTGTCAAGAGCCGCTGCCCGGCAAATCCCCTCAATCAGCGCATAACTCGCGGCCGGCATCAGATCTTGTCCGACCGACCCCTCAAAAGCCGTCTTCGGTGACCGTGGTGATGTCGTCCAGGCCGGCGATCGTCAGGACCGCGACCAGCAGCCGGTTGGCGACCAGGCGCAGGTTGCCGACGTGGGGGAAGATCGCGGCCAGGCCCGCGCTGTCGAGGTAGTCGACGGCGGTCAGGTCGACCACGAAGCCGGCCCCGTCGGCCTGGTCGTCGGCGCCGGTCAGGGCGGCGGCGAAGGTGGCCGCGTTGCTCATGTCGATCTCGCCGGCCGCGGCGAGCACGACGGCGCCGTCCGGGCGGCGGCCCGTGGTGAGGGTCAGCGGAGTACTCATCGGGGGATCCTCGCTTGCAGGCCGACGACGGTCCCGGCGGAGCCGGTCGTGATGGTCACCTCGGTCATGAGTGCCCTCATCAGGGTGAGCCCGCGTCCCCGGTGCGGGTTGGCCGCGGGCTGCGGGGTCTTCCAACGGCCGCTGTCGGTGATGGTCAGGTGCAGGTCGTGCGCCGTGGCGGCGGCCCGCAGGCGGATCAGGCCACCGGGCAGCTGGCGGTGGCCGTGCTCGATGGCGTTGGCGCACGCCTCGCCCACCGCGACCAGCACGTTCTGCGCAGTGGTGGGGTCGACTCCGCAACGGGCCAGCCAGGTGCGCAGCGTGGTTCGCAGGGGGGCCAGCCGGGTCGCCTCGGCGGGGAAGGCCAGCTCGAGCGGGCCGGGATGCCGGTAGAGCAGCATCGCCACGTCGTCGTCGTAGCCGCCCGCCGGGGCCATGCTCGCCATGACGTCGGTGGCCAGGTCCTCGAGCGTGGCCGCGCGTCCTTGCTGGACGGTCTGGACGACCCGTTCGATGCCCGTGGTCAGCGCCTGCCGGCGGCGTTCGACCAGGCCGTCGGTGTAGAGCAGCAGGGTGGCCCGCTGCGGCACGGTGTAGCGGGCCTCGGGGCGTTCCGCCGCCAAGCGCACCCCGAGCGGGCGGGACCGGCCCCGGTCGAGCAGGTCGGAGGTGCCGTCGGGGTGGGTGACCACGGCCGGTGGGTGCCCGGCGCTGGCGTAGGTCAGCTCCCCGGTGGCGGGGTCGAGCACACCGCAGAAGACGGTCGCACACATGGCGCCGGGCAGCTGGGCGGCGAACCGGTCCAGGGCGGTCAGCGTCTGGGCCGGGTCGGTATTCTGCAGCAGCAGGGCCCGGCAGGCGCTGCGAAGCTGGCCCATCACCGTGGCCGCCTGCAGTCCGTGGCCGACGCAGTCGCCGACGACGATCCCGATGAGACCGTCGGCCAGCGTGACGGTGTCGTACCAGTCGCCGCCGACCTTGAGCGGGCGGGTCGCGGGTGAATAGCGCACGGCGAACCCGGCGGGGAGCTGGGCCGGGCCGAGGATGGCGTGCTGCAGCGCGAGCGCCGTCTCGCGCTGCTGGTCGATCTGGTGGATGCGCTGCAGGCCCTGCCCGAGGTGGCCGGCGAGCAGGGCCAGCAGGGTGCGGTCCCGGTCGGTGAAGGGTCGCCGTTCGGCCAGTTCAAGCATCAGGACCATCGTCCCGTCGGGATGTTCCAGTGCGATGCCGGCGCCGCCGGGCTGGTCGGCCACCGGGGTGAGTGGCGGCCGGTCGCGCAGCGCGGTGAGCGCCGCCCGCTGCTCGTCGGTGAGGTCGTCCCAGCGGGTCTGCGGGTCGGTCGTGACCAGCGTCGGCGTGCCGTTCGAGCCGAAGACCACGGCGTACGCCCGGGTGGCCTGCCACAGCTCGCCGAGGGCGGGGAGCACGCTGAGTAAGGTGCCGGACAGGCTGTCGGCCTGGGCGAGGCGGACGCTCATCGCGGCCAGGGCGCTCTCGCGCTGCACGGCGTAGTGCTCGGCGGTGACGTCGCGGAAGGTGCCGACGATGACGCGGCGACCGGTCTCCGGGTCGTCGACCTGATTGAACGAGGCAGCCACCCAGAGGCGGTGGCCGGCGCGGTGCTTGACCGGGATCGTGTAGGTGCCGCGAGGGCTCTCGACCAGCAATGCGAGGGCGTCGGCGACCTGCTGATAGCCCTCCGGGTCGGCGTCCTGATCGGGCCACCACGGGTGCACCGGGGGGTAGGGCAGCCCCTCGGGTCCGTAACCGAGGACGTCGGTGAAGGTCGGGTTCATCTCGATGACGGTGCCGTCGGCGTCGCAGACGAAGAACGCCTCCTGCAACGAGTCGATCAACGCCGTACGCCAGCGGGCGTGGTGGTTGCGCAGCCGGGCCAGTTCCAGGTTCGCGCGTACGCGGGCCAGCAGCTCGGCCGAGGAGAAGGGCTTGACCAGGTAGTCGTCGGCGCCGGCTTCGAGGCCCTCGATGGACGCCTCCTGCCCGGCGCGCGCCGAGAGCAGCAGCACGGGCGTGCCCGCCGTTCGCGGATCGGCTCGCAGCGCGGCCACCAGTTCCAGGCCGCCGAGGCGGGGCATCATGACGTCGCTGACGATCAGGTCGGGCCGGTGCACGCGGGCCGCCTCGAACGCGGCCTGCCCGTCGTCGACCGCCCGCACCTGGTATCCGGCCGAGCGCAGCAGCCGGGTCAGGTAGTCGCGCATGTCGACGTTGTCGTCGGCCACCAGCACCGTGGACCCGGTCCGCTCCACCTTGACGTCCGCGCCGGCCGCGGCACCGCCCGGCAACCAGTGCAGAGCCTCCTCGACGTACGGTTCGGTGGTGGCGGACAGGATGGCCGATCTGTCGGCGACCTGGCCCGTCCCGAGTGGAAGCCGGATGGTGAAGACCGTGCCCCGGCCGAGCACGCTGGTGGCCGTGATCGTGCCGTCGTGCAGCTCGACCAGCTCCTTGACCAGGGCCAGGCCGATGCCGCTGCCCTCGTTGGAGCGCGACCGGACGTTCTCGACGCGGTGGAAGCGCTCGAACAGGCGCGGCATCTCCTGCTCGGACACGCCGACGCCGCTGTCGGCCACGGTCACCACCGCCGCGTCGCCCTCAGTCCGGACGCCGACGCGCACCGACCCGGCGAAGGTGAACTTGAGGGCGTTGCTGAGCAGATTGAGGACGATCTTCTCCCACATGCCGCGGTCGAGCTGCACCGGCTCGGCCAGGGGCGGGCAGTCCACCTCGAACGTCAGCCCGGCCCGCTCGATCGCCGAGCGGAAGACGCTGGCCAGCTCGGCCGTCGCGTTGGCCAGGTCGACCGCCTCGAACCGGGCCTGCATGCGACCGGCCTCGATGCGGGAGAAGTCGAGCAGGGCGTTGACCAATTTGCCGAGCCGCAGCCCGTTGCGGTGGATCACGTCGAGTTCGGCGCGGACGCCCTCGTCGGTGATGTCCGGCCGGGTGCGCAGCTCCTCGACGGGACCCATGATCAGGGTGAGCGGGGTGCGGAACTCGTGGCTGATGTTGGCGAAGAACGCGGTCTTGGCCCGGTCGAGCTCGGCGAGCTCCTCGGCCCGCCGCTGCTGGGCCCGGTAGCTGCGGGAGCTCGCGATCCCGGCGGCGACGTGCCCGGCCACGAGCTCGACGAAGCCCCGGTAGCCGTCGTCGAGGGCCCGGTAGCGGTTGAGGGCGGCGACCATGAACCCGTACGGCCGGCCGCCCTGTTGCAGCAGCGGCACGAGCAGGGCCTGCGTCGGGGGCTCGGGCCAGTCGCCGGTCGGCAGCACGGCGAAGGCCGGACCGTCCAGCGGGACCAGCGCCGACCCGCCGCGCGCGAGCGTTTCCACCGGCCAGACGCCGGGGTCGAGCCCCGAGATCCCGGTCGCGCCGGCCAGCCGTACGTCGTGGTCGCCTTGACGGTCCTCGCCCTGGAAAAGGTAGGTGAGGGTGAACGGCAGGTCGAGGCGGTTGCGGCCGAGCTGCACCCCGGCGAAGGCCAGCGTCTGCTCCTCGGTGCGCACCACGCTCGGGTCGGAGCCCAGGTCACGCAGGGTCGCCATGCGCCGCTCGCCGATCACTCGATCGGTGTCCTCGCTGACCACGCAGAGCATGCCGACCAATGCGCCCTCGTCGTCGCGCAGCGGGCTGTAGGAGAAGGTGTGGTACGTCTCCTCGGGGTAGCCGGAGCGCTCCAGGAACAGCAGCAGACCGGCGTCCCAGGTCGCCTGGCCGGTGGAGAGAACGGTCGCGATGCGGGGGCCGATGTCGTCCCAGATCTCGGCCCAGACCTCGTTCGCCGGGCGGCCCAGCGCCCACGGATATTTGCGGCCCAGGGTGTCGCGGCGGTAGGCGGCGTTGCAGAAGAAGGTGAGCCGCGGACCCCAGGCCATCCACATCGGGAAGCGGGACGAGACCAGGATGCTGACCGCCGTGCGGAGGCTCTGCGGCCAGCCCGCGGGCGGCCCGAGCGGTGTTTCGTCCCAGTTCACGGTGGTGAGATCGCGCCCGACATCGCCGCCCCCGACGAACACTTCGGCACCGGTGGCCGGCCCGTCCCCACCCATCGTGCGAGATCTCCGTCCTACCCATCGACGCGCTCAGCGTACGCAACCCCGCGGGTCGTTTCGCCGTCCGGGCGAGTGGCCTAATGACCCGGGCGAAGTCTTTGAAACGTGGATCACATGAGCGGCGCGGTGAAGATCGCCGGTCGATACGATCGGTAGAAGTCGAGTGAGCGGAGCGTGCGCCATGTCTGCCAGCGAGGACCAGACTGTCAACGGGGACCAGACTGTCAACGAGAACCTGACGCGGATCGTCGCCGAGATCGTGGCCCCCGAAGCGGCCGAGATCGACCGGTCCGCGTCCTTTCCTCGTAAGGCGATCGACGCGCTGGCCGACGCCGGTGTGCTCGCCCTGACCGTGCCGGCCGAGTTCGGCGGTGGCGGCGGGAGCCTGCGCGACGCCGCCCGCGTGGTGCGGACCCTCGCCGGCGCCTGCGGGTCGACCGCGATGGTGGTGATGATGCATTACAGCGCGGTCGCCGCGCTGGTCGCCGCGGGTCGCGCGGCCGAGCTCCGGGAGATCGCGAGCAGCCGACATCTGAGTACCCTGGCCTTCTCCGAGGCCGGTTCGCGCAGCCACTTCTGGGCGCCGATGAGCTCGGCCACCGCCGACGGTGACCAGGTGGTGCTGACCGCGCGCAAGAGCTGGGTCACCTCGGCCGGGCAGGCCGACAGCCTGGTCTGGTCGAGCCGCCCGGTGACCGGGGACGGCCCGATGACGCTGTGGTTCGTGCCGGCCGACACGCCCGGCCTGTCGGTGGCCGGCAAGTTCGACGGTCTCGGGCTGCGCGGCAACAACTCGACCCCGATGGCCGCGGACCAGGTGCGAGTGCCGTCGTCGGCGCTGCTCGGCACCGACGGCGGCGGTCTCGACCTGGCGCTCTCCGCCGTGCTGCCGGTCTTCCTGCTGCTCAACGCGTCGGCCGGCATCGGCCTGATGGAGGCGGTGACCACCGAGACCATCGCCCACCTGGGCCGCACCAGACTCGAGCATCTCGGCCGGTCGCTGGCCGAACAGCCGGAACCGCGGGCCGCGGTGGCCCGGATGCGGATCGACACCGACCGTACGGCCGCGCTGGTCGACGCCGCGCTGAGCGCGATCGAGGAGGGCCGGCCCGAGGCGCAACTGCTGGTGCTGGAGGTGAAGGCGGCGGCCGACGAGAGCGCGGCGGCCACGGCCGACCTGGCCATGCTCACCTGCGGTGGGTCCGCGTTCCGCAAGGAGCTCGGCCTCGAGCGCCGCTTCCGCGACTCGCGGGCCGCCCGCGTGATGGCGCCGACCACCGCGGCGCTGCACGACTTCGTCGGGCGCGCGCTGACAGGATTGCCGCTGCTGGACGGACCGGCGTGAGTCGCGAGCTGGTCCTGGGCGCGGTCGCCTACGACCCCAAGGTCGTGACCATCTGGAACGGCTTCCGGGCCTGGTTCCGCGAGCACGGGGTCGACTTCGACTTCGTCCTCTACTCACAGTACGAACGGCAGGCCGAGGCGCTGCTGGACGGCATGATCGACCTGGCCTGGAACTCGCCGCTGGCCTGGGTCCGGGCGGAGCGGCTGGCCCGCCGGCGGGGGCTCGAGTTGCGCGCGGTCGCCATGCGCGACACCGACCGCGACCTGACCTCGGTGATCGTGGTGAAGGCCGACTCCGACCTGCGGACCCTCGACGATCTGCGCGGCCGCACGGTGGCGACCGGCGCGATCGACTCGCCGCAGTCCACCCTGTTGCCCCTGGCCCTGCTGGCCGACGCCGGGGTCGAGGCCGAGATCCAGCGGCACGACGTGGGGGTCGGGCTGCACGGCGACCACATCGGCGGGGAACGGGACGCGGCCAAGGCGTTGCGGGCCGGGGACGCCGACGCGGCTTGCATGATCGACTCGAACCTGCTGCTCTTCGGGCGCGAGGGCGTGCTGCCGTCCGGGTCGGTGCGGGTGATCGGGCAGACCGCGCCGTACGACCACTGCAACCTGACCGCCGGGCCCGGGGTGCAGGCCGAGGAGTTCGTCAACCTGCTGCTGAGCATGTCGTACGCCGACGATCAGGCCCGTCCCCTGCTCGACCTGGAAGGCCTGAAGCAATGGCTCCCGGGACGGACGGACGGTTACGCGGCGCTGGGCGCGACCACCTTCTACGACCAGGAGGGTGGGCTCAATGCCGCCGGTTATCGACCTTGACGGGCTGGGCCTCGACGGCGGCGCCCACCTGCTGATCGAGCACGCGCTGGGCTCGTTGCGTCCAGGTGAGAGTCTGCGGGTCCGCGGCCATCACCCGGCCCTCGCGGTGCACCTGGCCGCCTGGTGCCGGGCCGAGGGGCACGTCTACCGGCCTGATCTCGTCGTGGTGAAGGGCTCGGCCGACGAGGAACGCTGGGCCCACGCC
>Ga0247781_1000285_pt1 | contig 15237 bp, 6 predicted proteins | sample UWRJL184509B5_FD_179922 | JGI IMG/M metagenome (GOLD analysis project Ga0247781, IMG submission 179922) | Plant litter microbial communities from Arlington Agricultural Research Station in Wisconsin, United States - UWRJ-L184-509B-5 | ecosystem: Environmental > Terrestrial > Plant litter >...
CGCTCCCCAGGGGGCGCCCGCTCGACCCTTAAAAACCCACACTAATTTCCCGCTTTTACTAGCTATTACAAATCGTAACTTAAATTCCTACCCCTAGTTACGAATTATTACTAACTAGTCTCTTTTATAATATATTAGGTGTTTGCAGCACAGTTCTATACAATTTAAAAACTGTATATAGGCACAGTGTGGATATTCTGTTCGTTATAAAGTATATCCCCGCATAAATATCAGGTTAATACACCCTAGTTTTCCATTTTAGTTCAGATCATTCTACACCTAAGTCGCCGTTTAATTAAGTATAACACCTAGCCACTTAATAATAGTAAAAGAGATTATAAGCACTACCCTTAAGACTTACTAAAGCGGATCTAATTATAGTAGATTAGAATTAATCTTAAAATAACGTTCTGCTACATTATAAGGTGCCTACTAGGCCTACCACCTATAGTCCTTCCTAATAAGAAGAATAAGAATGTCTTACTATCTTACATTATAATCTAAGATAGTAACTAATTAGTTAGATCTTAAGCTGCTGTTATAAGTAGTAAGTAAACATATGTCCTTCACACACTTAAGTACTTCTCTGGACACACATCTGACGATCCTAACCTGCTATCTAACTTTAAAAAGTGGGGTTATCCTTACATATTTGTTCTTAGCGATAGGTATCCCTTTAACCTGCGTAGCTACGTTACTGCTAACACTGTTAAGACGGCCCTTAAATACTCTGGTTATGAAGTTTTATACACGCCTGTTTTCTTACTTAGTAAGGAGATTATTATTATTAAGGAGTTCTTTACTTGTTTGCTCTTTAACCACAGACGGATTATAAAGATATGTATCTAAGGCTTTATTTTTAAGGTTATTATCACAGTACTAGCTAACTATCAAGCCACTTAGAGAGACATTATTATACGCTCTGCTAAGATTACTAGGTTAGTCCCTATACGACTTCTTAATAAGCTGATAAGTGCAATCATCAAGGCCCACGCTGGCGGCAATGTTAGCAACAGCCTAACTCTAATTGTTAATATTAGCGGCGGCATTACTAACATATCTTTAATCTCTATTACGACTTTTAATACAGGATAGGTGTTTTACGTCAGGGGTATTACTAGTAATCAGTCGCTTAGTGGGGAAGATGTTACTAAGACGCTAATAACTCTCATTTACGAGACCGTTAAGATTAAGCGGCAGAGAAGTCTGAAGAAACAACTAGACGGGACAGACGGAACGTAATAAGCCCGGCTTCGAAAAGCCTGTAACGATTTAAAAGTGGTGTTTGGGAGCGACGAATTCCTTACCCTTAATTCCCCGTTTCTCGAATAGCATTTTCAGCGTGATAAAGGCGATAATAACGACGATAATAACGATAAGGAGGCGGAGATTTATATCTACTGAAGCAAATTTAAAAGTGCATACTAACCTTTCTGCAATAAGGCAATCGGCCTGGCTTAGGGTCTTATAACTAAGACTAACTCCTTCACTCTCACTATAGTTCTTATAGTTAGTAGGTCGTCTGGCTTACGTGTATGGGAGCGTTATGTCTAGGATAGCTTCCCTGGGGTGAAGGTATTAGTGCCGCCAGACTATAAAGAAGTCGTCGCTAAAGGCGCCGCTATAATAGCCAGGTTAAATGCTAGGTTGATAGTTATAGAGATTATCACTTATTTAATTAGCATTAAGACTTAGGGGGGAGTGATAAGCACGATTCTGGCCACGGGTACGATGCTTAAGGAAGATTCCATCGCTAGAGAGAGGAAATTTACAAATTCTACGGATTTTAGTAAGAAACTGGTTATAAACATCTATAAGGAAGAGAAAGAAATAGCTAAAGATAACACTTTTCTTAAAAGATTTGTTTTATTAATTATACTGGTAGAGCAGGGGACACTTAACATATATATCACTATTAAGGTCAGCACAGACGGCAGAGTCACTATAACTGCTACTAAAGACAGAGATGACGGTAAGTTTAAGGAACTTAAGATTAGCCGGCTGGGAAGCTAGTCAGAGGAGGAGATACTCAAACTTTAAGTTAAAGTACAGGGCCTTAATAGTACCAGCAGTACCGAGCAAGAAATAGATAAGGAGCTTAGAAGGTAAACCGGTACTAAGCGGAAACGGGGTGAAAGCCAGATAGAGGGAGTTACGCAGATAAGTAATTTAAAAGAGTAAAAGCGCAGGGTTAAGACTGTTATCCTCTTAAAGTAAGCTAGAATAGCCAGATATAGCCAGCGTAACCTTTTACTTTGTATTTAGTTTCTAAGTAGTGCCCTAATTATGTAATATGATTTTTAGCTCACTATAATTAAGAATATAATCTAAGTGCCTAGATATTTAACTACGCATAACTTAATAACCTACTATCTTCCCAGTTATCTAATTACAAGCTTATACTATCTATACTGTTTAACCTACTATATACCCCAGGGTTGAATAATATGGAAAGTAATAACACTAATAACCAGCCTTAAAAGTTAAAGCACCGAATAATTTACTGTTTTATAAATTAAACCAGTTAGAAAACCGTCATCATTCATTCCAGGCACTACTACTAATTTATATTAAGTAAACTGCCCTGGAATTAAAAAGTCCAGGGTGGAGAAGTAATGTAACAATTTTCCAACTAAACTGAAAAATCAAAGCTAAAAGGCCATTATTTACGTGCTTTTAGCTGATAAAGGTAAAATTCACGTCCTGATTAAAAAGCGTTAGCTAAGACCTTACCCTGGCCTAGCATCTCAGCTGCTACTTTAACCCTAAACCGCTTAGGCGGCCTTAGGGTTAGGGTAGTCTTAAGTCTCTAATTTACTAAATCTAGGCCGCTCTAACCTTAAGGCTGCCTGGGTGGCTTAAGGTTAAGATGGCACTATCCATATAACATACAGGAGCGATAAACAGTTAAGTATAGTTACTTAAAGGGATCTATTATTTACTAGGAGCCGATTTATAGGTTCTACACATAAAGGTCACGTATCACTAGGTGCGCCGCTCCATTAGCAAATAAGCGACGCCATGCCTTTTACTATACACCTTTAACTTTACTCCTACTAATATTCCCACAGTAAAACGCTTTTAACCTGGTAGCTAGGCGTTACAGCAAGGCACGAACTCATATAGTTATAAACTAGGTCTAACTGTCGATTAAATATTAGATACTCCCTATTTCCCCATCTGTAAATACTAGCCTATAACTTAATCTTTAAATTACCCTTATAGTTCATTATCTTACTAACCGCCTTATAAGGGCTGGGTGATAAATAATCCCCTAACCATTAGCTAACAGCTTTATAATTCCTTAAAGCTTAGTTTTTTAAGAACTTTATATACTTAAAGTTACTGTGGAAGGTAAAGGTAACCTTTAATTATCAGGACTTATTACTTCCCAGTTAGCCTGAGGATATTAATAGTAACTTTAAATTAAAACTGTTATTTATCGTTACTTAATGTGGATATATAGCTGACCCAGCGCTCCTTAAGCACGTGGTGGTAGTAAAATCTAACTTAGTTACTCGATCTAGCACACCGCTTAAATCTTTTAAAGACTCTTCCAAACATTTTTTATTTCTTATCTATCAAATAACTGGAATTTTAGCACAAACGATGTCCGGTAGCTAAGGATATTTTGGAAGAGAAGCGTTATAAGTAACCTTAAAGTTGTGAGATTGAGACTTAAATGCTGCTCTGTTAATACATCCCTAATTATCAGTTTCCTAGTAATATGCTAAACAGATCTTCTTTAGTCCTTCCTAAAATGACGGCCCGTTATTTATATAACAGTATTTGGAAGGAAAAACGTTGTGATAGTGAAGGGGATAATGGTACTGAAATTGTAATGCTGGATCTAGGTAAAATCCGTTTCTGTCCCCTCTTAAAAGTACTTATAATTCTTACAGTTAGACAAACTTAAAAGAGCCGTAATAAGGGGAAATGATACTTAAGATACTTTCTAATTATTCTTTCAGTAAAATAACTTTCTTTAGTTATTAAATAAAAGGTTAAAGTCGACGATGTACCTATACTACTTGTGGCTATTATAGGAATGTGTTTGTGTTAATAATATTAAGTGTTTCAGGCTGAGAATACTGTGTTAGTATTAGATCTAAGGGTATTAATCTAGTAATAAAAAAGAAATCGTGGTTGAAATTAACTGGAAAAGTATATTATTTCCCCCTTTACTAGATTGTAACGATTTCACTATTCCTAATGTTAACGTACTTCCAGGTAGTTTTGCAAAACATAAACCTATTATGTTTATACTTCTAGTAAACGTCATAGCTCTTTATACAGGCCATTTCTAAAACCCTTAGGGGGATGGTGACTATAACGAGCTGACTATTGCGGTAATGGAGTCTGATGACTCTAGGAGCGTTATTAGACCTAACCGCTAACTCCTATATTGATAAGCGAAGCTCAGCTGGTAAATGAGGAAAATATTCAAACTTTATAGGCTCGTTAGTAGCCTAAGAGATAGCCATATTAATGATTAAGAATGGCGTTTTAATACAGTCCTTAAGAAGTATAAGAGGGAAAAGCAGATAAGTGTTGGAAATCTGACTCTCCGCTGCAGCGGTACGTCTTATTTATAGTGTTTCCGCAAGCCAAATGCCATCCTACACAGAGATGTTAATCTAGGAGCACAGCTAATTTAGGAAGTAATAAAGGCATAATCCACACCTTATCCTAGCTACGCCTGTATTTAGATGTTAGCTCACTTAAAACAGGTAGGCAAAAACCAGTAATAGTTAAAAGGTGGTATTAACTCAGAGCGATAAACGAACCCTTCTAAGCTGGATCTATTAATCTGTTTAATTAAATTATTCACTAGCTTTCTTATTATTAATTTTAACCTATTACCTACTATTCTACAGTGCTGTTACAACAGGCCTAAGCTAGTAACAACACTTACTATTTACAGCAACTTCACTATAATTAAACCCCCATCTAACAGCAAAGGCTAGCCTGTAAGCTACTAACGTTAACACTATTCTAAAGCTATTATTAGTTAAATACAGCCGTTTAACTATTATTTAAAACTTAACTCCTATCGTTTTTAATTATAAAAAATAGATAAATCTCTAGTTAGCTAAGCTATCTAAAGGGTTTGTTAAATCATCTGTAACGTTCTTTATAAAGGGTAAAATAAAAACGTCTAATTTTTCCGTTCTTAACTTTATCATTTAGATAAATAGGGACTATCCTTATATGCTTTTTGTTTACAAATATTAATAATACTATAACTTTAAACTTATTGCTTTATTATTAATTATAATGTAATAAGGTTAAAAATAACTTATATACCTTCTTTTCTATTTAAAACCAGTCAATGTAAGCCGTTTCTCTACCTTCAATGTTAATTATAACTTATCTAACTTTAATAACAATTTAAACTATATAAGGGTTAATTAGGCTTTTTAACTAGTAAGATTACTAATGGGTAAGATATAATAGAATTAAAGGGGGAAAAGAGTAGAATACATTTATATCTGAATTTTATAATATTAAAAAGTAAGTAAGGTTTACTGTATTATAAATCTTTAAATATTTTCTCTTATAACTTTAAGAAGTAAGCTTCTTAACTTATTTAAAAATTAAGTAATTAATTTAATAAAATAGTCAGCTGCAGTTTTAAGTTTATATAGTACAATTTATATTACACATTATTTATTATATATTATTACTTAATATTAAGTAAAGGGTCACTCCCTGATAGCATCAGAGTAGTCTTATTATTAAATAGAAATTCAAGGTTATAATACTACTTATAAAGTTAACCTGTTAAAGGAGGTTTTATAGCAGCCTCTAGAACTGCTTTAACAACAGACATTTATTTCCAAAACCAATGGTAACACTCCACATCGTAACATAAACCAAGATGTCAACATGTCTTCTTAAAAATGCTAAATAGAAGCTAACGTAAGAAGAGTTAATATTACTAGATATAGATATTTATACAATATACAATTCTTAATAAAAATATAATAGTTTATAAATCTACTTAAGGGACTTATAACACATCCAGCTACCTTAATAATCTTAATAATATACCTGTATATCCTTATTAAATCGGACTATCCACCTACCCTGCTACCTAAAGCAATCTACCCTACCGTCACAGGGAACTTAGTAAGCAATTTATCGATTTTGAGTAATAATCGTTACTTATAAGTCTTCTAATGAGCTAAAGATGGTATTTATAGGCTTATATTCTTTTAAGGAAGGACTATGTCGGCATCCCACCATATTTCTCATTATAAGTTCATTTAAATAGACATGACGGAGGCTTCTAGAGTTAACAAGAAGGTTAGAAATATCATCTCTGGCTTGTATTCGGTAGTTTCACCAAGGTTCTTAATGTTAGCGTCCATTTATAAGTACTTCAGTATTGTAATAAGAGCGCTGCTAATACAGAGGCCGATATAGATTTACAACTTCTGTAATATAAAAAGTTTCGCGTTAATATAATAGAAGCTGAAATGGATCACACATGTTAAAATGAAACAAAATATTACTACTAATAATCTAAACATCTAAATAATTTTAAAATATCTGTACTTTAAATAATTTACATTTCTATTATTAAACTAACTATAACCTTAGCCTTTTTTATTTATCTTATAATCTTTATATTTTGAAGATTATTTCTTAATTTAAAATAAACTTCTTTATTCTAAAAGTTAAATATCACTATACCCGTCTTAAACTTTATAGGAAAGTGCAAGGAGGTAGAGAAAGAGTATTTAAGGGTCCAGAAATGCAAGCAAGAGCAAGGAGGTAAAGGTAGGTTATTGAAAAATGTGGAAACATAAGGAAGTGCAATTAAAGTAATTTACAGCGCAAGGAAGTCCGGTAAAGGTCATATTTAAAATAACACAAGTGTAATAAAGTCCGTTAATAGCTAAACTTAAATTAACACAAGTGCAATAAAGCTAGTTAAACCTAAATATAATTAAAACTTATAGACTATAAATTAAAATGTGACATAAAAACGTTCTTTATTATTTAAGTGTACTATAGTGTAATAAAATAAAATAGAATTTAAAGTCTATATTAAATTACTAAGTTTTTATAATTAACCTACTTATTTACATTTTTAACTGTTAAATAGTTTTTTACTTACACGATAATATCGCTCTAGTCTCCACAATTTTCTAAAGCTGCTTTTTTCTAAGATATACTTTCAAGTTAGATACAAACATTTATAAGATCTAAGGGAGAGCTTTGTTTAACATCTGTAACAAATAGCTTAATAGCAGTATTAGTTATTCTAAACAACTTATACCTGCAGAAAATAAGCTAATAACTTTATAGTTAGGGTGGGAAACATATAAGACTGTCTCTAATATAATAAAGTATAAAAGGAGGAAAATAAGTGACTGCCTAGCAAACTCTACTAAATGTCTGCTAATACGTCTACGTTCTCTTATTAAAGCTTCCAGGTTCTAAACATTTAAGCAAGTCCTACAGGCGTCCTTAAAGACATTAATAACAATAGTAACGTCGCCTACATCAGACCTTCTGCTGTGTATACCCTTAACCCTCTTAAATTTTACCTAAGTCTTTAAAGAGTTAAAGAGTCGCATTTCTTAAATATAAGCTAACCAGCGTAATAAAAATGTCGTCTGTTCTCCGGTAATAACATTCTCCACGGCCTGGAATGCTATAATATAACGGGGATCTAAGCTAGATATGTTACTTAGAAGTGCAGTTTTTATAAACAGTTATGTCCAATCCGGTAAAGTCTTTTCATAGTTATTAGCAAAGAAGCTAATTAGATCGCGGCTAGTAAGCTTATATAATAACTTAAGGGTAGTGGCAAGCTGGGATAATGGCTGCTTATATCCTCTAGCGTATATTACTGCAGGCTTTATTAATCGCCGGTGGAATCGGTTAGCTAGATGTTTTTTATATAAATCTGACTTTAATTTCTGCTGAACGATAATGCTTTAGTAAATCCTTCATTTCTAAGCGATATTACTCTTACCTCTATAACAGTTAGTGGGGGTGAAGTTACAGCATCTTTATCTACATCCATTCTATCACAGCCGATATCTATATATCTAAAGTACGATACGCTTCCATTAAACTTTGTAATACTCTCTTTAGGAAATTTATTAACGTCTATGATATGATTAAAAATAGGGTTGTTAGATTAAAACTGAAACAGAGTACGAGAAGCAAGCTTACATAATATATATAACTTTTTTTTTTGGTATGGTATTAAAACTTAAATTTAAAGCGCTTTTCAACTTATTTAACATTTAATTAAGAGTTTCGGAAATTTAATTTTAACTACCTAATATCTGCTACCTAGCGTGCGCCTAGTTTATACACTGAATGCCACTTATCACAAACTACCATACTACTAAACTATAAAAAGTCCATAAACCTTCATTAATCCTAGTCTGGTAATGCTGATTATTAACAGTATACCCAACAATAGCTAGATCTCTAAGTGTAAAGTTAAATGATGCTGGGAATAGTCGCTTCGTACATACTTAGCACTTATAAAGTATTTAAATACTAACTTAATCACTATAGATAAGTAGGGAGTTTATATTAAAATTATACATTTACTCTTTATATCTATTAAGTTAAGAAAATGTTTATTTTTAACGCCACACCTGGGGTTTAAGAACTCTCTTCAAGGGTATACATCTACTCTTTAACCTTATATATAAGGACCTCCCTAACATTCTTAATATGTAACTGAAACCGAAGGATAAAACTTATCTAAACATGTCTTCATATAACCCCATAATCCTCCTCTAAGATTAACATTATGTAAATTTAAGGTGACCAATTTAGGGTGTTAGCTGATAAATGCTAGCAGTGTAGCCTGCCGGACCGTCGTGCTTTCTAAAGCAATGTTTATAATCTCTGGTAGTAAGAGCTGTTCCAGTGGAAGACATACGATCTTAACTGGCCTGATAGATACCGAAAGGTATCGGAGATTCGGAAACTAAGATAAGAAGCGCATTACCTCTTCACCTTGTAAGCTGAGAACGAAAAAGGGCTTGATCTGGAGATAAGTTATCAATGTGAGCTGTAGTGTTAGCTTAAATAAGGGGTTAAAAGTCCCTTTAAGGTTAAATTAGGTAATGTTTAATAGGAACGGTAGGATGATAAGTATTATCGTGACGGATTCTTCGATATTATCTTCTAACCTAGGTAGAAGCCATATCTTCTAAATAAGTTTCACGTATTATAGGTTACTTAGCCGCCACCAGCTAAACTTTCTAAGGTGTGCGATTATAAGCTTCTTAAGTTTAAGTAACAACTAAACGAGATGGTAAATCTACATCTGATACCTATATAGGGTAGTGTGTTAAAATGTGTCGACAAATTTTTCATATTTTTTAAACGCTTTATCGGCGTCTGGGGCATATTATTATTAGATTACGAAACCGTCTCTACTAAGGAGTGGGTGGCGCTCTTAGCTGCTACGCAACTAAGGACCCTAAAAACTATCATAAATGGTTATGTGCTTAGTATAAATAGAGGATGGAGGGGCTGCAGCGATGTAATCTTTAAGTTAAACCAGGAGCTGCGGTGTTTTAATTACAGAGATGTGCTCTGCAATTATCAGGTAGCTGACGTATACCTATCGGTGGTAGATAAGACGAAATGCCCTAATATTAGCAGCCTTTTAAAGATTAAAGGCAAAAGCCATAAGGGTCTCATTTGAAATATTATTTATAGTAGCGTAGGAAGTGTAAGCTTTACTCTAATGGGACTGGTTAATTTACGGAGAGGATATGTTAAGGCTGTAGTAAAGTACTTATTTATACTTAGCTGATAAAGGAACTAGGGAAAAAATAAAGTTAAAGGAGTTTATTAAACGTGTGTGGTAGTAGAGACAGGGCTATTAGCTTAACGCTGGGGCCGAATAGACCGGCGTCTTTAGGGAAGAAGGATAGTGGGCTCGGCTTTAAAAGGTCCACTTTAAGCGGAGTTTGGATATCTCTCCCCCTAGATTATAATGGTAGGTGCGGAACCTACATATTCTCAGGTCGGCGTAAGGCCTGCCCTGCTAAACTGTAATGTGGCCAAGTGACTTAATCCTGGGGTAAATCTATTACCTTACTCAAAGGACACGTAATATAATGGTGCGGTGGTATAATTCTATTTATCACTTAATTAAGGACCAGACTTAATAAATACATATTTACTATTTAATTATATCTGCTTATCTCTATTTACCTAAATACCCTGAATTTAAAAAGATATTTAGTAAAGGGTGAAGGCACACTCTGTCAGGACTGAAATTTACTCAGTTTCGTGGCTAAAAGCTGCAACACCAAATCAAGAATAGCCACGCCGCCAGTGTATGCCACCTCTACTACAGGGCAGCACTACCCCCTAAGTAGCGGAACTGTAAGAGATAGCGGATAGATCACAGCTCTAAACTCCTGATCTGGTCTACAATACCCCGCCCTAAGTGGTTATTCCGGTTACATCCTAGTTTAAGTTAGCGTTAAGAGCAGATTTACCGAATGTAGTTAAAGGTGCTGTACATTTTTAGGTGGCTTTACCCTAGGTGACTGGTCTGTGGATGATGGCGGGGAGATTTTAATGTGCTGATTGGATATACTTAATATTTAGTAAAGGGGAGACACTCTCGATCGTTTAAAGGCGAACTTAACGGATTAGCGAGATATACAGCTTCGTCTCTTTAACGTTTAACTCCCAAGGTATATTTAACTAATCACTTTATAAAAATGTAAACTAACCTCATTTTTCGCTCTGCCGTTAGTGCATTCTCACACTTACAGGTATCTAGGGGCTGGGCCAGCATATTATCTAATCAAGTATGTATTATTAAGGTAATAATTTATTAGGGTGGTGTCGATTAAGGATCTAAAGTCTATAGCCGACATATCACAAATATCACGTAGCTCCACTAATGAGGGAGACAGAAGCGACTTGGCAGACTAGTTATGCCGCTGTGATGAAACTAGCGGCGTTATGATTAAACTAGCGCTGACAGCTTTTTAAGGCTTTAAATAAGCAAAGTTAATATTAAGCACTCTGGACTTAGGGCAGTTAGACTGGACCTGACAGTCTAGTAACCCAACCTCCACTACTACCCACCTTCCTAAACAGTACGTCTAAGCGATACTGGACGTATAGTTAGGGATTACTAAGTAAGGAAGTGAGAATGGAGTGGAATTTATCATAATTATTAATACTTAAACTAGCTAGTTAAATAAAATAAAATTAACATTTCACTATATTCACATTACTAAGTGAAATGTAAGATTAATACACGTAAAGAGATACAGTTATAAGTGAAGGAATTTAAAAATAAGAAATAATAATAACGCCTAGTTAAAGTCGGACTTAAACTCAGACTTCCTTATAAGGTTGCAGTAGCTAATTATAACATTCTCTACTAATTCTTCCCTAAAAGGCAATGTTACCTGATGGCGAAGGTCTACTATAGAATTACGGTAGCCATAAACCGTGGCAGCCATCACTTTTGCCATTTAGGCTGCTAACTCATCTTACCTCTTGATTTCCCACTAAAGTTAAGTATTTTTTTCTTACAGTAAGGATAAACGCTCTTAATTCTGGTGAAAGCTCTTCTCCTAAGCCGCCAGCTCTTATCGCAGCTTTATATTATTTACGTCTAAGGATAACAGCTCCTTTTAAAAGCGTTTAGTAACTAACTCCTATTTATTTACCCACATTTATCTTTATTATAAGCGCGGAGGCAGAAGTCTCACCGGTAATAAGGGATAACCAGCTAACCTTAACTTCACCTCCTTTCTTAGGATAGGTGGGAGATCCTTTTCCCGTATCATATTTAAAGAAGGGTCTTAATCAGGGTAAAAAGGGAGAGCAGGGAGTTCAGCTAAAAGTAAAAAGTGACCTTTATACCTAAATAGGGAATAAGTTATATTTTAAAAGCTATAATTACAAACCTGCATAAAACCTGCTTTATATAGGAACGCTAAGCCGACCCTCCTTAAACTCTAGCTCTAGTCCGCCTTAGCCTGCCCTAACCCCTGCTATAGCTATTAGCAGTCAGATAATTACAGCCCCCCTGTCTCAGATGATACTAACACCTTATCGCTTAAAAGACTGTCTAGCAGTCCTTTAATAAACTTCTATATACCGCTCTTTAAACCGTTAATACTTTCCTGGAAATATTCCATAGTACAGTCTAACTTTTACAGAACACCTTCCACATTAAATGTAAGTTGCTTAAAAAGAGAATCTCGTGCTGACATTTTCTGCTCAAGTGAGTCTAATCAAGCATACATATTATTAAAGAGATTAAAATTAGGTAAGCCACTTATATTAGAAATGCCGTAATAGTGTATACCTTGTTATGTTAACTGTATTAGCAGCGTTTGTCGTTACTGCCTTAGCAGTGGGCGTCGCCAGGTTTTCCAGAAACCCATGTGAAGAAACGAAGTTGAAATTCAACAGGTGAGGGCTTATCAGGAACGGTCCATTAGTCAAATGGCTTAAATTTAATAGAGGCAGGTGATTATCAGGGCCTGTTTAATTGGATTCTGCTGCATTTAACATGTTAAGCAGCGTAAGCTAGCTATCGTCCTCTATTATTCGAGCACAGGCTTACTTAAACCTTTAATAAGAAATATAAGCTGGATTCTCTGTAAATAGTGACGTGGTTCAGCTTTAAAGTTAGGTATAAAGTTTGCCGTTTGTAAACAGAGACCTCTTTAATACTCCTTTATATACATTCTGTGTTAAAGACGGGCTTGTGCTAGGCAGTTTCACTAAGCAGAAACGCCTGCTCTACAGGATACACGCCTGAGACTGACTAAAAATGGGATTTTAGGAATTTATTTTTAATCTTACACGCCTAACTATGTTTAGGGTATAAATAAGCTGGAGTAATGAAGTACTTTCTATTTAAGAACTATAACTCTTCCACCATTCCCTGCAATATAAAGCTACTAATCATTAACCTCTCAGCTTTCCTGCCTGTTTAGGCTAATCTCCATTTAGCAGATCCTATACTTTACATAACTAGCCCCCCGATAGCATTAAATACCGGCAATTCCACTATTTCGGCAACGTGAGCTCCCTTAAGCTATAAGTGTAGATTATTTACTAATTTAATCAGGTTTTCCAGGCGGCTCGCACGTTATTGCTCTGGCACTTTAACTTTTACAGACACTTCCTTCCTGCCCTTAACATATAACTTTAACCCTACAACAGCTTATTCAGGCCGCTTACTTACTAGTTTTACTATTCCAGCAGGGGCACTTAATAGGAGTGTATATGTAATATAGTAAGGGCTGCTTGAGATTAAATTTAATACGTAACTAACCCCAGATTTAAACTAACTTAGGCAGGTAATGTGCGGGGTTTCTAGCATCATACAGCCACGGTGTGATTATAGGGGGGCTTAGTGACCTGTTAATCACCACCCGTAATATAGGTCCACTAGACTGCGTCTTTAAGTCTGTGCAGACTTTAACTAGCCTTCTTACAATAACAGACGCTTTAGGCACTGTTATTTAAACGGTCTTAACCACCTCTCTAATCTCTACAACTAGGGTACTGAGAGGTGAAGTTACTTTAATGCCTAAAATACACCTAACTGTACCGTCTTCACAAGTACCCCACGGTGGGAATAATGTCACCGCTTTAGCAACGCAACCAGCCATCTAAGATAAGAACCACAGCTCCCCGCCTTTAACAACCCAGCTAATCACTTAACTTCTAACTATCTAGTTAACAGCCCAGCCCTGGAATTCTAATAGCATTATTAGCCGCCAGGGTAATAATATAACGTCGGATTTAGCAATAACCAGTACCTCTATAAGCGTTATTACAGGTCAGCCTGGCTCACCTTTCCAAAATAGCTCCGCTTTAAGAACCGTAAAGTCTCTGCTGTCCTCAATCCTTATCTCTACTATCACAGCCATTATCACAGCACTATACTTAATAATGCTTTAACGTTAGCGTCTAATTTCCATGTAAGCGTCTTCTTCTTTCTTATATTCCAGCCTGTTATCAAAACTATAATTAGTTTATGTAAAATATAAGTTTTAGCTTTACCCTGCCATTACATACCTACGTAAATGGCCATTCTCTCCACTCACACGCAATTATACAGTCAAAATCCCTCCCCCAACTTCGCCCAGTGCCGGTGCATCTAAAATACTCGCCCCGCAATCAGCTATCATCTCTCATTATTAAAACCTGTAAAAAACAGGCCTTTTCACGTGCGATCTACCCCCCTAAGCTTGCCCCGGCCCTGTAAAAGGTCAGACGCCTTAGGCAGGCACTTAATAAAATTAAACCGTTTCTTAAAGCTTTTAAGGGAGGAGAGTTAAATTCAAAGGTTAGTAAGGCTAGGAAGAGGGGTTACTACATTTTAATTAATAATAAAAGCCCACCCTTAAAGAAGCTAATTATGTTAAAATCCCATCACCGGAATGGCAGCTTTATTTTAACCTACAGACTCCTTACGAAATTAGAAATAAAAGTTATAATATCTAGTATAAGAAGAATACATAATTTAATAACAAGTAATAAATATAATTTTAATATTATACTATTAATCTTACATTATAAACTGACTGATTTTTCACGTAACCTTATCTTATTTAATCTCTATTCCACTTATATAAAAAGGTCTATAATAGATGCCCCTTAAGTCACTAGGCTTACTAATCTGATAATTACTATCTTTTCCCTTATTTAATTACTCTAATACCTCATTTACAAGTCAACAGCGGAGAACTGGATATTCTATCTCTAGTATTCCTAACAGAGTTAATATTTTATACCTGCCGGTGCTAAAGGCGACCCAGCCACTTAAATTAATACTTCTCACCCAAGCTAGCGTCTTTCAGCTAAGACCGTGCCCTTAAGATAACTAACCGCTCATTCTCCATTAAAGCGGCCAATTATGGTTATATGTTCTCTTATGCTAAACGCTTACACTTCTTAGCTATCTCTTACAGCGTAAGGCACTTAAGCCTTTCAGGATTAGCGTGTTTGCTGAAATTAACGAGATCACAGGGATCTTTCCAGTCCGGGTCTTAAAGATCTAATACCGTATACTAATTGAAAGAGCCATCTTCTCGCGTAAGTCTATTAAGAGCATCCACCGTGAGAGTTTTAAGAGTACTTAATATAAGTGCGTTAAAGTGCCCCCTTTATGTAAAGTGTAAAGGGGTTTAATATACCTGCTTCCATACTTGGAGATAATAAAGTGGCAGTTAGGCTAGGACCCTGTGA
>Ga0247781_1000286_pt1 | contig 15231 bp, 8 predicted proteins | sample UWRJL184509B5_FD_179922 | JGI IMG/M metagenome (GOLD analysis project Ga0247781, IMG submission 179922) | Plant litter microbial communities from Arlington Agricultural Research Station in Wisconsin, United States - UWRJ-L184-509B-5 | ecosystem: Environmental > Terrestrial > Plant litter >...
GCAGCGTGGGTACAGTAACTTATAGACTTCATGTAAGCCAGAACCTTAGTCTTCTTATTACATTATCTTAACAACTTAGGATGTTAAGTTACGTTATATCTTTATTTATCCACTAAGGTTATTAGCACGTTATTATAATAGAGAAGCCAGCTAGCAATATAAATAATGTTATACTGTAAAGCACTTCTAAAACAGATTAATTAACAGTCCACGTTATTAAGTTTAATATATAATACTGCAGGTATACACTAAAGTCTCCCTAACAATACCTTATAATCTTATTTCGTTCTTCAAAGGTAAAAACTTCTGTTCAGTTCATCTTATAAGCACCTATTTATTTTTAAAACAGCAAATCTTACTATTAAACCTCTTACCTAATCCACATCTAAGGTTATACTATTTAAGAGACTTAACTAATCTAATAGATCAGCCAAGACAGATAAAGCAATACCTTTCCTTTAAATAGAAAGTAACTTTATTAAAAGCTACCTAGACACTAATAGAGGAAACCTTAATATTACAGAAGACAGGCTAAGTCTACCACTCTACTTTCCAATATAACTATAACCTATTAGAATTTACTAGTACTGTAAGTATATAAATCTCCTTAATACCTTAAAACGTATTCTTAAAAGCATTATTAGTAAACGTAAGTATTATAATAAGTATAAAAGGATCGTAAATAAGTATATCGTCTTCTTAAAACGCAAATTCTTTTAGGTTTATTATTTCCCCTAACCTTTTAATATGTTTTAAGTTAATTTTAAATACAATATATAGCTAGTATTCTCTATAAAGTGGCAGGAAAAGTTAAAATTCTATATCCTTATAAAACAACCAGCTAATAAAAGCACCTAGACACATAACCATAACCCATGTAAGAATAAGGTTTGCTACTATCTATACTTATAAGCACTTATAAGTAAATACCTTCTTATCCTATACCTAAAGATAATTTAAAAGTAAAGTAAAGTTTTTAATAAAGATACTAGACTTTATTTTCTTTAAAGTATTAAGGTTATAACTTAAGGTAAGGTAAGTGTTAATCCACTATTATATAAGTTATTAATCGACAGTAGATAGTTAGCAGTAGAAGGACCGCTTGCCCTCACGGGCGGAGCTTTCAGCTCCTACGGTGTAAGACAAATAATAATAAGTTATTAATCTGTATAACAGATGTAGCGTTTTAAAATTACCTACATTACAGATATTATACAGGATATCTTCTTTTATCCTAACTCTAATCTTTTCCAAGTACACCATATTAAAGATCTTCCAGTAAGTGATTATACTTAATGTTTTTTTAATTCTAAAGTTTTTCAATCTCTAAACTAAATAGACTTTAAATAACACAGCATTATATCTACCTAATACTTTATCTGGTTTAAACTTCCTAAATTTACAGAACTTAAGTAAGGTGTTAGTATAAAGAGCGTAGCTAGTTAAGGTATCTTATATCGTCCACTTTTACTCCTCCTCCTTAATTATCTTCTTAATATTCTCACTATAATTAGCTCTAATAGGCCTCTCTTCTTAGAGTCTGTTTAATAAGGTGTTGTAGAATTTAGCATTCCTGTTATTAAAGTTAGAGTTAAACTTAAACTCAGGATTATTAGTATCAGTATTATAATCCTCAGATTCCTCATCAGACTGAGAGCTGTAACTGAAACTGGAGTCTGTGTCTTAAGAGAAACGCTGAACGAGCCTAACCTTTCGCTTCATTTACCTTCGTCCTCTCTGCGCATGGCCCAATCCTCTTTTAAACATCTTAAGAAATAATATCCCTAAAGGTATTTGAAAATGAAGAGAGTTTAAGAAGAAACCGTCATGATTTAATATATGACTGCCCTGTAAATGGTATAGCCCTCTCTACCTGTCACTAAAGATGTACTGAAAACACAGGGTATAGGATTGTAAGAGTGTTACGTAAGCTTTGAATCTGATAAGGGACCGCTTGCCTATTAAGGCGGAGCTATAAAGCTCTAACTGTATAAGATAAATAATACAGTAATATATGCACTAATGTGTAGCTAAATCAAGCCTAACAGACTTATCGCACACTGTGTAAGATAGGTTTAGAAGGTCAGGTTTAGTAATAAGTTGCTTACTGGTTATTTTTCAGCCTCCGTTACGCATTATTAAGTAGTAATTATAATCACCTCCTTTCCACTACCCCTCTCCTCTTATCATATTCTTATGTTATCGGATTACCTTAAGCTAATTCTTTTTCATTAAGCTAGCTTATAATCTATATTCGTAATCCCATTTTTTTACAAAGAAACAGTAACATTAAACACTAGAATTATCTAAGTTATTAGAATAATGATATCCTACACCACCTCCTTTAACAGTAGCTAGGTGAAACGACGGAAACGAAACAGAAGTGGGGAGAATTTCCGGAAGAGGTGGCGAACACTAGTGAAAAACTTATGTCAGCTCCATATAGTATATGGAGCTGAATTTCACTTATCTTTGAACCAGAAGAATTAGTATTTCATCTGCAGATCCCGAGAAGAATTTGTCCCATTTTCGACAAAAAATAGTATTATATAAGTCTTATGGTCTATATTATCTAATTTATGTGCTAATAAGAATTAGGAAATGCAGTACCCCCTTCCACTTATATTTACAATCGTGGAAGCGGACACCCCGATATAAAACAAATAAAATAGACACGGAGCATCTTGTAACTAGAGCACACGACTCTTCTCCAGATACATATTTTGAGCTTGGAAAACATTATATTTACTCGGAATTGGTAAAGAAATGGATTAAAACAACTTACTGCTTATTAATGTTTAGGTTACTAGTGGTGATGCTCCTAGGAGAGGTATGTTTACAGGGTAACCTTATAATTTTCTACTTAGAATGCTATACGATACAGCAAACAATATTAGTCTAGTTAAAGTCTTACAATTCAAATAATTAAATAATAAAAACATAGTAAGTGTTAGAAAGTAAGGAATTTAAGGGCCTGGCCTTGCCAGCCTGAAAGTCAGACTGAACCATAATGATAACAAAGCCAAATCCTACTGAAAGGTTTATAGAAGAAGAGTTCTAGCTGCGAGTAAGAATTGCAAAATAAAGATTAACACAAGCTACATAAATCCAATATAACATGATTCTGCTAGTAACGGCTATATATAAGTCTACCCACAAATTCATTAACATTTGTACACTGCCAGATTGTAACTAGATGTAAGTCACTAAGTTTCATTAATTGTAAATTAGCCTTCCTATAATCTAAATCCTCAGGCATAATCTTTATTTAACCAGATCTGTTACCGCTTAAAGTGGCTAAAGTCTATAACCTTATTACTATAACACTTACAAATAACAATAAAGTGAAATATTATGATTAAAACGACTTTAATTACTGAACGTGCCGTAACTTAAGTCCTGTTAACATTATGCTTATTCTAATAATCATGTATATTGTTAAGCAATAATGATTTATATGCCCTATCAACCCATACTAAAACCGCTATTATATTAGAGATTATATACTAATTATATTAAGAAATGGGTCCAGACGGTAAATATAAATAAATTTCTCCACTTATTTATACTCTTTAGCCAAACTCTTATCCTACGACCACACATGTACTGGGAATTTACAGTCTTCTGCAATTTTCCTAATAACAGTATAAAGGTTATTATTTCCAGAGATAATAACAAACTTGCTGGCGATTTTATTATAGTAAGCGGTAGCTGTATTATCCACAGCGTCTGTGATAATTTATCTATAGACCTTCTTCTCACGCCCTTAGAAAAGCTCCAGAAGGGGGTTTAACTTTACGTTACACGATGGGATGGCTTCCTATACTTGGTTCCCAGGGGTTGGTCCGTATAGATTAATTGTCGTGTGGAAGTCTTCCTCATTAGGCTATAAAAAATAATTATCAATAAGAATATCCTTAAAAATGCTGGTATTATACTGCTAACCTAAAGTTTCTTGGAGTGGTATCCGGTGTTTACCGGCATACGTTTTCCAGCCTCTAACCTAAAGATTAGAAGTATCAATATATATATAGATGTCTCCATCTGTGTTGCCCTTTTTCGTGGAGCAGATAATGGGAGGTGACATTATAAATTCTTTCTGAAGTTACAAGTATGCCGCAGTTAGAAAGTGGACAGAAAATGCAAATATACGGAATATAAAGTCAAAATACACATATTCACATCTCTTAAACTTTTATTTGATTTTGAAAGACTTAAAATTCAAAAATTAAAGATGTAAGCACTTACTGAAGATAGACATAGCCTAAACTGTCTTATATTTTATTATAGATCTTTAAGTTCTATTTATATATATTATAGGCCGTTCGAACTCAAAATATATTTCATATGCCGTTATGGGGACGCGACCAGGCAGCAGCCATAAGATAACTCATACTTAACGTATTAATAAAGGAGATAATTAATGCTTAACAGCAGAGCTCTAACTTAGTTTTATATATAGAACCTCTCTTAGGAGAGCCTTTTTAACTCCCCATTCTTAAAATACAGTGCGTCTCCATATTGTCTAAGGCGGCGTAACAGCCTATATATTTTATGTTCAGCCCACCTGCTATCATTTACATATAAAATTTATAAATGAACACCCCCTTTCAACACTTAATTCACAGCTTTAACTGCAGATCTTAAGGCCTTGCCTAACTTTAAAGCTTGAATACAAACTTACCAGTCTTATTTAATGCACTTTACCAACATTTTCATCACCTTCGGGTTAATCGTCACCTTAGTAACCTCCTTATCCTTATCAGTCTGGCAGGACAGTCCTGCAGTTAGTGCACGACAAATTATTCAGTCCTCCTTTCCAGGATCTTTAGGCCTTCCGCCGCTGCCTCCTCCGCCAGTCCCAAGCCCTCTGCCAGTTCTAGGCGCCTCCGCTGTAAAGGCTTCTCTTACCCTAATTGGTAGCCAGGGTGTAGTTGACATTAACTTCACTGTTCCCGTTCCCGGCATACGACTTGTTAACCGGTTCTTAATCTCAGGTAGCGTTAACCTTATTCTTCCTGTTAACAATAATAACATACGATGTATTGCCGTTGATGGCGGCCTCACCTCCCCTGTCGGCGCGCCTTTTGGAGCTAATACGGGCAATGTTAAATTTAGTGAGAATGGGGGTAGCTAGCTACAGTTTATAGGAGCCATTTCCTGCAAGTAAAATAACTTCACTACCGTAGCTATCGTCATACTTAATTAATTACATTGCTATCCCTTATCTGTTATCTAAAGACCCGAAGCCTCCGTTAGCCAATTGACGATTAATTAATGACCTACTATAGGGTCACCCACTAAGCAACTCTTAGTACGGTGCTTGATGATAGTTGCTTTATAATTTAGTAAGCATTCACTCCTAAGCATAGAGACTAAGGTATATCCTAAATAGCCAGTATAAATACCATTATCGTGTCCATGATAAAGCATAAGGATGCTGGTTCCTCACGCTAGTAATTACATTGTTTATTTTTCCTACTATTACGGTTGAAATTTTAAAGTTAAATAGATTTAACGTGCGTGATAAGCGAGTTAGCCAGATAAGCGAGTCAGCTACTTTTTCCTCATATATAACCCTGAAAATTCCCAAATGCTAACTCTATTAAAATTACATATATAACTCTGGGTAATTAAAATCAGTTTATTCATCATATCTTAAACAATATATAAATATGTTTAGTAAGTTATTACTAAGAAATTAACGTTAAATTAACAAGTAAGTCTTAAAATAACCATAAAATATATTCATTCCTAACTTCACCTAAGTTTAAAATCTTTAGCTTACTGAGTGAGTGAATATTAGATTTATAATATGCTGAATAAGCTACTTTTAAAATTCCAGGGTTGTATATATAATTTTGAAAGAACTAGCGTTTGGGACTTTTCTTACCCCTCCCTCCTCTCCGCCCTCCTCTCCGCCAGCGCAGACATCAACGCCCTCTTCGCTAGTGACTGCAGTATCACGAGAATATTTACGTGCCTTTTCCGTCTCCGTTCCCGGTGAACTGCATGGGGCGATGTTAGGGCGGGGGGAACATGGTTGTGACATGCCAACATATTACGACCTGCACCCGACACAGGCCTCGAGAGGACTGGCGCGGGTTAAGACAGAACGTATGGCAGGACGCCAACAGGTAAGGGGCGTTCCGAAGACGGCTTGTTAAGCTAGCACTCCTAGACGGGGGTTTAATGTCACTGTAGGTCGTTGTCGCTATAATGCACAGAGGTGAGTCTGAACAGTAGGACACAAATGAACAATTAAATACTAGCGTGAGGAACTAGAGTCCCTCACGGTAGTTTGTGGGCACAACTATGACTATCTATACTAACTGACTAGGAGGTACTTCGTACCTTACTTAGTCTGTTATGCTTAGTGGTGCACCACGCAGTTACGGCCAAGCAGTTGACTGAGCGGTGCTTGGTGTTGTCAGTCCATGTGGGCCGCTAAGCACTTTCTTACTGGTCGTAGGGGCTTTGGGTCTTTGCACCCCTGGCCTAGTGCGTCTGGACAGTGAGCACCGTCCTCCTGCACTGTTCTTCCTGTGGGGGATTCGTCGGGCCGCCCCGGCCTAAGTGACGGCCTGCAGGGTCGTCACACAACACTCACTACTCCAGATATCTTGGGCTATAGTAGAGTGATAGTATCCATCTTTGCAAATCCGATGACACCTTCACATTTATCCCCAGTCTCTGGGCTAAAAACAGCGAACAATTCCTCCAGTTTGCTAAACAAGGGCTCGAGTGTTAACGTGAGGTTTGGGATTCTAGACTGGATTGTAGTGAAATTCTCCACAGCGCGACTGTTTAAAGCAAGAAATCTTGCATGGCAGAAAAAGTCGTAGAAAACAGTAACGATATAGTCCAGATGCTCTGGCTCTACCAGGAGATAAAGAACATCCTCGGACGGGTTGATGTCAATTGTTAGCGCTTGGAGTTTCATAATTGATGATATGTCGCCGTATCCGAGCTGTTGGTAGCTGATACTAGTCGAGTTTAGGGAGTTTAGCGCTCCGCTGAAGAGGACCTGGCTGAATATGAAATTCATCTTATCGCTACCGGTGGGTAGCGGATTACCCTTGGCGGTAACTAAGCGTAGCTGAATGACTCTTCTGGGAATAGAGAGCAATGACATTCTAAGAGATCGGTTGCAGGTGTAGGTGGAAAAACCGGATTAGTCGTATTGGGGAATGTCTTGTTTTATATAGTGAGTCCGTGCTGTGCTACGCCGCTACCAGAAGGGAAGTGGTCTGTGCTATGGCGTCCTGGGGACTACCTATCCACTACATTTTCACTAATTATCTCCTATCTGCCGGTTTCACACCCTAGGGCAGGCTGTGGGAGTGAGGCGGAATCTGGAAATATAACTGTACCTGTGCTTGACCTACTATGAATCTCAGGTGCGAGTGATATGATGACTGGGTTGGCGGAGCCATCGTGCTTCGCCAGGAACGATTGCATACGCTTAGCGTCCCATTACACTGACACCCCGCGGATTCGAAACGTCTTGCTAACATTTTGGAGGTGCTGGTTGTTGTGTAAGAATGTTTACCTGGTATAGGACACAGAATTAACTGCCATTATGCAAAGCTTAACATCGTCCCCCCCTCCGTTGCGGAAAGATATCTTATAAGTTAGACTAGGTCTCTTGGCCGCGGGTAGCTGTCCTCGGCTATGTGTCTGTCTAAATGCTCGAACTTCGGCGGCTTCCCGCAGAGCCTCCGAAATAATCCGGGGGGTATTAGCTGCCGGTAGCTGCCTTAATAAAGCTAAGGATCTATTTGCAGATATCTCCTTTCGATATTAATTCGGTCGAAACATAAGTTGCATTAAAGGAATCCCGCTGGGGTTAACGCGCCTAGGGACTCTTGAGGCTGCCCTGCCTATCGAACTGCTTGTAACTGGGGAGGGCTAGAAAGGGTCTAGTTGATCTGCGATATAGAGGCATTCTTCTCCCTGTTCGTCTTCTTGGGGGGTGACTGCTCTTAGGGTGTCTACTTGGCGCGCATTGACCTTAGCCGTGTATCGCACTTTGTGACGTTCCCTTTCTAAGAGCATCGATGTTTTGCATATGAGCCCTGTTGCGGTGCTAAAGGACCTCCCGTGTAGCCGTACGTCATCACTCTTGCTATCGGACGGCTGGTGTTCTCCTCGGTGAGGTCGTATGAAAGGGGGTCACGGAGCCACATGTGGGTTCTGCCTCTCTTTTTAAACGACCCGAAAGCGTGCCTGCTAAGACCGGAGAGTGTAACAATACTGAATCCCAGCTGTATCTGCTGTTCAGTTCGCTTAATTGACTCTGGGGTCGCCTGGGGGCGGAGCGAAGAGGGTTGTGATTCCATGTAAGTTATCATCTAGTGTTAAGTACTGGTCGCGAATCCGCTGGTCGGTCTCCCGTTTGGGCAGCGGGATACGCTACGTTGAGAGGGCATTGGGGAGTGAGGCGGCGTCCCGGAACACGACTGTACCGGTGCTAGAGCGGCTGTGACCCTCCGGTGCGAGGGAGCTGACAACTAGGTCGGATGAGCAGTAGTGCTTTGCTGGAATGATTGTACGTGGTTGGCATCCCAGTCCAGAGGGACACAGCGCAGTTTGCGTGATATCTGGCACTGCGAAGGCGCTGCTCTTAAGCTTTTCAACTATCCTAGTGAAATCCCTGGGGAATAAAAGAAGAGTCTGGTGCTATTATGTACTTTAGACCGCTTAAATAGCGAGGATGTTGAGCTCTGTGCTCTGACTGATAATGAAGGCCGAACGTGGACGGAGTCCCCCACGACTACGTGTCTGCGTACCTGATCGAGTTGGCTGGCCGATTGTTGGCCCGTGGTAACCCTGGCCTGGAAGGGAAAGAGCCGGTCGAACGGCTTACCGAGGACTGGCCCAAGTCCTTGCATCACAGACCACGGCGGACAAGCGGCAAGCTGCCTGTTCGGACCCATGGTCGCACGCTGGGTCCGGGGTTGGTATAAAGCCGTGTATGTGAGTGGGCCACGAAAGTTCCAGTGTTGGAAGGGGCTGCATAGGTAGGTCAGGCATGCATGGGCGGAGGCTGGCTTGCCGTCGGTCCACCATCTACGACATAACCCATGTAACATCCGCAAATTCGACTGGCCTCTTTGCGGCAAGACCCAAGTTCAAATGTAAGCGCTCCGTCTCTGCGATCTCATACACTAACGGGGCAAGCAAAGTCGGTGACAGCTCGGACCTAGCGATGGCCGATTCTGATACCACGCGGTTCCACCTCTGGCCAGGTCTCAGAATCCGCACGTGTACCTACGGGGTCACCACTCATCCCTGGTATGATATATAACTGTGGACGTCAACTTGTGAAATTTTATACTGTTACAAAGAAGAAACAAGGTTATCACTGAAACGGTGATTGAGTAAAATTCCTATGTTCTCAAACCGCTTTCTAGATTCAACCGTCGGCTTTGGTCTTCAGAGTTCTAGCCTACACATCCTCATTAATGCTCCCCCGTGAAAGTTTTGATGGTAAACCCTTGCTGTTGACGGCTGTGCCTGACGTTCATCATTCTCAGAAAAGCAAAAGCAATCCGTATTGTTTAGTAAACAGCGATCGAATAACTAAAATGCATTGTTTAAGCACCTTCCTTGGAGCAGCGAGGGGCAATATAACTGAGAGATATCTCAAGGTAGGCAGCTTTTGTGACTAGTGCTTAAACAGTTCAAAACGATAGCCAAAGCATGAGAGAATGGTGATGGGTATTCCAGCGTTCACGGAAGACCTTGTTGCTTCCTGGCACCTTACCTGTTCGGTAGCCCTTCCCCTGCATGACTTCCGTCTGGTAGTTCAAATACCAGTTGTCGGCTCGGATAGACTGCTTAATCAACTCCTGGAAGTTTTTGGGTCGATCGTGCTTATACAGCTTATCTGAACCGTGTCATTTCAGTCATTGCCATATATAGCAAGGGCTGGGTCGCTTAGACTCGTCTTGGCCGCTTCGACGTAGCGTACTTCGTAACCCAGGTTTATTATTTCCTGGTGAGGAGGCGTGTCTTGGCTCGCCGTTCCTCGCCCAGTTCCCCAAACTGGCTAGCAATACTTCGATAAAGTTAAGGAAGTGTCGAAGATACAGGTTATATTAGGGTACTACTTCTCCGAGAAAGGGTAATTATCTATCTAACTGGTGGCTGTGTTCGTAATAGATTATAAAATACTCTGCACCTCCGATTATTCCTGAGCAGCTTTCATATAGGCAATGAAACGGTACAGGCTTTCCCTTAGCATATTTAAGAATATACCCAGTAAATTTATCCGCGATATCTTCATATTTGCATAATGGACATCTAAGTCAGATATCCACTATCGTTGCGGTCTCCTTGGTTATATTAAGTATAATTAATGTGGAAGAACTAGAAAAGGGATTATATAAAGGTGTAAATTCCTAAGGTACTGGCTTCTAAAGAGCCCTTTTCCAGGAAGTTTATATCTAAGGTGGCGTTAACTTCTAAGGGGGCATCCGCTTACAGTCACTTACCGTTTAAAACCAGTAATAGGTCTTTTATTACTTACAGAGTAAGGTTAACCCTCTAATAAGATCTAATTAAAAGTGGTAAGCTTTATCCCTATTAAAGACATTAACAACTTTTAAAAATAGCTTAGCAATTTAAGCCCGTATTAAGAGCCCATATTCAATTATTAACAGTATAAGGAACTTAAATGGTTAAATCCCTTTTAACTATTACCAAATCTCCTTACTATATACTAAGTTATAAAACTCTCAGATAGATTAGGATAAACGTTAATTATATAACTTCTTCCTTAATATATCCGCTTATTAGTAGACTTTACTATACCGTTCTTAAAAATACTAGCTAAGTTTATAGTTTTTTACCGTTATAAAAGTCTATCCTTACTCCCTAATATTAGCTAGAACGCGATTTTATATCTGTTAAAGCTTTATAAGCTTTTGATTTTATCTAATTTCTATCTTCTAATTTTCTATAAGGTACGTTAAAGTATTATTATTATAAAGAAGCTAACCTATAAGATAAATTAAATCCTTTTATAACTTACTATTAAATATAATCTCTTAAAAGTTAACTTTAATAAAGTTAGTTATATAAAATCGTTAATATATTAACATATCTCCCAGTATATATCTTATACTCTAATTAACCTCCTTTAATATAAACGCCTCTGTAGAAAACAATTAGCCCTAATATAAAGACAGCACTATAATTACTTATTATAAAGCCTTTTACCTAATCTGTAACGTAGGTTATATTATTTAAACTGTTTTTTAAAACTAACCGCCTAATTAAGGCGGATTAAGTAACTCCACACCTTTCTATACTGGAACGCCTAATTAAGGGCAATACTAATATTTTCCTTATAACCCTAAAGTGCTTTAAAAATAGGCCTTTCATACTATTTTAATTTCCAGGGAATAATAATACAGTTAGACCCTAATAGTATAACGAGATTATAAATCTACTTAAGGTTATTTAAGCCCTTAAACGCCAGATCTGTAAAGGTAAGTCTCTTTATATACAGTACAGGGTTATAAAAAAGAGTATCCTTTTTATAAAACCTATACTTCCCTAACCTTAATATATTAACAGACCTTTTAATCTTAGTAAGTTTAACAACCATCTTAATACATACCTGTATACTGCTAGGAGCAGGTTGGAATACGTAAAACTCTACATATTTATAATATACACTTCTTATAAGAGTATTAGGCTATGTTAAAGTGGCATTAGCTATAATAAGGATTACTGCTATTTACACACAAAGTCGTTTATAACTGTAAAATTCTTTATTAAAAACCCAGTAATAATATAATAAAAGGTTTAAATCTATAATATAAAGGCTAGACTTATTCTTTACTAATATATTAAGGTTACGTAAAGGTGTAAGAGTAATAGGAATCCATTAAAATAGTGAGCTTTTTAAAATAATATAAGGAGTTGTGGAAATACTTACATTTCTAATATCGTATAACACTACACTGTTTATCCAAATCTTTATTACATTATAATACAATACACTAAGAACCTTCCAATATATCGTAATTAATAACTCCTTTTTAATCCATAAATTCTTACCCCTATAATATAAATAACCCTTAAATGTAACAGTGTAGTATTTCTAAAGTGCATTATATAGTTAACACTGGGTAACTTTGCAGAATTTATTAAGTGAATCAGTTTAAGTCTAGTTTTAAGTTACAGAACATATATTTAATTTATTTCTTCTCCTCTTAAAGTATTATCCTTTTAGTGCTATCACTACAGTTAGCCTATGTTAGCCCCTCTTACTTACACTTAGAAATAAATCGATTATATAGCTTAATATCGTTTAATAGGTCTTTTTAAAAGCCACAGCTTAAATTATTATCAGAGTCAGAATCAGAATCACACTCAAAATCCACATTTAACATTAAGTCGTATTCCCAGTTTAACTTTAAGAATAAATCTAACTTAAAGTCTAACCTGGACTTTAAATCAGAAACGAAAGCCTTACGTTCGGTCACCACATTAATTAACACGCTTACTTCTAGTTTCCCCTACGTCTTACTGTAGATAACATTACCTTTAAAAATGTAAAGAAGGTCATCTATAAGGGAAGTTAAATAGTAAATTACCCTGTCGTATACAGTAAGAGTTAAAGACGCCTTAGTAGTATAAGATTATACTGATAAAGAGGTAAACTTAGCAGTTAAAGTGCTAAGTTGTAATTTTACGGAATCGACAGTAATAATAAGGAGTTTGTTATGGCCTCTTGTTTCTAGGGCGTTAAGCTGCTTTCCGAAGACACTATCTTCGTCGTCTGCCTAAACAGACCATTAAGGACTACTATTATTAAAAGCTGAAATAATATGTGCAGTTCTTAGGCTCTGAGTAGCAGCTGGTTTCAGATTCTTGCGTTGGCGCCACCGTCGAGGGGGGGCCGAGAGGGATGACATGTAGTGCCGCGATTCGAAAAAGACCAGGGGAAAATGAGCGAGGGGGGAATAGAAGAGGTACTGGATTAAGAAAAGAGAGGGTGAGAAGGAAGGGGAAGGGTGGGAAGGATGGGGGGGGATGGGAAGCAAGGGGAAGGGTAGGAGGGAAGGGGAAGGGTGAGCGAGTTTTATAGCCATCATCCTAGAGGCGAACCAGCGGGGCATCATGCGATGGACAAAACCAGACACTTTAGCATTCTTCCCTTGCATCCGCACAGTAGAGGCTTCTTCTTAAGCACCCTTCAATTATGCGCGATGGGACATAGTGACTGGTGTTATCGGCGTTCACAGAAATCAGAGGGGATTCTGTTTAGTTAACGTCAGTTATAACATGCGCTGCGCAGTAACGGAATGCTTCCGTTAGCGAATGGTGATGTAAAATAGGCAGGCGGTGAAGATCATTTCCGTTTTAGGAAATCGGTCAAGGGACTTAATACCTTAGGCTACACGATGCGGGGGTGTGGAACGACCGCTGCATTAGGCGACGTGTTAGAAGCACTGCACTCTGGATTCTGTGGAATTAAAGGGGTTGCAACTGCGTGATTGTATTGCTTGTGTTCTCTTCCTTTCGGCTCTCTGGCTTCGCCAGAGAGCCTTTATTATAGTTGTGAATGGTGGCAAGCCATTGCGCGTCAGATTGCGCGGCTGTGGCAACCTATTACAAATCCACAGTTCTGGTGGTTTCTGGACCCTTCTTTCTGACACGACGTGTGCCTGCCAAAAACGGCGGCATTTCCACACGGAAACACATACTAATAGTAAACTTAACGATTAACTTTTCTTAAGTTTTTACACCTTAATGTCTAATTAACTTTAAACAGTTTAATATTTTAAAAGTCCTTAATAAGTTAATAATACACTTTACAGGACTGGATCTTAATAATGTCCTCTTACTTTTAAATTTATTTATGGTCCGCTTATTTTTACCACTCTTTAGCTTTTCCCTTAAGATATATTAAACATGTTATAACTAAGTAGCTGTTAAGTAAACCTCCTTACTAACAGGTAGTAAAGGTTTAATTAATTACTGTAACTTTTTATTTACTACTGTCGTTAAACCCTTTTATTAGGGTATGGGGGACTTAATAGTGTGTTATCTCTATTTCTACCCTTATAACAGTGTAGTCCCGTCTTTATATGCTAAGGAAGTAATTATAAAGGGCCTTAAACCTATTATACTGGTTAAAAGTGTAGTTATTATATATATAGTTAATTTATAATATATTACTGTAATTAAGGTAGTTAACGTAGATTATAAGCGTTATAGTTAAAGAGTATAAAATAGAAGAAGTAATATCTTATTTCTTCTCTTCTTCCACTTATTTCTATATACGCTGCTTTTTTTAAACTTCTTCTTAGAACTTAAGTAATACTAACCTAACTTATTCTTTTATAAAATAATCTTCTTTAATAAGTTAATATTTAAGTTAGTTAGTAAAGTGAACTTTAATATACAGTTATAACTTAATCTTAACTACTTTATCTTTAAACGTTATAATAAGGCTTTTAACTTATCAGTCCTCCACTTTATTTATTAATTCCTAATGTTTTTCCTTTAGCTTTTAAACCTTTTACTAGTATATTTATTTCTTATCTTTTTAAGGGACCTTTAAGGTATTAATTTAAAGTATATTAGCCTTAATGTAAAGTAGCTATTTAAGCTATCCTTTTTCTAAGAAGTTAAGGGTATTAATCCACTTAATATGTTTAAAGTGTTTAAGAGTTTTAAAGTGTTTAAGAGTTTTAAAGGGTATAGTTAAAACGAACTTTCGTTTTTCTAACTTAATTCTCTTATCCTGCTCTCTCTTACTTTTTAAGACTTACTTTACTACTTAAGTGGCCTAAAGAGCTAATTCTTTAACTCCCTTTACTATTTTAGTAAGGTCTAAGTTAAGGTCTTTCCTGGACTTTCTTAGTTCCTAAGCTTATAATGTAAGGTTTTTAAGGCCTATAACAGCTAATTAGAATATCTCTTCTTAAAGTTAATCTTCTGTAACCTACACCTTTAGTATCTTAAGTTTCCACTTTAAAGTCAGTCTGTAATAACTTACACCTTTATAACTAACTTTTCTAAGACACTGTTAAGGATTAAATATATTACGTCTTAAGGTTCTTCTTCTTTTTCCTTATCTTTTAAGTTACATTTATCTATTTAAATTCAGTCTTCTTTATTACTTATTATCTTAACATAAATATTTCTAAAGTTAAACTTAACATGCTTTCCTCTATCTAAGACCAGCTTTTAACTAACTTACTCTAA
>Ga0247781_1000288_pt1 | contig 15159 bp, 2 predicted proteins | sample UWRJL184509B5_FD_179922 | JGI IMG/M metagenome (GOLD analysis project Ga0247781, IMG submission 179922) | Plant litter microbial communities from Arlington Agricultural Research Station in Wisconsin, United States - UWRJ-L184-509B-5 | ecosystem: Environmental > Terrestrial > Plant litter >...
GCGACCCAGAGGTTTCCCCCAGTGCCTCCCGCTGCCTTATATTCAACAACCAAAAAGGGGAGTAAGAGGCCAAAGGGAGCTTGCGGGTAGAGTGAGATCAACGTGCCGAGTTGCATCCTAGTAAACGCCTCGAATGAGTAGCCATATAGAAGATCAGGCTGTGGTTGCTGAACTGGAAATGGTGCTGTTGGGAGCTGAGGTAGGAGGTGTCTCGCCATGCGCATACTAGCTTTTGTCGTCAATCCTGCTGGAAGGCTTTCGCTGGACTTGGGGAAGATATATTTCCTCCAAAAGTCAGCTACGTCGTTCTCGGTACACCGAAGCCCTAATTCCTCTAACTCCCGGATTGCTGAAGCCACTGTATCAGGAGGAAGCTGGGGCATCTTAGACACAATTTGAGTGAACTGTGTCCGATGGATTTTGATACTGGCGGGTAGTGGGATAGACAGGTTCAGGATGTGAATGTCGTTCAATTGAAGGCACAACTGGCGATAACCTGCATGGCGGACGGTGCCTGACATCTCTTCCACAAAAGGATCATCGGCAGGACCGTCGTCATCCAGGTAGTCATTGTGTTGAGCAGGAGAGTCGACATCCATTTTATAAAAGCGAGATTGCTGCGTGACTCGACCTTTTTCGAACCTGCTCGTCCCATCTGGATCATCCTAGCGGTGGTGGTGATTGTAGGCTTGAGCCTGAGTGAACGGCGTGGCTGAGACATGATGTTTTGGAACCTAAGTGGAACTCTTTGCTTGTTTTGTGATAAGATGTGAGAGCGGAATGGAGAAAAGCTCCGGAGAGCAAATGAGCTGATTTGTAGAAGAAAGTTTCTTTGTCTAACGCGAGGCGTCGCCGGATGCGTCGAGAACGTCCGTGAAATAAATGGGCAAGACGCTTTGTGTCAAAATGTGAGATGCGAAGGTGCGTTACAGAGGTATGGCGATAAGCTTTTTGAACCCTTTTCTATATTATAAGTATTATAAACCTTTATCTTCTTTTACTATATTATTGAAATATTGAAATTAAAAGACTTTATAACAAGTGTTATATGAGACGAATCTGGGCACACAGAATTTCCTCTTTTGTACCTCGCCCATGTGACACTGCTCACCCCGGCTCAGGGCCGGCTCTGGATTTGCTCAGGATTTGCTCAGGCTTGCTCACCTTTGCTCAGGCTGAGTACCATTTTCGGCACGCTACGCCGCAGCATGCTAAACTGCTTCAACTCTAGCCAAGTAGGCCCAGAATTGGTCCCATACATAAAGATGGCCAAAATTGGTCCTCATTTTGAAAATGAACAGCCTTGCCTTTACCTCTTGTATTTTTCGTATTACCTACCTGACCCCTGTGGACTTAGCCTCTGCCCTCTAACTCTCACACCTTAACTTCTTCAAAGCACTCTTATTTCCGTTATTTAACACCTTGAATTCATCATCATCTTTGATAAAACGCTAAGATATAGAATGGAATTGGAATTAAAGAGGTTTAATTTAATAGATGCTTTTATCGAGCGGGCTGAAAGGAGAGGGCTTACAGGAGACCACTTTAAGATCAGCCCTTATACGGTTTGCAGGAATCTGGGGCCTAAAAGTAAGAACCAGTATTTACAAGTATTTAAAGTATAATATTTGTAAGTAAATAAGGTGTATATATTTAATATCAAGATCTAACATTCTTTAGATATGTAAAGATATAACACCTAATGTTGAGAAAGGTATACGTAACGCGTTAAGAGATGGTATAGTGTGCTTAGCTGTGCTAGGATAGTAAATAGCGAACCTAAACCGTATTAGCTGAACTGATTACATTAGTTTAGCTTATATAAATAAAAGTTACCCCTAGCGATTAGTATATAAAAAAAACTCTCTAGTGAAGCCAGAGAGTAAGGTAAGCTTTAATTAATCACTTACCTAACCCCTTACTATATTATCCACCACCCTTATCCTTATTAACCCTAACGTAGGCTGTATTATATATAGCTTTATAAATAACTATATAAAGCTTAGTAAAAATATACCTAGTTTAAAGCTGTAAGGGACTTTCTCTTAGCCCTTACCGAGCCTGTAATAGCTATTAATAATAATATTAGAGTTTAGGCCATTAAAAGGCAGGATTATTCCTTATTTCGTTCGCTAAACTACTTTAAAGATAACTTGGGACTAATCGATAATGTCTAGAAAGATCTTAACGGACTTACCTGTAACGAAGGTACTCCTCTTTATAAAGTTTTTAAGCTGGCTTTAAAACGTTATATTAACTGTATAAAGAAAGATCTAAATGTTAAGGCCTTTAACTTTATTATTACCAGCGACAGCTATAACGGGGAATTTACCGATATCATTTAAAATGCAGCTGGAGATTACAACGTAAAACCCCTTTAAAAAACTTAGTATTTAGTTCATCTTAGTGATTACGGAGTAAGACGTAGTTAAAGAATATAACAGTTTAGACGATATTCCCACCTATAAATACAGCAAATAAACTATTAAGACTAATATAATTAACGTAATCACCTTTATCCAGATTAATAGGTAATATCGACTTATTGCTATACTAGGTAAAGATTTTTAGTAATGCTTTCTGTAAGCCTTTAGATAATATGCTAAAAGATATAGAAAAGACTTAAAACTAAACGAGCTATATATTATATTCTATACTTATATCATAGATAGACTAGTATAGACTTATTCATAGGAGTTTAGTATAAAATACTAGAGTATAACGCTCTTTTATTATTTCTAGCTTAAATAAAAGTATATTACTATCACTCTTTTTATAAGTAAAGTATAATAAATAACGTATATTAATGCGCAGGCCATTTTATAGCAACTAGTAAGTTTCTTAACAAAAGACCCGTACTAAGATATTCCTAATTTCATTTTAAATATGTCCCAGGAAGGTATATAAAGCAGCTATTCTCTATCCTAGCCGGCCGCAAAGTTGCAGACCCCCTACCTTCCCCACTTTAAAAAAAAGGCGTAAAGACTATAAAATACTTTTAGAATCCAAGCTATATCCTTAGCGCATATCAACTCTCTCTGCTTAGCATAGGTCCCTGGCTAGGGCTATATATGCCAAGTTCTATGTTACTAGTCCTAATCCTACACTACTGGGCTTAATTCTAAGCCTTAACTATTAAGCCTAAAAGGGAGATACTTTGTGGGGTTATCTACTGTACGAATTAATTAGCCTATTTATAATATATCTGTTTATTAAGAAGTTCTACCTCTAACTTAAGGGATCTAATAAGCGTTCTAAAAACTGACTATATATAAGAACTAGACATATAGTAAAATTCTGTAGCAGTTATATCTTAATATTAAGCTAAGGTTTGTTTTTAAGGAAATGAGAATCACATTCACTTATCTAAGGAAGTATCGATAATAGTGGGCTATATATTACAACCTGCACCCAACACAGGCCTCGAGAGGACTGGCGCGGGTTAAGACAGAGCGTATAGCAGGACGCCAATAGGTAAGGGGCGTTCCGAAGACGGCTTATTAAGCTAGCACTCCTAGACGGGGGGTTTAATGTCACTGTAAGTCGTTATCACTATAATGCATAAAGGTGAGTCTGGACAGTAGGACATAAATGAATAATTAAATACTAGCGTGAGGAACCAGAGTCCCTTACGGTAGTTATAGGCACAATTATAGCTATTTATATTAACTAACTAAGAGGTATTTCGTACTTTACTTACAGTGTTATAAGTGCTTATTATATAAGCACTTTACACCATGTAAGTGTTCCACTTATAAGGTTTCTTCTACTTATAATGTAAGCATTTAACATATTATAAGCAGCACCTTATTAATTATAGGGGCTTTAGGTCTTTACACCCCTAGCCCAGTACGCCCAGATAGTGTACACCGTCCTTTACATTATTCTTTACACAGGGGATTTATTAGGCTGCCCTGGCTTAAGTGACAGCTTATAAGGTCGTTATATAATTCCCCCTTTTTAACGTTCTTTTCTTATAAAGAACTTAAAAGGTAAACTTCCCCTTTTATCACTTCACTATATAATAAGTGTCCGGCTCCCAGGTTTTAAAACAGGAATAAGGTAAAAGCATTAATTACTATCTAAACCTTATAGCTTATATATACACGTTTAGTAGTGAAATATCCCCTTATTCTTTTTATAAGTTTACTAACCCTCCACTTATCTGCTAGGTTTTAAACCAGTTTAACAGTTATAATTATTATCTAAAAAGGTATTAATCTTCCCAGTATAACACTTTTAATATTAGTAAAGTAAAGTTAAAGGCTTTTTTTATTAAAAAGTAAGACCTTAACTTATAAGTTAAGTCTATTACTTAGCAGCTTTATAAGGCCACTACTAAGCTTTAAAAAGCGTTAATACGTTTAACACGCCTTTATAAATAACGGTCCCGCCTTAAGGACTAGGCCGTAAAAGCATTTAATTATAAAGTGGAGTTATTAGAGTTCCAGGAAAGTAAGGAGGCTAAGCTGGCCGTTCCTCTTAAAGACGTGGAGTCTTTTAACTAGGGGAACTTCCTAGTAGGGTCTTTATAATAAGCAGTCGTTTTATAACTTAGTTTATAACTTCTTTCTTCTAATAAACGAAAACGGCCCTTTAACGTAATGGTAATACACTTACTTTTTAAGGTGAGAGGTTATAGGTTTAAGTCCTATAAAGGTCTTTTATCACTTTAGATCCTCGCCTTTTAGGGCTGGAGGGTCTAGGGTGACTTTTTTTCTTTATTTCTCTTTATTAACTCCTTTTCCTTAACAGCACTCGTTCTTATATAGAGCTTACTAGGGGCTCTAAAGGCCCAGCCTCCTCATTAAGTCTAAGGTCTTAATTAAGGGTTTTAACAAATGTCCTTCCATACCTATTAAGGAGTTTCCTGCCACTTCTTAAGCTTTAGGTCCTATAGTAATCTTACTCTTTAATATAGTAATTTAAATATTAAATCTTATCTTATTTTTAATTCTTATTATTAGTTTTAATTAATCTGGATTCTTCCAGTAGAACTCTATAATCAGGTCTAAGCACTTAAGGTTTTTAACTAATTCCTATAAATTACTTTCAAGGCCGTAGTCTAGCCACTTAATAAGATACTTAAACATATTCTTTCCCTTTTATAAATCTATAACTTCCTTAACGTCGTACTTATCCTTATTAGTATCGATTTTAATCTTCTTTTCTAAAGGAACTCTTTTTAAGGCCGGTTTTAAAAGTGAGACATGAAAAACCTTAGTCCACACCTTTATACTGGCAGGTAAGTTTAATTTGTAATTAAAGGTAGTAACCTTTTTCTTAATTTAAAACAGTTTATACCTTTTAAAATTAAGCTTCTTACTAAGTTGTTTTAAATACAGGTTTTATGAAAAAAGGTAAACGTAATCCCCTTTTTAAAAAGTTAATCCCTTAACTTATTTACCATTATAATAAAGTCCTTTTTTAAGCACTGGTTACTTAGTTTAGTGTTTATTAGTAAACTTCTTTATTCGTTCACGTGTGAACTTAAGTTCGGCTTATAGGTAATTATACAGTTCTTATATCCAGTTTACGTAAACTGTGGCTTAAGGGGCATTAGTAAGTGAGCCTTAATAAAGCTTAGGCTCCTTACCGTAATTAGTAAAGAATAATAACACACCTGTTAATTTAACTAATATTATATTATAAGCTATCTGGGCTGTTAGTAATAATTTAAATTAATTATTTTATTTAAAGTTAATATAAGTTTAAAAATATATTATAAGTATTTAGTTAACTTACTCCGTTTAGCTATCTGTCTATAAGTGGAAAGCTGTTAAAAGCTTACTTTTTACACCTATCTTTTATATTAATCCTTATTAAAACTTTAATATAATCAGTTTATCTCAATCTGTAATAATATTATCTGGCCAGAGGTGTTATAAAACCACCTCTTTCTTAAAGATATAAGTAAGTTACTTTACTGTTATATCCTTTAAGGTTAGTAAGAAGTAAGCCTATTTCGTTAATCTGTTAACCATTATAAGGACTTAGTTATAAGTAACCCTTATAACAGGGTCCCTAAACTTAGGAATCTTAATAACGAAGTTAAGTAAGATAAAGCTTTATAACACCTATAATACAGGGAGTGGTTTAAAAAGTTTATAAAGTTTATAATACCGATTTTACTTACAGTAACAGATATTATAACTGTTAACCACTTCTTTAACCAGCTTCTTCATTCCTAAGAAGGTATACATTTATTAGGCTTACGTAAAAGTCTTAATTCAACCTATATATCCTTTAAGTTAAGACTTATAAATCTGCTAAACGTACTCCTTCTATTTACCTAGGTTATAAATATACAGTTTCTCTTAATATTAAAGCCTTACTCTTAATTCAAGTATACTGTTTATACCTTTTAACAGCTATTTTAACTAATAACCAGTTTTATTATAATTTAAATATTTCAAGCACTCTTTATTACAGTCTTACATATACCTTAAAAAGTCTCCTAAAGGGCACTTATACTTACAGGTTCCTTCCATTAACCTTTTTACTTAAAAGTCCTGTTATTACTAATAGATATTATACTTTATTTATAAGTTTATATAAACGTTAATAATTTATTTTAATGTTTAATTATCTAACACTTATAATATATATTTTATTATACTATTCTTTACTTTATTAAATATAATAACAGGGATTAAGGTTAGATTAACATCCTTATAATCTTATCTTTAATTAAAAGTATTAACTTATTTATTATCTCTTCCTTTAATATAATAGATCTGGAAATAAAACGGGGCTATTAATTCAGCTTATTATACTTACTGTAAATTAAGTTCCTTTATTAGGAAATACCAGAGGTTATTATAGTCTGAAAAGACCTAAACTAGTTCTTCTATACCACTTAAATATAACGCCCATTTTATAAAACATTAAATAATTACTATTAGTTCCTTATTATAAATTAGGTATTATAAGGCTGGGCTATAAATCCCCTTTAATAAGAAAGTAATTAGGTAACGTTTCCTATTATCCTGGACTTAATTAAGTTCTCCCCTAATTACAAATTTTAAAAAGTCTGTTTCGACTTAAAAAGGCTTTAAGAAATCAGGAAAAGCCAGGACTAATATTATAATAAAGGCGTACTTAAGGTCCTTAAATGCCTTTTACTATCTATCAGTCCACTTAAATAGTTTACCCTTTCTTATAAGTTTATATAATAGTTTTATAATCTTTATAAAATACCTAATAAAGTATTAATAAAAGTTTATAAAATTAATAAAAGCTTATAACTCTTTTTAATTCTTTAAAGTAAGCCAGTCCCTAATTACCTTTATCTTCTTTAATTATATTTTAAGCTTTCTAAAGGTTACTCTAAACCCTAGATAATTTAATTCCTAAACGTAAAAGTAACTCTTCTCCAGGTTTACTATTAGTTTCACTTTTTTAAAAGTTATCAGGACTTATTATATATGTTTTTAATATTCTTTTAAAGTTTTAAAATAAATTAAAACGTTATTTAAATATATAAAGATAAACTTATTAAGGAAGGGACAGAGAATATTATTAATAAAGCCTTAAAAAGTTATGGGGGTATTTATTAATCCTATTAACATAATACAGTATTAATAATACCTGTTATAAGTTTAAAAGGCCGTTTTATACTTATCCTCTTCCTTTACTCTAACGTGGTTAAACCTTATAAGGAAATTAAAGTTAAAGAACTAATTTACTTTAATAATCCACTTTTACATTTTCATAATAAGTGGTAATAAGTAACAGTTTTTAATTATATTTTTATTTAACGTTTAGTAATTAATAACTATATATAACTTACCGTCTCCCTTCTTTAAGATAAACAGTATAAGGTACCCTGCTAGGGACTAAGACTTTATAATAAACCTATTCTTTAAGTTTTTATTAATATACTCCCTTAAGGCCTTAACCTGTTAAGGGTTTAAGTAGTAAGGCTGGAAGTTATAAAACTTTACTCCCAGCTTTAACTTAATCTTATAATCTTACAGTTTATATTCTAGTAATTACAGTATCTTTTTTTAAAATAGGGTAAACTTCCTATACTTTATAAGTACCTTAAATAAGTTGACTTCTTTACTTATCTGTAAATTAGCTTTTTACTTCTTCCCACCTTTTAAATCGTCATTTAAGTAATATAATAGACCTTTTAATCCTTTAACCGTCTTAATAAACCTGACTTAAACTGTACTTAATTCTAAGGGTTTAATATGCTTTTAAATGCTTTATACATCTTTAAAACAGTTTAATGCCTTTTTAACTTTCTTTAAACGGTAATTATAATTAAGGGACTTATTAAAGGTAAGGTGGCTACTCTTTTAATTAATTATAAGGTTATACTTTTTTAATTAGGGTAAACTTAAGATTATATTATACTTAATAACTGGTGTAACGTTAAAGTTTATTTATTATTTATCCTTATCCACTTTAATTAGGAGTAGTAAGTAATAAGTGACTTTACTATTATTATACTAATATAAGCCTCCTTCTCCATTTTAAATAGGAATAGCCTCTTTATACTTTTTATTAAGGAGTTTCTTTCAGTTAACTAATAAGGGGTATATTAAGTTAAAAGCACTCTTATTATTAATCACTGCTTTTACCCTAAACGGCCTCCCTTTTCTGTCTATTAAATCGACATTAATAAAATAATACTTATACTCCTTTAATATTTAAGTTATAATAACCATCTGTCTTTAAGGTCTTATTTAACCTAACCTTTAAATACCTCTCCTTCTTCTTAGGGTTTTTACTAATTAGTAAATTACTAGTTTCTAGCTCTTTTAAAAGGCCTATAGCCTTTTCCTAATTCCTTCTGGAAAAACAGGCAGCTTTAATAAACCTAGTGATTAACTTTTCTTAAATTTTCACACCTTAATGTCTAATTAACTTTAAACAGTATAATATTCCTAAAATCTTTAATAAGTTAATAATACGCTTTATAAGACTAAATTACAGTAATGTCTTTTTACTTTTAAATTTATTAGTATTCTTCCCACTTTTACTATTCTCTAGCTTTTCTGTTAAGATGTAATAAACACGTTATAATTAGGCAGTTATTAAGTACCCCTCCTTATTAATACGTAATAAGGGCTTAGTTAACTATAATAACCTTTTACTTATTATTAAACTCTCTTATTAGGGAGTAGGAAATTTAATAATAAACTGGTTTTAACTTTATCTTTATAATCGTGTAGTCTTATCTTTATACATTTAAGAAGTGGTTATAAAGGGCTTTAAGTCTATAATGCTAATTAAGAGTACAGTTATTATATATATAGTTAATCCACAGTATATCCCTGTAGTTAGGGTGGTTAACGTTAACTGTAGGTGTTACAGTTATAAAGTATAAGACAGGGGGGGTGGTGCTTTATTTCCTCTCTTCTTCCACTTATCTTTAAATACGCTACTTCTCTTAAACTTCTTCCTAAAACTTAAGTAGTAATAACCTAGCTTATTCTTCTATAAAATGGTCTTCCTTAATAAGTCAGTATTTAAGCTAATTAGTAAAGCAAACTCTATTACAGAGTTATAACTTAATTTTTACCACTTTATCCTTAAACGTTACAGTAAGACTTTTAACTTACAGGTCCTTTATTTCATTTATTAACTTTTAATATTTCTCCTTTAACTCCTAAACCCTCCACTAATATACTTACTTTGTACCTTCTCAGGGGACCCTTAAGGTACTGGTTTAAAGCACACTAATTTTAATATAAGGCAGCCATTTAAGCTGTCCTTCCTCCAGGGAGGTAAGGGTGTTAATCCACTTAACGTGCTTAAAGTGCTTAAGGTTTTTAAGGGGTGTTATTAAAAAGAACTTTCACTTTTCTAATTTAATTCTTTTAACTTATTCTTTTTCATCTTTTAAGGCTTACTTTACCGTTTAAGTGGCCTAAAAGGCTAGTTCTTCAACTCCCTTTACTATTCTGGTAATTTCTAAATCAGGGTCCTTCTTAAACTTCCTTAATTCCTAGGCTTATAAGGTAAGGTTTTTAAGGCCTGTAACAGCTAACTGGAACATCTTTTCTTAAAGTTAGTCTTTTATAACCTACACCTTTAATAATTCCAAGTTTCCACCTTAAAGTCAGTCTGTTATAACCTACACCTTTATAACTAACTCTTTTAAGACACCCTTAAAGATTAGGTACACTATATCCTGGGATTCTTCTTCCTTCTCTTCCTTATCTCCTAATTCACACTTATTTATCTAGGTATAATCTTCTTCGTTACCTATTATCTTAACGTGGATATCTTTTAAGTTAAACTTAATGTGTTTTCCTCCTTCTAAGACAGGTTTTTAACTAGCTTACTTTAATAATAGGCACTACTGTGCTATATATCCTTTCTTATTACAGTTAAAACATTAGATTTATAACAGGTCTTTAAGTGGCTTTTACTACTATTATTATTAAGGTTTATTATAATTAAGTTAATTTTAACAGTTTACTATATTAATATTTATAGGTCCGGAGTAGTAACCTATTATAGTTAACTGGTTCCCCTTTTTAGGCTTATTTAACTAGTAAGGGGTCTGTTTTTTTTAAAAGTTCTTCTAATAATAGTGATTATAATATTAGTTATCAGCCTTAATAACCATCTTAACTAACTCCTAAAAACAATCTAGTTAGTCTTTTTAATAAAGATCTTTAATAACATGCTCCTTCAGACCACTTTAAAACAGTATTACCAGGGCCTTTTAACTAAGTTTAGTTTTTACCGCCTCTAACTTAAAGCGTATAGAGAACTTAAAGATTAAGGACGTCTGTTTTAAGGTTATAAGGCGCTGTTTAACCTACTTAAGGGCGTTTAGTTCTTTAAACTTAGTCTGGAGTTAATTAATAAAGACATTAAAGTTATTAAAAAGGGCTTATATCTTAAGGGCTTCCTTTTATACTTTATCCACGGAGAGATTATTAATTATTTTCATGTAAGGTTTATATTAGTAAGCGGTTACTTTATTTAGTAAGGCTTTAATAAACCTAACCTTTCCTTCTTTTTTAAAGAACTACTTATTATAATAGGTGATATAGCTTTAAAATTAAGTTATTTAAGATTCTAGCTGTGTAAAGTCTCCTTTAAAGCGTGATAATGGGGGGAGCTTTACTTATTTCTTTTATAACCCTTTAAAATCGTTATTCTCCAGCTTAATAGTGTTAAGTTAGGCTTAAAGTTTCTTAATAAGACTAATATAACTCTTAATGTCTCCAGGGAAGGCCTTGTTAAGTTCTTTAACCAGTCCTTACTAGTTAAGGTTTAAGTCTTTAAGGCGTGCTGTTAATTTATTAATAATAGGGAGTTAAGGCTAAACTTATACCTTTTTAATCTCCTTACCTTTTTTAAAGGTTAATATATCGGTGGGAGAGAGGTGGTGTCTAGGAATTTAATAAACAGCATTCAGAACTAAAACGCTAATATCATATTATAACCTACACTTAACACAGGCCTTAAAAGGATTAGTGCAGGTTAAGACAGAGCGTATAATAGGACACTAATAAGTAAAGGGCGTTTTAAAGACGGCTTATTAAGTTAGCACTCCTAAACGGGGGGTTTAATATTATTATAGGTTGTTATTATTATAATGTATAAAGGTGAGTCTGGATAGTAGGATATAAATGAATAATTAAATATTAACGTAAGGAACTAGAGTCCCTTATAATAGTTATAGGCATAATTATAGCTATCTATACTAACTGACTGGGAGGTACTTTGTACCTTATTTACAGTGTTATAAGTGCTTGTTATACGAGCACTTTACACCGTGTAAGCGTTCCGCTTGTGAGGTTTCTTCTGCTTATGGTGCGAGCACTCAGCATGTTACAAGCAGCACCTCATTGGTCGTAGGGGCTTCGGGTCTTTGCACCCCTGGCCCAGTGCGCCCGGACGGTGTGCACCGTCCTCCGCACTGTTCCTTACGCGGGGGATTCGTCGGGCCGCCCCGGCCCAAGTGACGGCCTGCAGGGTCGTCACACTATAATACCTACATTTTAAGAAAATGCAGTTTAAGAAAAGTGTAAGTTATTAAAAGAGAAAAGGGTCGTAGTTAATCTTATATTTACTATAATACGGATGTGACGACCTGCAGGCAGGAACTGGCGCAGCCCAACTTAGCCCCGCATGGCATTACGTGTGATTAGACAGTGTGGCCTGGGGTGCTGTTAACTGGCACTTGGCGCTTGACAGCTAGTTGGCACTGCATTAAAACTGTTTAACGGCATCACAGCATTAGGTCAGCTCCGGAAAATAGGTGGTGCCGGCTCCGAAGAAGAGCACCAGGCTGGAAACAGCGGATAAAAGCGGATAAAAGCACTTGGAATTAAGCCAAGCGCCACAATTAAACTAAGCAACCGAGTAAGGTACAAGGTACCTGGCTCATCTTTATATAAATACTATCATTATGTCTACAATAAAGTAAGGAACTTCTTAATTCCTCACGTTAGCAATTATATTCCTTACGATCTGTCTTCACCAGGGTTATTACGGTATACCTGGAGCAGGCTGTAACAACGAAGCTACACTAGGGAATCTGTATACTATCTTAGGTATATTCTTAGACATCCTATTAATGCTAATATACTCTAAGATATCCTGTCATGTACTAGTATACTGTAGGATATCCTATAGGTGCTGGCATATTAAGTAACATCTTAAAATTTTAAACTGGGATAAAATGTACTATCCTAATTCCAAGCTGTGATATTATGTACTATCCCAAATTCCGGGCTGGGATATTAAGTACTATCCTAAATACTGAGCTAAGATATTTTTTACTATCTTATAGGTGTGTATTAGTATACTCTGAAAGCTAAAATTTAGGACCGTGCGGCTTAGGATTCGGGCCCATTAGGATGCGCGCTTTGGCAATTCCCAACCACGGTCCTAAATTCGGGCCTTGCTCGATATCCATATAAATATGTAATCTCCTATAGTTTCTTCTTTTATGTTATTGAAAAACGGTTTAATCACTTTAATTTCCTAACTAACTAAGACTATGCATATTAAACACTCAGGCAGCTATCGTTTCAATAACCCGGCGGACAGCACGTTAGCCTCCATATTGAGTATACACATCTGGCCAATCTATAATTATTAGTAATTACATCTCAGCCTATTAAAACGGGGCCACTACTATACTACAGAACTGGTCAGACCAGCTGCAGCATACAGATAACTTCCATGTGGGCGCATTCGTCAAGAGGTATAATTTTCGCTTTTGGGGCTCGTAGTCGCAGGCAAGGAGGGGCAACAAAGCAAAAAGACAGTAGAATTAAGGACTCTTCGCTCTGCTCAGAGAGCCAGACAATCACGATCACAAAGATCAGGCATATGTTGGCTGCTTTGGCACGCAAAAGTTGGTCAAAAACGTCGTTGTTGTATTGCTTGATCTATATCTCTGTCGACGAATCTGAACTGTAAGTCTAAAAGGCACCGAAATGAACACGTGACCAGAGCCCAAACCCTTCCCAAGACGTGTACACTGTACCCTAACTCACTATTCTGGCCTATCTGTAACTAATCTAGATCCTTCTAGACCTAGCCTGATTATACGTACTTCTTAATCCCCTTCTCTACCTACTACCATACCCGGGTTTCTAGGGGATACATTGGTAAGCTTACTGTAAATGGCATTGTTCTAGGGTTGGACGCGAGGACTAAAGGTAACAGTACTAGCTGGCCAAAGCTTACAGAAGAACAACCGCAAGAACGGACTCTTTTCTACTACTAGGATAGGTAAGAGAAAACTCAAGCCACCTATCTACCACCAAACCTCCGCCGCCACTGATCAATGCACGCTGCGCATCCATTTGGACACCAAGGCAATTGGCGTGGCCGCCAAAGTAAACTTTGATTCACCCTTTCGTGCCATCGCTAGAGTACTAGTTAGCCCGGCACAGGTAATTCTAAAACTTGAAGGCATCCATATTGCCGTCATATTACCTTTTCTGTCTGTGCAATCTTGAGATTTGCCCTGTCTAACAGTCGGATAGACTTCGATCAAACTATACCAGTTACTCACAGTCTCTTGTATGTCGCCATCGCTTCTTCCGCTTCTACTCCCATACTGATGCCCAGGCCAATAATAGGGCCGTAAATGTCTTCGGCAAGAAAACCAGCAGCCGGATTAGAGCTGAGTGGTCTGCCAAGGTATACCTCAACTGCTTTTTCATAGACTTCATCAACTGAGAGTTGATAATCAATATCGACACGGTCTTGTTCCGGAAGCATGGCTTGGATCCCGTATACCTTATCTCGAGGTTCTGAGCATATCTTGCATGAAAATCTAGTGATGGCATAGTAGAACCGCAAACTTGGGGTTCTCCTATACTCTAGTTTGGTGATAGCAGAATGCAAGGCGGGTTCCTCTTTGATACGGTTGTTGTTTTGTAGTTCGGCCATGTCGTTTGCATAGATCCAGGTTGTGCCAGACATGAATATTACTCCCTTTGCCAACACCAATTCTTGCTGGATCCATAGCCGGCTCCAGAAAGACAAGTCGAGAAATCCCTCAAGAGGATCCGGTAGATGGCCAAGGTGTAGAGCAGGCGAAGTAGACCATTCGTAGAAGTCGTCGCTCGATAGATAGTCCAAGATCTCGCCATGTTCTGGCCCAAGCCAGGCAATGACTTCCACTGCTCTGGAGAATATGTCGCTCATGATCTGAACTTGGTGGTTTCGCTCGGTGATGTTTTGTTGATTGATGCTTAGTTGGTCGATCCAGATATACTCATTCGCTTCTGTCCCAATGGAGTTGACGGCATCGCAGTAGTATTCGACAAAAAGCATCAATCTTGGACTGATTTCCATGATAAAGCCGTTGATGATGAGGTGAAGGGGACTCTCTTTCCCCCCCCATTCATAGGAAAGCGCACGAAACGGCGGACAATTTCTTAGGGAGAAAGTTTCCAAACTACCGCTGATAAGTTCATCATCAACGGTCGACGTGTCGAGTTTGAGCAGACGAATTTCGCCTTTCCCCTGATCTAGAGGTTGATACTGAAAAACTTCAAACTCTTCATCGGAGGAAATAGATTCGGTGGTACTGCTGCTCAACTCATCGTCCGAGGTTGTAGAGTCGCTTGAAGACATTTAATTGCGGCGGGGGACGTTTTCGGTATCGGAAATGTATCTTCACTGAGATTAATCTATGAGCGAGTTATTGTGTTTGATTCA
>Ga0247781_1000289_pt1 | contig 15154 bp, 8 predicted proteins | sample UWRJL184509B5_FD_179922 | JGI IMG/M metagenome (GOLD analysis project Ga0247781, IMG submission 179922) | Plant litter microbial communities from Arlington Agricultural Research Station in Wisconsin, United States - UWRJ-L184-509B-5 | ecosystem: Environmental > Terrestrial > Plant litter >...
GTCCAGCATGGAGACGGGCTCGTCGGCGAGCAGCGCCTCGGGCCGGGCGCCGAGCGCGCGGGCGATCGCGACGCGCTGGCGCTGGCCGCCGGAGAGCTCGTGCGGGAACTTGTCCAGATAGCGCTCGGGCGGGGTGAGACTGACCCGGGTGAGCAGGTCGGTCAGGGCCGCGTCGAGATCCTCGCGGGTCGAGCCGGCGTTCCCGTGGATCTTGAGGGCCCGGGTGAGGTGGTAGCGGATGGTGTGCACCGGGTTCAGCGACGCGAACGGGTCCTGGAAGATCATCTGGACCCGGGCGGCGTACCGCCGGAACGCGCCGCCGCCCTTGACGAAGGTCGGCACGCCGTGGAGCCGGATGTCGCCGCCGGTGCGGGGGTGGAGCTGCGCGAGCACCCGAGCCACGGTGGACTTGCCGGAGCCGGACTCGCCCACGAGCGCGACCACCTCGCCGCGGCGCAGCGTGAGATGCACGTCGTCGACGGCGTGCACCGCGAGATGTTCCTTGGAGAACAGGTGGCGCAACTGCCGGCGTACGGGGAAATGCTTGGTCAGGCCGATCGCCTCAAGCACCACCTCGCCCGTCGGCTTGGCGTCCTGAGTCATAGCTGTGCCTCCGGGGCATTCGGTACCGCGGGTGCCGCTCCCGCCCGGCGGCACGGGCGGGAGCGGCGGCCACGATCAGGAGTTGGCGGGCTTGAGCTTGCCGATGATCAGCGACACGTAGGGCTGGGTCGGCTGCGCGCCGGAGTACGGGTCGGCGTCGGTCGGCCACCCCGTCCAGTTCTTGTCGCTGTAGGCGGCGCCGACGTTGTCCGCGCCGACCGGGAACATCGGGGCCTGCTCCACGAACACCTTCTGAATCTTGTTCATCGCCGTGGTGCGGTCCGCGTCGCTGGTGGCGTTCGCGTACGCCTTCAGCGCGGCGGTCGCCTCCGGGCTCTTGAACCGGCCGAAGTTGCCCTGCTGAGCGGCGGTGCCGATCGGCTTGAGCAGATCGCCGTCCATCGCGGTCTGGTAGATGTCGTACGGCGTGGCGCCGCCGTTCGTCCACCGCATGGAGGCCTCGAAGTCGCCCTTCTGGATGTTGGCGTCCCAGGTGTCCTGGTTCGGCTTCTCGACCGTCGCCTGGATGCCGATCTCGGCGAAGTTACTCTTGATGATCTCGAGCGTGGTCTGGTAATCCGACCACGGTGCCGGGTCGCTGAGCTTGATCTTCACGGGTTTGCCGCTCGGGTCGGTCAGCGTCTTGCCGTTGAGCTTGTAGCCCGCGCCCTGCAGCAGAGCCTTGGCGCCCGCGATGTCGTTCGTGAACTCCTTGCCCTTGTACTCCGGGGCGATGAACGCGTCACCGGCGCCCGGCGGCAGGCCGGTCACGCTCTTGATCTCCGGGTGGAAGTAGGCCGCCTCAGCCTGGTTGAAGACGTCCGTCCGGTTGATCACCATGTTCATCGCCTGGCGCAGCTTCACGTCGTCGAACGGCTTGATCGTGGTGTTGATGTAGAGGCCGTGGATGCCGAGCACGCCGGGGGCCCACAGCTTGTGGTGCGCCGGGTCCTTGGCCACGAAGGTCTGCTGCGCGTTCGGGATGAAGACGAAGCTCCACTCCGACTCGCCGTTGGCCAGCGCCGTCGACTGGGTGTCGTTGCCGGAGTACGACGTGTACCGCAACTCCTTGACCTTCGGCACCTCGCCCCAGTAGCCCGACTCGCGGACCGACAGCACGACACCGGCCTGGGTGAAGGACTTCAGCGTGTACGGGCCGCTGCCGACCGGGGTCTTGTTGGTGTCGGTGGCGGGGTCCTTGATCGCCGACCAGACGTGCTTCGGCACGATCGGGGTCTGCGCCATGATCTTGTTCTGGTTGACGAACTGCGGCGACGTGAAGGTCACCTTGACCACGTTCCCGGCGACCGAGATCTGGTCGTACGGAATGGCGTACTGGTTGAGCGCCTCGTTGGCCTTGAGCAGGCCGAAGGTGTAGGCGACGTCGTCGGCGGTGAGCTTCTGGCCGTCCGACCAGGTGGCGCCGTCGCGCACGGTGACCTCGGCCGACTTGTAGTCGTCGGCCCACTTGACCCCGCTGGCCAGCCACGGGACGACGGGATCGGCCGGCTTGACCGGGTTCCACTGGGTCAGCGGCTCGTAGATCATCCACTTGTAACCGAGCGCGTTGGCCGAGGAGGTGCCGGCGAACGGGTTGTGGTTCTCGGTCTGCGTGCCGTTCGGCATACCGATCTTGAGGAAGTCCACGGCCTTGCTCGCGTTGTTCGCGTTGTCGGCGTTCGGCGACTCGCCGCACGCGGTCAGACCGCCCGTGGCGAGCGCACCCGCCAGGGCGACCGCGAACAGTTTCCTTCTCTGCATCGCAAAATCTCCTCGAATGTGACGGAATCGGGGTGAGAGGGGCGTGCGCTATCGCGGCGCCGGCGTGTGCCGACCCCGTACGTTTCGTTGTTCAGTCAGACCACAGTGGACGGACGGGTGGTGAAGGAGGTGGGGATGACGGTCGGGCGGTTGGGCAGGGGTGTGCCCTCGAAGTGGGCGAGCAGCGTGCGAGCCGCGGCCTCACCCATCTCGCGCAGGGGTTGGTGCACGGTGGTCAGCGGCGGCTGGGTGTGCGCCGCAGTCGGGATGTCGTCGAAGCCCACGACCGCCACCTCCTCGGGGACATGGCGGCCGGCCTCACGCAGCGCCTGCATCGCGCCGATGGCGGCGAGGTCGTTGTGGGCGAAGACGGCGTCGAACTCCACGCCGGACTCGATCGCGTCCCGCACCCCGGCCGCGCCACAGGCCTTGGTGAAATCGCCCGGGCGCAGCCGGTCGGCGCTGATCGGGTGCCCGGCCTCGGCGAAGACCGACGCGAAACCGGCCTGACGCTGCTGGGTGCAACCGAACCGCTCGGGCCCGGAGATCACCAGCGGGCGGGTCCGGCCGATCTCGAGCAGGTGGCGGGCGGCCGAGCCGGCGCCGTCGTGGTTGGTGGTGCCGACGCTGGGGATCTCGCCCGAGGTCTGGTCGCGGTCGTCGATGAGCACGACCGGCAGTCCGCGGCGGTGCAGCGTGGCGATGTAGTCGAGGGTGCCCTCGGGCTCGATGACCAGCAGGCCGTCGAACGACTTGGCGGAGACCTGGGCGCCGAACTGGCGCATCGACTCCTCGCCACGATTGCAGGTGAAGAGCAGCAGGCCGTACCGCTCGGTCTCGAGCACGTCGACCGCGCCCTGGATCACCTCACCGATCCACGGCCAGGTGAGCGAGGGCACCAGCATGCCGACGACCCGGGTACGCCCGCGGGCCAGCCCGACGGCGCGGGAACTGGGCACGTAGCCCAGCTCGTCGATTACCGCGCGGACCCGGGCGGCGGTCGATTCGTCCAGCTCACCCTTGCCGTTGAGCACTCGGGACACGGTCGTCTTGCTGACCTTGGCCCGGGCCGCCACATCAGCGATGGTGATTGGCACTGGTTCTCCTGACGTGTCACCGCTTCATTGCGGCCGGATTTCGGAACCGGTTTCGGAAGCGGTTCCGGCAGTTAACGCCAGTGAGGCGGGTCACGTCAACGGTGCCCATCGATTATTTAGGTTTCAGTGCGATTACAGCCGGCCGCCTCATCCATCGATGACTACCTAAATGCGGATCGGTGTGGACAACTCGGCTCTGGCTGGCCCAGCCCCCACTTTCACCCGGCCCCACTTTCACCCGGCCCCACTGTCGCCAAGCCCCACTGCACTGTCGCCCAGCCCCGCTGTCGCCCAGGCCGGCCTCAGCTTTTGCGTTGTCCCGCCTCAGCTTTACCTTGCCCTGCCAGATGGGGCAGAACAATGCCCAAGGGGGCATCGATGTGGAGTCCCGCATACGGCTCGCCGCGCGTGACGCCCCGGTTGACGATCGCGACCCGAATGCCGTCCTTCGCCGCCCGCAACACGAACCGCCGCCCCGACATGACAGTCAGGGAAGACCCGAGAACCAGCAGCGTACGGGCGGTGCCGACGAGTTCGAAGCTCCGCGACACCCGCTCCGGCGGCACGGTCTCTCCGAAGTAGACGACATCCGGCTTGAGCATGCCGCCGCAGCTCAGGCAATCGACGAGCGTGAAACCGTCAAGATCGGTGTCGTCCAGCTCGGCGTCACCGTCGGCGTTGATCGCGACCGCACTGGCACCGAAGGCCGGATTGGCGTCGTCGAGGCGGGACGCCAGGACCGCACGCGGGGTCCGGTCACCGCAGTCGAGGCAGACGATGCGGGCCAGGTTGCCGTGCAGCTCGACCACGCCGCTCGCGCCGGCCGACTGGTGCAACCCGTCGACGTTCTGCGTGATGATCCCGTCGACCACCCCGCCACGTTGCAGCTCGGCGACCGCGCGATGACCGTCGTTCGGCCGGGCCGCACCGATGGTGCGCCAGCCCAGGTGCGACCGCGCCCAATACCGACGCCGGGCGATCGGGTCACGGGTGAAGCTCTGGTAGGTCATGGGCGTGCTGCGCCGGGCCGACCCGGAAGGGCCACGATAGTCCGGAATGCCAGAATCGGTCGACAGGCCCGCACCACTCAAGATCACCACGCCGCCCTCGGCCACCCACGCGCCGAGCTCGGCCACCTGCTCCACCACCTGAAGGTCCACGTCACTATGGTCCCTCGCCCGCCGCCCCACGACTATCACGTCTTCCACGATCCTGGGGCGGCGTCAATGCCTTGGTGGATGCCTCGACGCGCAAGGTGATCGATGGGCCGGTCAGATGCCGGCCGGAAGCACGCGAGACCACCCGCCTGCGGGACGGAGGGAACGGGCTGGCAGGCTCTGGGGCATGGGGTTGTTCACGGTGGGTGAGGCGCAGGCCGAGTTCGCACGGCTACGGCCTGTGCTGGACGAGATCGTTGCGCTGCGTGCGGACGCGGCGGAGCTCGGCGCGGTGATCGGGGCCGGGGGCCCGCCGACGCCGCTGGGCGGGATACCCGAATGGAAGGCGGCCACGGCACGCCTGGACGAGCTCATGACTTTGGTCCAGCAGACCGGCGCGGTGCTGAAGAACCTGGCCCCGCTGCTGATCGACTTCTCCGGCGAACTGGACGGCGTCGAGGTCGACCTCTGCTGGCTCGAGGGCGAGACGTCACTCGACTGGTATCACCGCACCGACCTGGGATTCGCGGGGCGTCGCCGGCTGCCCTGACCCCGAACGTCGACACTACCGACAGCGATGTGCTCGATCGACCTGCGCCGCCGCCCTTTGCCGACGTCGATGAGCGTCGATCGGCCCGCGCCGCCGCCCCACGCTGACGTCGATAGGCGTCGATCCTCCTGCGCCGCTGTCGTACGCTGACGTCGATGAGCGTCGACGGACGGGGGCGGCGGAGTGTCGCGCGCTGGGCCTCCGCCGGTGTGCTGCTGCTCGCGGCCGGTTCCCGGGCCGAGGGCGTCTGATGCCCATGCGGTCGCGGTGGTGGCCGCTGTGGATCACTCTGCTCGTACTGGCCTTGCTCGCGATCAAGGCGCTGAACAAGCGCGACGACTTGTCCGGGCCGATCGCCTTCGGCGTGTTGATCATCGTCGTCTCCGCCGGGTTCCTCGTCGCCCGTCGGCGGTTCCGCCGTCGCCTGCGGCGGTGGGCCGCCCACGCGGAGTGGACGCCGGTCGACCCGGACGAACAGCAGTGGCCCTGGCTGCCGCATCGGCAGGGCGGTAGTGCGGTGCGGCGGGCCTGGCGACGCGATGTCGACGGGTTGCCGGTGACCTTCGGTGAGCTGCGGTGGAAGGGCAACGCCTTCGCCGGGTTGGTCGTGCAGCGCAAGGGTTCGGGGGCGGTCGTCGTCATCCGCCTGCCCCAGTCCCAGCCTCCGATGGCGCTGCACCACAGGTTCAAGCCGGTCGGCGACTCGTTCCGCCTGCGGCAGCCGGCGCTGCTCGACGCCTACCTGGCCGGCGACATCGGAACCTGGACCGTGAACGGCGACGAGCTCTTCACCGTCGAGGCCCGGGACGTGTGGATCGACCCGGAGATCGCCGACCACGCCGTGCGGCGTGCCCTCCGGGTCGTCCGGCTGCTCGACCTCGGCCCGGACACGACGACGAGCGTCGCGCCGGGCCCCGGCGAATGACAACCGGCGGTCAGCCTCGTTCGATCAGGTGACCGATGATCTGCGGGCCCATCAGCACGGCCTCGCCCGAGCCGTCACGGCGCGAATCGGGTTCGGGCAGGTCGATCGGGTCGCCGGTGGTGCTGGAACCGACCGGGCGCGGGCCCACCCACGCCACCGTCAGGCTGGTCTCGCCCGTGAGGAACCGCTGCACGCGCACGCCACCGGTGGCCCGACCCTTCGCGGGATAGAGCGCGAACGGAGTGACCTTGACCTGCGTGCCGGTCGACGTCACCACCATCGGCTCGCCGTGGTCGTTGTCGGCGGTCAGCACGACGTTGAACGAGAGTACCTGCGCGTGCGCCGACACGTTGATGCCCGCCATGCCGCCGCCCTTGAGTCCCTGCGGCCGCACGGTCTTGGCGGGGAAGCGCAGCATCGACGCGTCGGACGTGACGAACGCCAGCGACTCAGAACCGTCGGTCAGCCACGTGGCCTGCAGAACCTCGTCGCCGTCCTTGAGCGTGATCACCTCGAACTCGTCGGAACGCACCGGCCACTCGGGGGCGCAGACCTTCACCACGCCGTACCGGGTGCCCATCGCGATGCCCGGCGAGTCGCCCACGGTCAGCGGAGCCAGGCCGACCACCTTCTCGCCCTTCTCCAGCGGGATCAGCTCGGACGCCGACATGCCGCCGCGGATCGACACCGTGCCGGACTGCTCGGGCAGCACCGGCAGCGGGAGCACGTCGGTCTTGAACGCGCGGCCCCGGTTGGTGACCAGCAGGATGCGGCCGCGGGCGGTCGAGTGCACCATCGCACGTATGGCGTCGTGCTTGACCCGGCCGGAACGGCGCCGCGCCTCGGTGGCCTCCTCGCTCTCGGCCGCGGTGCGGGCGATCAGACCGGTGGCCGAGAGGATCACCTGGCACGGGTCGTCGGCAACCTCGAGCGGGCCGGCCGGCGCGGACGCGGCGAGCACCTCCTTGAGGTCCCCGTCGATCAGCGTCGTGCGCCGGGGCGCGGCGAACTCGCTGGTCACCTCGGCCAGCTCGGCCGAGACGACCTGCTTGAGCACGTCGACGTCGTCGAGGATCCGGGACAGCTCCGCGATCTCGCCGAGCAGACGCTCCTGCTCGGTCTCGAGCTCGATCCGGTCGAAACGGGTGAGCCGGCGCAGCGGAGTGTCCAGGATGTACGTCGCCTGGATGTCGCTGAGGCCGAACTCCCGCATGAGCGCCGCCTTGGCCGCGGCCGCGTCGTCGCTGCCCCGGATGATCGCGACCACCCGGTCGATGTCGATCAAAGCGATGAGCAGGCCGTCGACCAGATGCAGGCGGTCCTGGCGCTTCTTGCGGCGGAACTCGGTGCGCCGAGTGACCACGTCGTAACGGTGCTGCACGAAAACCTCGAGCAACGCCTTGAGCCCCAGCGTCTGCGGCTGGCCGTCGAGCAGCACAAGATTGTTGATGCCGAACGACGACTCGAGCGGGGTCAGCCGGTAAAGGTCGGCCAGCAGCGCCTGCGGGTTGACGCCGACCTTGCACTCGATGACCAGGCGCGTCCCGTGCTCACGGTCGGTCAGGTCCTTGACGTCGGCGATGCCGGCCAGCCGAGCCGCCTGACGCTGGCCGCGCTTCGGCCCCGAGACGATGAGCTTGCCCTTGACCTCGTCAGTGATCGCCTCGATGATCTTCTCGGTGCCGACCCCGTACGGAAGTTCGGTGACGGTGATCGCCTGCCGCCCCCGGCCGCCTTCGAGCAGCCCGGTCTGCGCGCGGGCCCGCATGCGCACCACACCACGCCCCGTCTCGTACGCCCGCCGCACCTCGTCGAGCCCGAGCAACTGACCGCCGGTCGGCAGGTCGGGTCCCGGTACGAAGCGCATCAGCGCGTCGAGGTCGGCTTCGGGGTTGGTGATCAGGTGCCGCGCGGCCGCCACGACCTCCCCCAGGTTGTGCGGAATCATGTTGGTGGCCATGCCGACCGCGATCCCCGACGTGCCGTTCACCAGCAGATTCGGGAAGGCCGCCGGCAACACCTTGGGCTCGACATCACTGCCGTCGTAGTTGGGCTTGAAGTCAACCGTTCCTTCGCCCAACTCGCCGACCAGAAGCATCGCCTCGCGGGACATGCGAGCCTCGGTGTACCGGCTCGCCGCCGGTCCATCGTCCAAGGATCCGAAGTTGCCGTGCCCGTCGATCAGCGGGGCGTTGAGCGAGAAGTCCTGGGCGAGCCGGACCATCGCGTCGTAGATCGCCGTGTCACCGTGCGGGTGGTAGCGGCCCATGCAGTCGCCGACGACCCGGGCCGACTTCACGTAGGGACGATCGGGCCGGTGGTTCTGCTCGTACATCGACCAGAGGATGCGGCGGTGCACAGGCTTCAGGCCGTCCCTCGCGTCCGGCAGGGCGCGGGAGTGGATGACCGAGTACGCGTACTCGAGGTACGAGTCCTCGACCTCGGTGATCAGCGGGTTGTCGAGGATCCGCGCTCCGGCCCGGTCGAAGGCCGAGAGGTCGGTTCGCTTGATGTCGTTCTTCCGGCGTGCCATATCCCAATTCCTCTCGGTACGCCGGTCAGGCGTCGATGGCCTCTTCGTCGATCCGGCCGGACGACTCGATGAGCCAGTTCCGCCGCGGTTCGACGCGTTCGCCCATCAGCAGCTCGAGCACGCCCTCGGCGCGCTCGACGTCGTCCAGCGTGATCCGGCGCACGGTGCGGGTCGCCGGGTTCATGGTCGTGTCCCACAGTTCCTCAGCGTCCATCTCGCCCAGACCCTTGAACCGCGGGACCGGCTTGACGACGGACTTGCCTTCCCGTTCCAGGCGCGCGACGGTGCTCTCCATCTCCTGCTGCGTGTAGGTGAAGATGGTCTCCGAGCTGCGGCCCTTGGTCACGACCTTGTGCAGCGGAGGCATCGCCGCGAACAGCCGGCCCGCCTCGATGATCGGGCGCATGTACTTGGCGAACAGCGTGATGAGCAGAGTCCGGATGTGCGATCCGTCGACGTCGGCGTCCGCCATGATCATGACGCGGCCGTAGCGCAGCGCCGACAGGTCGAACGTGCGCCCGGAACCCGCGCCGAGCACCTGCACGATGGCGGAGCACTCGACGTTGTCGAGCACCTGCTGCAGCGTCGCCTTCTGGACGTTGAGGATCTTGCCACGGATGGGCAGCAGCGCCTGGTACTCCGATGAGCGTGCCATCCTGGCGCTGTTGTGCACGAACACACCCGCCTCGAGTGCGAAGTTGTGATAGCCGTCCACGGTCAGGTCGTACACGTCCGCGGTCTCGGCCAGCATCTCCACCGTCGCGACCGTGTGATTCACCTGGGTCGCGGCCTCCCGCAAGCGTGCGACGTCGTCGTTGCGCCGGTTGCCGGCGTCCGCGACGTAGTGGGTGGCAACCCACTCCTCGCGGTCGTTCATCCATACCTTTTCGTAGCCGTTGAGCTCGTCCCCGGCCGATGTGGCCGAGACCGACCGGTAGAGGGGCATCAGCGAGTCGCCGGGAGCGAGTTGGTCGGCCCGGCGGTAGGAACCGTCACGGAGGCGGAACTGGTGGTCGGGTGTACACCGGACCGACTCGCCGTTGTCCAGGGTGACCCGCGCCAGAGCGGCGTCGCGTTTGGTCAGCCGGGGCTCGACCAGCGGCGCCACGACGACCCGGCCGGCCTTGGTGGTCGTGTAGCCGAGGTGGGTGACGCCGCGCTGCCAGTCGGCAGCGAGATCGGCGAAGCTGCGCGGCACGCCGGAGGCCAACGCGACCAGCGTCTCCCCCGTGAAGCAGCCGAGTGCCGAGTCGCCCTCCACGATGAACAACTCGGACTGGGCGATGCCGGTGGCGCGGCAGTCGACCAGCTTGGGCGGCATCGAGGCGCCCTCCAGCGCGGTCTTGCGGCGGGCGGCGTCCTTCTGCTGTTTCTGGGTCAGCCGGACGCGGGCGGCGTCGACGACCTTCTGCAGCACCGTCCGGGCCTCGGTCTTGGTCCTGCGATCGTCGATCCAGGCCTTGATGTGGGCCTCGACCAGGCCCTGGATGACCCGGGTGAGGCCGGCGGTAGAGAGTTCGTCCTTGGTTTGCGAGGTGAACTGCGGCTCGGGGACGCGCACGTGGATGACCGCGGTCATGCCCTCGAGCAGGTCGTCCAGGACGGGCGGGTCTTCCTTGGGCTTGAGCAGGCCGCGGGTGTTGCGGATGGCGTCGGTGAGGGCGCGGACGAGGGCCCGCTCGAAGCCTTTGCGATGGGTGCCGCCGTGCATGTTGCGGATCGTGTTGGTGAAGGACTCGATGGTGCGTTCGTAGCCGGTGCCCCAGCGGAACGCGATCTCGATCTCGGCGCGGCGCTCGACGTTGGACTGCATGACACCGTTGGCGTCGGCGGCGTTCTCCTTGTAGGTGCCTTCACCGTTGATGAGCAGGATGCCGGAGACCGGTTTGTCGCCCGCGTGAGTGAGGAACTCAACCATGTCACTGAGCCCGTGCGGGAAGTGGAAGGTCTCGTTGGTCGTCTCCTCGGCCGTCTCGTCGCGCAGCGAATAGCTCACGCCGGGGACGAGGAACGCCGTGTTGCGCAGTTTGGCCCGGACGGCGTCGACGTCGAGGCGGGCGTTGGTCTCGAAGTAGCGGGCGTCGTACCAGTAGCGGATCGACGTGCCGGTGGGTTCGCCGCGTTTCATCTTGCGGACGATGCGCAGGCCGGACTCGGGGTGGAAGCGGGCCTGCGGGCCGGGGCCGTCGAACGAGCCGGGCACGCCGCGCTGGAACGAGATCTCGTGGACCTTGCCGTCGCGTTTGACGGTGGCGTCGAAGCGCAGGGCCAGCGCGTTGACCGCGGAGGCGCCGACGCCGTGCAGGCCGCCGGAGGCCTTGTAGCCCGAGCCGCCGAACTTGCCGCCGGCGTGCAGACGGGTGAGGACCAGCTCGACACCGTTCATGCCGGATTTGGCGTTGATGTCGGTGGGGATGCCCCGGCCGTCGTCGTCGACCTGCACGGACGCGTCGGCGTGCAGGATCACCGCCACTTTGGTGGCGTCGCCGCCGACGCCTTCGTCGGTGGCGTTGTCGATGATCTCGTTGGCGAGGTGGTTGACGCCTCGGCTGTCGGTAGAGCCGATGTACATGCCCGGACGTTTCCGGACGGCGTCCAGCCCCTCCAGGTGCGTGAGGTCATCGGCCCCGTACAGGATCTCCGCGGTCACTGCGTGGCACTCCCGATCGGCCCAGGTGGTGGTCAGGTCGCGGCGAGCCTACCGGGCGCCTCCGACAACTCTGGTCAACCGACCCGGGAGGGCCTACCTCTGAACTGGATAATATGGGCAAAAGATATGGTTCGTGAGGTACGACACCGCTCGTCTTACCGGCGCCCACCGCTTTCAGCCTCGAGCCGTGGACCGGGCCGGCCGGTGATCGTGTTGGCCGGTGATCGTGTTGGCGACGGCGTGGAACCCGACACCGAAACTGACCTCGATCATCGCGGGGATGGCCGCCGATGCGGACAGTATCGACGACCTCGACGTGATCCGCTCCGGTGGGATGAAGTGGAATGCCGTGCGTTTTCCGAACAGTACTTTTAGCGTGCCGTCACGTGGACAGAGCCACTCCGCGGGTGCGCAGAATCTGCAATGCCAAAGCGCGGGTCTCCGGCTCGACCCCTGATTTGTCCTCGCTGCGGGCGAGGCTCCGGCCCTGTTCCAGATGGGCCCGGATGAGCTTGGTCACGGTCCGGTTGAAGGCGTCCCCGGCGAGCCGAGCGGCCTCGGTGACCTGCTCGGGCGTGACCATGCCGGGCATCGGCATGCCCTCGTGCGGATTCTCGGCCGGCAGGCCCGCGCGGGCGTGAAGCTGGCGCAGAATGGCCAGCTCGGCCTCGGTGAACGCCTTGACCTGCACCGCCATTGCCAACGTGGAGGCATCGGTGGTGCGCTTCGGCGTGAGTTCGAGCAGCGGCAGCAGCTGCTCGTCCATCGCGATGTTGATCTCGACCCAGGCCAGGTCGGTGCCGCCGAACCCGGCCCCGGCCCCGGACCGCGCCGACGAGTTGACGGTCGGCGTGGCGGCGGAGTCCGCCCCCGTCGCGGTGCATCCGGCCAGACCGAGGACGGCGACGAGCAGCAGGCCGGGAATAGCATTCACGTTCGCGATTCTGGTCTTTTCCCGGCACCCCTGTCAATGAGGAGATATTGACCGACCGCGACATTGCCACAACGGTGACGAGCGCCCGAATTTCGGTTATTCGCGCGCTCGCCGGCCGTCGCACTCACGGCCGGCTCGGGGCGACCGAGAGCGGGCGCCGCGGCCTCGACCGCGACGCCCGGGGGACGAACTCAGCGGCGCCCGGGGGGACGAACTCAGCGGCGATAGACGCCGAACTCCCACAGCGAATAGCCGTACGTGGTGGCCCGCGCGACGCCGTTCATCCGGACATAGCGACCGGTGCCCGAGACGCTCAACTCGTCGAGGCCGCCGTCCCCGCCGGCCGTCGAATAGATCGTCGTCCAGCTGGAGCCGTCGTTCGAGGTCTGGATCTGGTAGCCGGTCGCATAGGCCGACTCCCAGGCCAGGCGTACGTGGTTGAACGACTGGACCGAGCCGAGGTCGACCTGCAGCCACGCCGTGCCGATCCACTCGCTGGCCCACCGCGTGCCGTAATCGCCGTCCGTCGCGTAGGCCGGCAGCTGGGGCCCGTTGCTGCCGGTGGGCTGATAGGTGGAGGCGGTCGTCGTCCGGCCGCGCGACAGGTTCGTGCCGGTCTCCGGCGGCGCGACCACCCGGATCGACTTCTGCTCGATCCCGACGTTGCCCTGACCGTCGTAGGCGTACACGTAGACCTTCCACACCCCGAGCCGCTCGGGCGCCTTCGCCGTGAACGTGCCGTTGCCGTTGTCGGCGAACGTCACGTTGGCCAGCCCGGTGCCGCCACCCGCGTACTTGTCGGAGTACATCAGGTTGTACCGGATCAGGTCGCCCTGCGGATCGGCGGCCGTCACCCCCACCGTCAAGGAACCCCCGGCGGGTACGGCGGTCTGGTTCGACACGGTCATCGCGGTGATCTCCGGCGGCGTGTTGACCGGCGTCTGCCCGGTCCAGGCCCGGCTCAGTGAGTAGTAGCCGTGCCGTCGCCACCCACCGGTGAACGTGTTCAGCCAGACCCCGCCGAAGTCGTTCTCGAGCCCGTAGTGGAACTCGGTCGCGCCCAGCGCTACCTTCGGGTGCGCGTTGATCGCGTTCCAGCTGCTCGCGTACTGGTCGCGTTTCTGCAGGTCGGTTGGCTCGGTCGGCACCCCGTTGACGTCATTGGGCACCTCCCACTCGCCCGCCGGGCCGGCCTCGGTGACGATGTAGGGCTTCGGGTAACCGCCGGCGACCCAGTCCGGATAGATGGCGCCGATCGCACCGTACGAGTTGACCGCGAGCAGGTCGAGATCGGGCGCGTATTGCTTGTAGTAGGGCCAGGCCCCGGTGTACGCGTCGGTCGAGGTCACCGGATGGTTGGGGTCGGCCGCGTGGATCGCCTGCGCCACCTGATTCACGAACTTCGCGTACCCGATCCGCCGCGCCTCCACCTCGGCCGCCGACAGCCCGTGGTCCTGCATGGTCAGGATGACCTCGTTGCCGACGTCCCACAGCAGCACGCCGGGGTTGTTCTTCAGGGTGTTGACCCGGTTCACGATCTCGGCCTTGACCGAGTTCAGGTACGCGGTGTCGTTGACGTAGTCCGCACCCTGGTTGAGCCAGTGCCCGACGATGACCTTGAGGCCCTGCCGGGAGGCCCGGTCGAGCAACGTGGGCGTGTTCGCGTCGTCCACACCCCACGTGCGGATCGTGTTGGCGCCCATATTCTTGAGGTCACGCAGGTAACCGTCCGCGGCTGCCTGCGGAGGACCGTACGTGAGGCCCTTGATCTGGTACGGCGAGCCGTTGACCAGCAATTGCCAATTGCCCTGGCCGCCGGTCACCTGGACGACGTTCGGCCCGGCCGGCGTGGCCGGATCGGTCATCGCCGGCGGGACGGTGCCGCTCGCCGTGCGGGCCACGCTCACCGAGTCGACGCTGAGCACGCCGCTCGACGTCGTGTCCGCGGTCGGCGTCGTACTCCCGGCGACCGCGTTCGGCAGGGAGCCACCGATCGCCAGGTCGAGCCGCAGGAAGAAGCCGTGCTGCACGGCCGCCCGCCACGCCGTCACGCCGACCTGCGACTGCCGTACGACCCAGGTCTGCCGGCCGTCCAGCGCGAAGCGGATCTCCTCGTCGGTCTTGGTCCGGTCGATGATCTGGCTGTACTCGTGGTAGCCGGTCTGGCAGCCCAGGCAGCTGGCGAAGCCGGACGAGCGACCGTTGTACTCGGCGCACGGCCCGTCCGGGGCGGTGCCGCAGTGCAGCGTCTGGGCCAGCTGGCTACGCCCGTTGACGTTCGTCAGGATGTCGGTCTCACCGACGCCCGGCCAGTTATTGTAGTTGCCCCGGTACGCCGCTCCGGTCGCCCGGAAGCCCGGCCAGTAACCGAGCGCGTTGGCCACGTCGGGTTGCTTGAGCACGGCGGTGAATTTGGTCTGCTGCCCCGGCAGCGGCTCGAAGTCAGTCCGCTGTGTCTCCAAGCGCCCCGACGTCCAGTTGCCGTTGCCGTCCCGGATCGCCTTGATCGACAGGCGTCCGCCGCCGTCGAGCGAGACGTTCGCGGTGCTCGCGCTGGCCGTCTCGACCTCACCGGTGCCCCACTGGGCGGCACCGCCGGGATACGAGGTGCCGGTCCGCAGGAGCCAGTTGGCCGACGACGGCGAGCTGCCGGCCGCGCCGTCGAACGTGTCCTGCCAGACCGTGGTGAAGTCGCCCGGCGGGTTCGTCGGCGGGGGCGGGGTGGTCGTGCCGGTCGTGCCGTAAACCTTGAACTCCCACAGCGAGTAGCCGTAGCCGCCGTTACGGGCGGTGCCGTAGAGACGCACGTACCGCCCGCTGCCGCTCACGGTGAGCGTCTCGGTCCCGCCGGTGCCGTTGGTCCGCGTCTGGATCGTGGTCCAGGCATTGCCGTCCGGGGAGGTCTGGATCTGGTACGCGGTGCCGTAGGCGGACTCCCACTGCA
>Ga0247781_1000290_pt1 | contig 15130 bp, 1 predicted proteins | sample UWRJL184509B5_FD_179922 | JGI IMG/M metagenome (GOLD analysis project Ga0247781, IMG submission 179922) | Plant litter microbial communities from Arlington Agricultural Research Station in Wisconsin, United States - UWRJ-L184-509B-5 | ecosystem: Environmental > Terrestrial > Plant litter >...
AGTTGGCTAGCAACTGTCCGGCCATTGACGTATCGATAAGGCTGACGCGTGGGGGAGATCAACCCCACCATCGCGCGTTCGGTATGAGGAGAGGCCTTTCCTTCCTCACACCACAATCGGACCAAATTGTTGGCCACAACTATCGTACCCTCGGTATAGTGAATCATGCCTCCGGTCACACTGACATTAGGACTGCGGAAGCTATGTTGAAGACCTAGGTCTTCCAGAGACAAAGGTTAAAAGCTAAGTGTTACACGGATAGGTACTGAACTGCCCTTATAACGCAAGTAAGCGTTGGGCTTGCTGGTCTTGGCATTGAGCAGGGTAACTTAAAATAATGAAATCAGGTGATTCTGCCACTGATGGCCAGAACCACCAGAAGGCTTCTGATAACTAGAGTGGGGCGTAGGCCTATTACGACCTGCACCCGACACAGGCCTTAAGAGGACTGGCGCAGGTTAAGACAGAACGTATGGCAGGACGCTAACAGGTAAGGGGTGTTCTGAAGATGGCTTATTAAGCTAGTACTTTTAGACAGGGGGGTTTAATGTTACTATAAGTCGCTGTTACTATAATGTATAAAGGTGAGTCTAAACAGTAAGATATAAATGAATAATTAAATACTAGTGTGAGGAACTGGAGTCCCTTACGGTGGTTATAGGCATAACCATGGCTATCTTATATTAACTAGCTAAGAGGTACTTTATACCTTAATCACTGTGCTTACTTAATATAAGGAGTGATTATAGTGATTAGAATACCTCTGATTATTATGATTACCGTGCTCTTAGTGAGATTAGAGTGATCACTTAATAACTAGTCGTAGGGGCTTTAGGTCTTTACACCCCTGGCCCAGTACATAATACCGTGCATACTGCCTTTTTACACTATTCCTTTTACAGGGGATTTGTCAGGCCACCCCGGCCTAAGTGACGGCTTACAGGGTTGTTATACAATTCCCCCTCTTTAACATTCTTTTTTTATGAAGAATTACCTGTACGTTCCTTCCTTTCTTCACTAGTTATTATATCGTTTAACTAGGTAATTAAAAATAGGAAAAACGCAGCGCCTTTATTAACTAAACGTTACATTACTAACGTTAAGTTTATTCTTACTTTCAGGATTATTATACCTGTAAAATGTAATCGCTACCGTCACCTAAACCTACTAGACTGTAAGGTGGTTAGTAAAAGTAAGTTATACGGCCATTATATAATGGCTGGTGGGACTATATACTTATCTTATAACGTTTACGGAAACGATCTGTCTATTTTACACAGGGTTTTAAATAAGAAGAAATACCTTAACGTTAAGGAGCGTAAAACCACTCTCCTTCTCCACGACACGGCCTTTAAGCTTCCATACCTTAAGGATTAATAGAAGGGACTAGTATATTAGGTAGACGAACTTTTTAATTATAAGTTTAACATTATAATAAAGGAGGAGTGTAAGGTTTAGGAAGTAACTGTGTTAGTTTCTAAATTTAATTAGGGAAGCCTCCTAGTAGAGCCAGTGTACAGTTCCTTTTCCAGGGGGTTGTTATAGCTAGTAACTTCTTCTTAACTTAATCTATTACTCTTTTCCTTTAATAAACGAAAACGGCCTTTCCTAGCATAACGGTAACGCACCTACTTATTTTCCTTTTTTTACTAACTTTTTTTTTTAATAATACTTATTCTTATACAGTATACACTAGGAACTCCAGAGGCCTAACCTCCTTACTAAGTTTAAGGTCCTTTTAACCTTAGTTAAGGTTTCTGATAAATGTCCTTCTATACTTATTAAGGAGTTTCTTACCACTTCTTAAGCTTTAAATCTTATAATAGTCTTACTTTTCAGTTTAACAGTTTAAATATTAAATCTTATCTTATTTTTCTATTTTTAAAGTAAATTAGTTAATTTACCTTCTTAAGGTTATATTAACTAGTTTAACCTTCACTTCACGTTCTTTATAAGTGGTTTTAATTAATCTGGATTCTTTTAATAGAACTTTATAATTAGGTTTAGGCATTTAAGGTTTTTAACCAGCTTTTATAAGTTACTTTTAAAGTTATAATCTAACCACTTAATAAGATATTTAAACGTGTTCTTTCCTTTTTATAAATTTATAACCTCTTTAACGTTATACTTATCTTTATTAACGTTAATCTTAATCTTCTTTTCTAATAAAACTTCCTTTAAGGCAGGTTTTAAAAGTGAGATATAGAAAACCTTAATTTACACCTTTATATTAATAAGTAGGTCTAATTTATAATTAAAGGTGGTAACCTTTTTCTTAATTTAAAACAGTTTATACCTTTTAAAGTTAAGCTTCTTACTAAACCGTTTTAAATATAAGTTTTGTAAAAAAAGGTAAACATGGTCCCCTTTTTAAAAAGTCAGTCCCTTAACTTATTTATTATTGTAATAAAGTCCTTTCTTAAATACTAACTGTTTAATCTAATGTTTATTAATAAACTTCTTTATTTATTCGTGTGTGAACTTAAGTTTAGCTTATAAATAGTTATATAGTTCTTACATCCAGTTTATACAGACTGTAGCTTAAAGGGTGTTAGTAGGTGGGCTTTAATAAAGCTTAGGCTCTTTACTGTAATTAGTGAAGAACAGTAACATATTTATTAACTTAATTAGCGTTATATTATAAGCTATTTACACTATTAGTAACAGCTTAAGTTAATTATCTTATTTAAAGTTAATATAAGCTTAAAGATATATTATAAGTATTTAATTAACTTACTTTATTTAGCTGTCTGTCTATAGGTGGAAAGCTGTTAAACGCTTACTTTTTACACCTATTTTTTACATTAATCTTTATTAGAACTTTAACATAATTAGCTTATCTTAATCTGTAATAATATTATTTAACTAAAGGTATTGTAAAATTACCTTTTTCTTAAAAACATAAGTAAGTTACTTTATAGTTATATCCTTTAAAGTTAGTAGAAAATAAGCCCACTTTATTAATCTGTTAATTATTATAAGGATTTAGTTATAAATAACTCTTATAACAGGGTCCTTAAACTTTAAGATCTTAATAATAAAGTTAAGTAAGATGGAACTTTATAACGCTTATAGTATAGGGAGTGGTTTAAGAAGTTTATAAGGCTTATAACACTAGTTCTGCTTTTAGTAACAGATATTATAATTATTAACCACTTCTTTAACCAGCTTCTTTATCCCTAGGAAGGTATACGCTTATTAAGTTTACGTAAGAGTCTTAACTTAGCCTATATATCCTTTAAGTTAAGATTTATAAACTTATTAAACGTACTTCTTCTATTTACCTAAGTTATAAACGTATAGTTTCTCTTAATATTAAAGCCTTACTCTTAGTTTAAGTACGCTATTTACACCTTTTAACAGCTATCCTAACTAATAACTAGTTTCGTTATAGTTTAAATGCTTTAAGCACTCTTTACCATAATCTTATAAGTGTTTTAAGGAGTCTTTTAAGGGGCATTTATACTTACAGGTTCCTTTTATTAACTTTCTTACTTAAAAGTCTTATTATTATTAATAAATGTTATACTTTATTTATAAGTTTATATAAACGTTAATAATTTATTTTAACATCTAGTTATTTAATATTTATAATGTATACTTTAAGGTGCTGTTCTTTACTTTATTAAATATAATAACGGGGATTAAGACTAGATTAACATCCTTATAGTCCTGTCTTTAATTAAAAGTATTAACTTACTTATTATCTTTTCCTTTAATATAGTGAATCTGGAAGTGGAATAAGGTTATTAACTTAGCTTACTGTACTTATTATAGATTAAATTCCTTCGTTAAGAAATATTAAAGGTTATTATAATCTGAAAAGACTTAGATTAGTTCTTCTATACCGTTTAGGTATAGTGCTTATTTAGTAAAATATTAAATAATTACTATTAATTCCTTATTATAGATTAGATATTATAGGGCTAGACTGTAGATTCCTTTTAACAGGAAGGTAATTAAGTAATATTTCTTATTATTTTAAATTTAATTAAGCTCTTTACTAATTATAAACTTTAAGGAGTTTGTTTTAACTTAAAAAGGCTTTAAGAAATCAGGGAGGGCTAAGACTAGTATTGTAATAAAGGTGTATTTAAGGTCCTTAAATACCTTTTACTATTTATTAGTCTACTTAAATAGTTTACCCTCTCCTGTAAGTTTATATAATGGTTTTATAATCTTTATAAAATATTTAATAAAGTATTGATAAAAGTTTATAAAGTTAATAAAAGCCTATAACAGTTTTTAATTCCTTAAAGTAAGCTAGTCCTTAACTGCCTTTATCTTCTTTAGTTACATTTTAAACTTTTTAAAGGTTATTTTAAACCTTAAATAGTTTAGTTTTTAAACGTGGAAGTGGCTTTTCTTTAAGTTTATTATTAGCTTTACTTTTTTAAAAGCTATTAAAACCTGTCACATATACTTTTAATGTTTTTTTAAAGTCTTAGAATAAATTAAAACGTTATTTAAATATATAAAAATAAACTTATTAAAAAAAGGGTGGAGAATATTATTAATAAGGCCTTAAAAGGTTATAAGGGTATTTATTAATCCTATTAGCATAACACAGTACTGGTAATACCTGTTATAAGTCTGAAAGGCTATCTTATACTTATCCTCTTCCTTTACTCTAACGTAATTAAATCCTATAGGGAAATTAAAGTTAAAGAACCAGTTTGCTTTAATAATCTGTTTTTACATTTCTATAATAAATAGTAATAGGTAATAATTCTTAATTATATCCTTATTTAACGTTTAGTAATTAATAATTATATGTAGTTTACCATCTCCCTTTCTTAAAACAAATAATATTAGGTACCTTATTAGGGATTAAGACTTTATAATAAACCCGTTCTTTAAGTTCTTATTAATATACTTCCTTAAGGCCTTAACCTATTAGGGGTTTAAGTGGTAAGGTTAGAAATTATAAAGCTTTACTCCCAGTTTTAACTTAATTTTATAATCTTATAATTTATAATTTAGTAATTATAATATCTTTTTTTAAAATAAGGTAAACTTCCTATACTCCACTAATACCTTAAATAAGTTAACTTCTTCACTTATCTGTAAATTAGCTCTTAACTTCTTTCTACCTTTTAAATCGTTATTTAAGTAATATAGTAAACCTTCTAATCCTTTAACTATCTTAATAAACCTGACTTAAACCGTATTTAATTTTAAGGGTTTAATATACTTTTAAATACTTTACACATCTTTAAAACAGTTTAATACCTTCTTAACTTTCTTTAAATAGCAATTATAACTAAGGGATTTATTAAAGGTAAGGTAACCACTCCTTTAATTAATTACAGGGTTATACTTTTCCAGCTAAAGTAAACTTAAGATTATATTATACCTTACTATTAATATAATGTTAAAGTCTACTTATTATTCGTCCTTATCCACTTTAATTAAAAGTGGTAAGTAATAAGTGACTTTACTATTATTATATTAATACAGGCCCCCTTTTTTATTTTATATAGGAATAACCTTTTTATACTTTTTATTAGGGAGTTTCCTTTAATTAACTAATAAGGGGTATATTAGGTTAGAAGCACTTTTATTATTAATTATTACTCTTACCTTAAATAACCTCCCTTTTCCGTTTATTATGTTAATATTAACGGAATAATACTTATACTCCTTTAATATTTAAATTATAATAATTACTTATCCTTAAGGTCTTATTTAACCTAACCTTTAAGTGCCTCTTCTTCTTTTTAAGGTTTTTATTAATTAGTAAACTATTAATTTCCAGCCCTTTTAAAGGGCTTATAGCCTTTTCCCAGTTCCTTTTAAAAAAACAGGCAACTTTAATAAACTTAATAATTAACTTTTCTTAGGTTTTCACACTTTAATATCTAATTAACTTTAAATAATATAATATTCTTAAAATCTTTAATAAGTTAATAATACACTTTACAGGATTAGATTACAGTAATATCTTTTTACTTTTAAATCTGTTAGTAATCCTCTTACTTTTATTACTCTTTAACTTTCCTATTAAGGTATAATAAACACGTTATAACTGGGTAGTTATTAAATACCCCTCTTTACCAGCACGTGGTAAGAGCTTAGTTAACTATAATAACTTTCTACTTATTCCTAAATTCTCTTATTAGGGAATAAAAGACTTAATAATAAGTTAGTTCTAATTTTACCCTTATAATAACGTAATCTTGTCTTTATATACTAGGGAAGTGGTTATAAAGGGCCTTAGGCTTATAATATTAGTTAAGAGTGCAGTTATTATATATGTAATTAATTTATAGTATATCTTTGTAATTAAGGTAATTAATATTAATTATAAGTGTTACAGTTATAAAGTATAGGATAAGGGAAGTGGCACTTTATTTTTTCTCTTCTTCCACTTACCTTTATATATATTATTTCTCCTAAACCTTTTTTTAAAACTTAAGTAGTAATAACCTAACTTATTCCTTTATAAAGTGTCTTTCCTTAATAAGTTAGTACTTAAGTTAATTAGTAAAGTAAACTTTATTATAAAGTTATAACCTAATCTTTATTACTTTATCCTTAAACGTTATAATAAGGCCTTTAACTTACAGGTTTTTTATTTTATCTATTAACTTTTAATATTTTTCCTTTAACTCCTAAACTCTTTATTAATATACTTATTTTATACCTTCTTAAGGGACCCTTAAAGTACTGGTTTAAAGTATACTAACTTTAGTGTAAAGTAGTTATTTAAGCTGTCTTTTTTTTAAGGAAGTAAGGGTACTAATCTACTTAACGTGCTTAAAGTGTTTAAAAGTCTTAAGGGGTACTGTTAAGAAGAATTTCCATTTTTCTAACTTAACTTTTTTAACTTATTCTTTTTCACCTTTTAAAGCTTACTTTACTGTTTAAGTAGCTTAAAAGGCTAATTCTTTAACTCCCTTAACTATCCTGGTGATTTCTAAGTTAAGGTCCTTCTTAAACTTCCTTAATTCTTAGGTTTACAGGGTAAGGTTTTTAAAACCTGTAACAGTTAACTGGAACATTTCTTCTTAAAGTTAGTCTTTTATAACTTACACCTTTAGTAATCCTAAGTTTCTACCTTAAAGTCAGTCTGTTATAACTTACACCTTTATAACTAACTTTTTTAAAATACCCTTAAAGATTAAGTATATTATATCTTAAGGTTCTTCCTCTTTTTCCTTATCTTTTAAATTATATTTATTTATTTAAGTGTAATCTTCTTCGCTACTTATTATCTTAATGTGGATATCTTTTAAGTTAAACTTAATATACTTCCCTTTTTCTAAAACGGGTTTTTAACTAACTTACTTTAATAACAGGCACTACTGTGTTATATAACCTTTCTTATCGTAATTAAAACACTAAACTTAAGATAAGTCTTTAAATTACTTCTGTTACTACTATTATTAAAGCTTATTACGATTAAGTTAGTTTTAACAGTTTATTATATTAATATCTATTAGTTTAAGGTAATAACTTATTATAATTAACTAGTTCCCCTTCTTTAATTTACTTAACTAATAAAGGGTCTGTTTTTTCTAAAAACTCTTTTAGTGATAATAATTATAATACTAATTATTAGCCTTAATAGCTATCTTAATTAGCTCTTAAAGGTAATCTAGGCAGTCTTCTCAGTAAAGGTCTCTAGTAATATATTCCTTTAGACCGCTTTAAAATAACATTACTAAGGCCTTTTAACTGAGCTTAATCTTTACTATTTCTAACTTAAAGCGGGTAGAGAACTTAAGGATTAAGGACGTCTGCCTTAAGGTTATAAAACGCTATTTAGCCCACTTAGGGGTGTTTAGTTCTTTAAACTTAGTTTAAAGTTAGTTAATAAAAACGTTAAAGTTATTAAAAAGGGCTTAAGTCTTAAGGGCCTCCTTGTATACTCTGTTTACAGAGAGGTTATTAATTATCTTTATATAAGGTTTATATTAATAAGCGGTTATTTTATTTAATAAGGCTTTAACGAACCTGACTTTTCCTTCTTCTTTAAAGAACTGCTTATTATAATAGGTAATATAGCTTTAAAGCTGGGTTATTTAAAACTCTAGTTACGTAAAGTCTCCTTTAAAGCGTAACAGTAAGGGGAGCTTTACTTATTTCTTTTATAAGCCCTTAAGGTTATTATTCTTTAGCTTAATAGCGTTAAATTAAACTTAAAGTTTCTTAATAAGACTAATATAACTTTTAATATCTTTAGGGAAAGCTTTATTAAATTCTTTAACCAGTCCTTATTAGTTAAGGTTTAAGTCCTTAAGGCGTGCAGTTAACTTGTTAATAATAAGGAGTTAAGGTTAGGTTTACACCTCCTTAATCTCCTTACCTTTTTTAAAAGTTAATATGTTAGTGGGAGAGGAGTAGTGTTTAGGAATTTAATAAACAGCATTCAGAACTAGACGCTAATATTATATTATAACTTACACTTAATATAGGCTTTAAAAGGACTAGTGTGGATTAAGACAGAACGTATAACAGGACACTAACAGGTAAAGGGTGTTTTAAAGACGGCTTATTAAACTAACACTCTTAAATAAGGGGGTTTAATGTCATTATAAGTTACTATTATTATAATGTATAAAGGTGAGTTTAAACAGTAAGATATAAATGAATAATTAAATATTAATATAAGGAACTAAAGTCCCTTACGGTGGTTATAGGTATAACTATAACTATCTTATACTAATTAGTTAAAAGGTACTTTATACCTTAATTATTATGCTTACTTAATATAAGGAGTGATTACAGTAATTAAAATACCTCTAATTACTGTAATTACTATGCTTTTAGTGAGATTAGAGTAATCACTTAATAACTAGTCGTAAGGGCTTTAAATCTTTACACCCCTGGCTTAATACATAGTACTATATATACTACCTTTCTACACTGTTCCTTTTATAAGGGATTTATCAGGCCGCCCTGGCCTAAGTAACAGCCTGTAAGGTTATTACATAATTCCCCCTCTTTAACGTTCTTTTTTTATAAAAAACTACCTATATATTCCTTCCTTTCTTCACTAGTTATTATGTTATCTAACTAGGTAATTAAGAACAGGAAAAACGTAACGCCTTTATTAACTAAACGTCATATTATTAATATTAAGTTTATTTTTACTTTTAAGATCGTTATACCTGTAAAATGTAATCGCTACTGTTACCTAAACCTGCTAGACTGTAAGGTGGTTAGTAAAAGTGAGTTGTATAGCTATTATATAGTGGCTAGTAAAACTATATACTTATCTTATAACGTTTATAGAAATGATCCGTCCGTTTTATACAGGGTTTTAAATAAAAAGAAGCACCTTAACACTAAGGAGTGTAAAACCACTCTCCTTCTCCGTAACATAACCTTTAAACTTCTATATTTTAAGGATTAATAAAAGGGACTGGTGTGTTAAGTAAACGAACTTTTTAACTATAAGTTTAACATTATAATAAAGGAGGAGTGTAAGGCTTAGGAAATAACTATGTTAGATTCTAAAGTTTAATTAGGGAAGCCTTTTAACAGAGCTGGTGTATAGTTCCTTTTTTAAGGGGTTACTGTAATTAGTAACTTCTTCTTAATTTAATCTGTTACTCTTTTCCTTTAATAAACAAAAACAGCCTTTCTTAACATAACAGTAATACACCTACTTATTTTCCTTTTTTTACTAACTTTTTTTTTTAACAGTACTTATTCTTATATAGCACACGCTAGGAACTCCAGAGGCTTAGCCTCCTTATTAAGTTTAAGGTCCTTTTAACCCTAGTTAAGGTTTTTAATAAATGTCTTTTTGTACCTATTAAGGAGTGTCTTACCACTTTTTAGGTTTTAAGTCCTACAGTAATCTTACTTTTTAATTTAACAGTTTAAATATTAAATCTTATCTTATTTTTCTATTTTTAAAGTAAATTAGTTAATTTACCTTTTTAAAGTTACATTAACTGGTTTAACCTTCACTTTATATTTTTTATAAGTGGTTTTAATCAGTTTAGATTCTTTTAATAAAACTTTATAATTAGGTTTAAACACTTAAGGTTTTTAACTGGCTTTTATAAGTTACTTTTAAGGCTGTAATTTAGTTACTTAATAAGATATTTAAACGTATTCTTTCCTTTTTATAAATTTATAACCTCCTTAACGTTATACTTGTCTTTATTAATGTTAATGTTAATCTTCTTTTTTAATAAAACTCCCTTTAAGGTAGGTTTTAAAAGTGAGATATGGAAAACTTTAATCCACACCTTTATACTGGCGGGTAGGTCTAGTTTATAATTAAAAGTGGTAACCTTTTTCTTAATTTAAAACAGTTTATACCTTTTAAAGTTAAGCTTCTTATTAGGCCGTTTTAAATACAGGTTTTATAAAAAAAGGTAAATGTAATCCCCCTTTTAAAAAGTCAGTCCCTTAACTTATTTACCATTATAATAAAGTCCTTTTTTAAGTATTAACTGTTTAATTTAATATTTATTAGTAAACTTCTTTATTTATTTACATGTGAATTTAAATTCGGTTTATAAATAGTTATACAGTTCTTACATCTAGTTTACGTAGATTACAGCTTAAGGGGTGTTAATAAGTGGGCTTTAACGGAGCTTAAGCTCCTTATTATAATTAGTGAAAAACAGTAACATACCTGTTAATTTAACTAATATTATATTATAGGCTATTTACACTGTTAATAACAGCTTAAGTTAATTATTTTATTTAAAGTTAACGTAGGTTTAAAGATATATTATAAATATCTGGTTAACTTACTTTATTTAACTATCCGTTTATAAATAAAAAGCTGTTAAACGTTTACTTTTTACACTTATTCTTTATATTAATCCTTATTAGAACTTTAACATAATTAGCTTATTTTAATTTATAATAATATTATCTAATTAGAGGTGTTATAAAACTACCTCTTTTTTAAAGATATAAACGAGTTACTTTACAGTTATATCCTTTAAAGTTAATAGAAAATAAGCCCACTTTATTAATCTGTTAACCATTATAAGGATCTGGTTATAAGTAACTCTTATAACAGGGTCCCTAAACTTTAAAATCCTAGTAATAAAGTTAAGTAAGATGGAACTTTATAACACTTATAGTATAAGAAGTGGTTTAAAAAGTTTATAAGGCTTATAATACTAGTTTTACTTCCAGTAACAGATATTATAATTATTAACCACTTCCTTAACTAGCTTCTTTATCCCTAGGAAGGTGTACACTTATTAGGCTTATATAAAAGTCTTAACTTAACTTATATATCCTTTAAGTTAAGACTTATAAACCTATTAAACATACTCCTTCTATTTACCTAAGTTATAAACGTACAGTTTCTCTTAATACTAAAGCCTTACTCTTAGTTTAGGCGCGCCGTCTACACCTTTTAGTAATTATCCTAGTTAATAACTGGTTTTATTGTGGTTTAAATACTTTAGGCACTCCTTATTACAGTCTTATAAGTGTTTTAAAAAGTCTTTTAAAGGGCACTTATATTTATAGGTTTCTTTTATTAACCTTCTTACTTAAAAGTCCTATTATTATTAATAAATGTTATACTTTATTTATAAGTTTATATAAATATTAATAGTTTATTCTAACGTTTAATTATCTAATACCTGTAATGTATACTTTAAGGTGCTGTTCTTTACTTTATTAAACACAGTAATAAGGATTAGGACTGGATTAGTATCTTTATAATCCTGTTTCTAATTAAAAGTATTAGTTTACTTATTATCTTTTCCTTTAATATAGTGAATTTAAAAGTAAAATGGGGTTATTAACTTAGCTTATTATACTTACTGTAAATTAAGTTCCTTTATTAAGAAATATTAAAGGTTATTATAATTTAAAAAAACCTAAACTGGTTCTTCTATACTGTTTAAGTACAGTACCTATTTAATAAAATATTAAATAATCGCTATTAGTTCCTTATTATAAATTAGATATTACAGGGCTGGACTGTAAATTCCTTTTAACAGGAAGGTAATTAGGTGGCGTTTCCTATTGTCCTGGACTTAATTAAGCTCTTTACTAATTATAAACTTTAAAGAGTCTGTTTTAACTTAAAAAAGCTTTAAAAAATTAGGGAGGGTTAAGATTAATGCCGTGATAAAGGTGTGCTTAAGGTCCTTAAACACCTTTTACTATCTATTAGTTTACTTAAACAGTTTACCCTCTCTTATAAGCTTATATAATAGTTTTACAATCTTTATAAAATACCTGATAAAACATTAATAAAAGTTTATAAAGCTAATAAAGGCTTATAACTCTTTTTAATTCCTTAAAGTAAACTAATCCCTAACTGCCTTTATCTTCTCTAATTACATTTTAAGCTTTCTAAGGGTTACTTTAAACCTTAAATAATTCAGTTCTTAAATGTAAAAATAACTTTTCTTTAGGTTTATTATTAGCTTTACTTTTTTAAAAGTTATTAAAACCTGTTATATATATTTTCAGTATTTTTTTAAAGTTTTAAAATAAATTAAAACGTTATTTAAATATATAAAGATAAACTTATTAAAAAAGGGGTGGAGAATATTATTAATAAGGCCTTAAAAGGTTACAGGGGTGTTTATTAATCCTATTAACATAACATAATATTAATAATACCCGTTACGAGTCTGAAAGACTGTCTTATACTTATCCCTTTCCTTTACTTTAACGTAGTTAAATCCTATAGGGAAATTAAGGCTAGAGAACTAGTTTACTTTAATAATTTATTTTCACATTTTTATAATAAATATGTGACGACCCTGCAGGCCGTCACTTGGGCCGGGGCGGCCCGACGGATTCCCCGCAGAAGGAACAGTGCGGGAGGGCAGCGTACACTGTCCAGGCGCACTGGGCCAGGGGTGCAAAGACCTGAAGCCCCTACGACTAATGAGGCGCTGCTTGCAGCATGCCAAGTGCTTACATCGCGAGCAGGAGAAACCTCACGAGCAGAACGCTTACGCAGTGTAAAGTGCTTATATAACAAGCACTTACAACGCTATAAGTAAGGTATAAAGTACCTCTTAGCTAATTAGTATAGATAGTTATAGTTATACCTATAACCACCGTAAGGGACTCTGGTTCCTCACGCTAGTATTTAATTATTTATTTATGTCTTACTGTTTAGACTTACCTTTATACATTATAATGATAACGACCTATAGTAACGTTAAACCCTTATTTAAAAGTGCTAATTTAACAAACTATCTTTAAAACGCCCCTTACCTGTTAGCGTCCTGTTATATGTTTTATCTTAACTTACACTAATCCTTTTAAGGCCTGTGTTAGGTGTAGGTTGTAATATAATATTAACGTTTAAGTTTTAAATACTGTTTATTAAACTCCTAGATACCACCTCTCTTCTATTATTAATATATTAACCTCTGGAAAAGGTAAAGAGCTTAAGGAAGTGTAAGCTTAGCCTTAGCTCCCTACTGTTAACGAGTTGGCTGCACGCCTTAAAGACTTAAACCTTAATTAGTAAGGACTGGTTAAGGAATTTAATAAAGCCTTCCCCAGAGATATTAAAAGCCGTATCAGTCTTATTAAAAAACTCTAAACCTGACTTAACGTTATTAAGCTAGAGAATAACGACTTTAGGGGCTTGTAAAAAAAATAAGTAAAGCTCCCCCTACCCTTACGCTTTAAGGGAGACTTTACGTAACTGGAGTCCTAGATAGCCTAGCTTTAGAGTTATATCACTTATTATAATAAGCAGTTCTTTAAAGAAGAAGGGAAAGTTAGGTTTACTAGAGCTTTATTAGATAAAGTAACCGTTTATTAGTATAAACCTTATATAAAGATAATTAACGACCTTTTTATAGATAAAGTGTGTAAAAAGGCCCTTAAGATTTAGGCTCTTTTTGATAACTTTAACGTTTTTATTAACTAACTCCAGATTAAGTTTAAAGAACTAAACGCCCCCAGGTGGGTTAAATAACGGCTTATAACCTTAAGGTAAACATCTTCAGTCCTTAAGTTCTCCACACGCTTTAAACTAGAAGTAGTAAAGATTAAGCTTAGTTAAAAGGCCCTGGTAATGTTATTTTAGAGTGGTTTAAAGGAGCACGTTATTAGAGACCTTTATTAAGAGGATTAACTGGACTGTCTTTAAGAGTTAATTAAAATGGCTATTAAGGCTAATAATTAGTATTATAATTACTATTATTAAAAGAACTTTTAAAAGGAGCAAACCCTTTAGTTAAGTAAATTAAAAAAGGGGAACTAGTTGACTGTGACAGGTTACTATCTTGGGTTAATAGATATTAGTATAGTAAACTGCCAGAATTAACTTAACTGCGATAAGCTTTAACGATAATAGTAGTAGAAACAGCTTAAGGACCTGTTACAGGTTTAATATTTTAACTGTGATAAGAAAGGATATATAGCACAGTAATACCTGTTATTAAAGTAAGTTAATTAGAAACCTGTTTTAAAAGGGGGAAAGTACGTTAGGTTTAACTTTAAAGACGTTTATATTAAGATAGTAAGTAATGAAGAAGATTACACCTAGATAGATAAGTGTAACTTAAGAGATAAGGAAGAAGATAAAGAACCTTAAGATGTAATATATCTAATCCTTAAGGGTGTTTTAGAAGAGTTAGCCACAGAGGTGTAGGTTGTAGAAAACTGACTTTAAGGTGGAAATTTAGAATTATTAGAGGTGTAGGTTGTGGAAGACCGACTTTAAGAAGAGATATTTCAGTTAGCTGTTACAGGCTTTAAAAACCTTACCCTGTAAGCCTAGGAATTAAGGAAGTCTAGGAAGGACCTTAACTTAGAAATTATTAGGATGGTAAAAGGAGTTGAAGAACTAGCCCTTTAGGCCACCTAAATGGTAAAGTAAGCCTTAAAAGGTGAAAGAGAGTAAGTTAAGAGAATTAAACTGGAGAAACGGAAATTCTTCTTAATAATACCCTTTAAGACTTTTAAACACTTTAAGTACGTTAAGTGGATTAACACCCTTACCTCCCTAGAAGAAGGACAGCTTAGGTAACTGCCCTGTATTAAAACTAGTGTGCCTTAGATTAGTACCTTAAAGGTCCCTTAGAAAGGCATAAAGTAAGTATATTAGTAGAGGATTTAAGAGTTAAAGGAGAAATATTAAAAGTTAGTAAACGAAATAAAGGACTTGTAAGTTAAAGGGCTTATTATAATATTTAAAGATAGAGTAGTGGAAATT
>Ga0247781_1000291_pt1 | contig 15129 bp, 17 predicted proteins | sample UWRJL184509B5_FD_179922 | JGI IMG/M metagenome (GOLD analysis project Ga0247781, IMG submission 179922) | Plant litter microbial communities from Arlington Agricultural Research Station in Wisconsin, United States - UWRJ-L184-509B-5 | ecosystem: Environmental > Terrestrial > Plant litter >...
AACGGGGACGGGCTCGACGCCAGACTCACACACGAGAGACTGCTGGGGATACTGTAGGGGCTGCTCGCGGATCTTGGACGGCCAGCTTGAACATGCGCAAGGCTCGGAGACGAAGCCATGCGTTGGAGACCCCGTAGTAGCCGGTGGCGTCCCCCTCTTTTCACATTTACTCCCCCATCATTCTCAATGACTTCACCAACCGGCAAGGAGGCGTCGGAGACGAGGATAGCAGGGCTCGCGGACCCGCTCGGGATTGTATCGATCGTTTCGGGATCGGCCATTACGGCAGGGTAAGCGTTGTGGAATAAGGCAGCCCTTTGCAGGTTACGCGGGCAGAGAGATGGAGAAGCTATCCGGAGAAATGCCAGACCGATAAAATATCACTCAGATGCGGGCGTAGTATAGCGAGGGCCAGCCTCCTGTCAGTGGCGTAGTGTTGAGTAAGGGGAGGCTTTGCGAGTGGGGCCCAGAAGAGACAGCCCGAAGGCGAGTGATGGGGAAGACACACGGGGTAACCGGGAACAATACAATTGCAGCTGAACCCAAACTTGGAACCTGGGAGTTGGCAGATGATGACGAGAACAAAGAAAATCCAACCCCAATGATCCAATTCCTATGCCCGACAAAGACGGCAGGGAGGTCGTCCAACCTATCTTTCCCTGTTCTTTCTTTGCTAGATGGCCATCAGACGTGGTGAGAAAATCAAAGCTCCAAGCGTGTGGCCAGTGCAGTGCAGTGCAGTGCAGTGCTATTTACTCTAGCGAAAGACACCAAAGAGCTTGTGCGGGTGAGGTCGTCCTGATGTCGCCAAACCGTTAGACATGCGCTGCTGTCTTGTCGATCAAAGCGGGGAAATCATATGGCGGACAATTAAAGTTCTGTGGTGTTTCGTATGGTATATCTTGGCTTGAATCCTGGGCCGGGGAAGTCTCGGGAACCCAAGGTAGCGGGAAAGCTCGAATGTCGCTTCTTTCTCCTCAAGTTATGAAGGTATAAGGCAAGCTGACCAGGTCGAGACTCGTTCTAGACTTTGATATATCTGTGCGGCGGCGGGCCGAGAGGGCTGAGAGCTGAGCGAGCAGGGAAAGCCGGACCAAGGTCAGACAAGGCTCGTAGTCATGGAATCCGAGCAAATGCCTGGCGAGACTGGCGGCAATTGAAGCACCCAAGCAACGTCAAGATGTTGAGAGGAGAATAAGAAACCCAGATCCAGTTTCAACAAATTCGGTTCACGTAACAAGAAAAAAAAGGAAACAAATAATCTTGCGGCGGGAGGAACCACGAAAACAAGGCAAGAAGGCAATGTAAGCTTACATGGGAAACCACAAAAGCTGAGGTGATGGAAGAAGCGGGCTTCCTTTTTAGATTTTTAACCAGCAGCCAATACAGACAAACACCCACCACACACTTCACTTATACGACCGATGACCGCTTCATCAAAGTTGGGGAGATGCGGGCAGAGGGAAGAACCACACCCTGCAAAACCGGTCCCAGTCGGTCCCCTTATCTTTTCTGGCCGAGAAGGGTGCAAGCAGTGTAACGGCGGGGAGAAGGAAGAAAAAAAACAGGGACCACGCAGGGAAGCGGGCAATAAATTTCCCTTCCTGGGGGCTTACACACCAATAATTGTAGCACTACTGCTGTCAAAATGGTGTGGTGTGCAGGTCCAGGCTCTCTTGACTTGCTATTAAAACCCGGGCAAACAACAAGTCAAAACATTGAACCCCACTCTTCCATTTTGGGGGAAAGGGGGGACGACAAGAGACACAATTCCCGCAGATGATCAAGTCTTCGTGGCACCGTTGGTCGCTGGTGACTTGGTCAAGCAACCAAGGCAACCCATCATTGGTTGTATCCCCCCGAGGTCATTGGACTGATGGCTGTCGTGCTTGATCAGACGGTCGATTTTTGGTCTTCTTATCTTGATTCCTGGCCATGAAAGGATCATGGGTTTATTTTCTTTCCCCTTTAAAACACATTCTGCTGTCTGCCGCTGTTGTAATAACACTCATGATTATTTGAGTTCCAGACATTGAATGGCCTCCTCCTTTCTCCTTATCGCTTACAAGATAACAATACTTCAGCTCGGGGAACCTGGCAGGAGGCGCCTGCATGTTGCCCCTCATTCCCCTCTTGACCCCACTGAGGCGGTGATCCCGGGGTCCCCAATCCCTGTTCTTGGCATCGCCCGCTTTGCCGGGATTTGACTCCTGTGAAGACGCCTCGCCTTGGTCTTCTAGAACTGTTCTCCGGCGTCCAGTGGGAGAAGATATGATAGAAATGGCAGTTGTGAGGGGATGGGACCGTAAAATTGAAATATCTTCAAAAGTAGAAGAGAAGATGAAGTCTACTAAACCGCGGGGCTACTGTCAATCACGGGAAGCCTGTAAACGGAAGACGGGAACCCAAGCCGATGGGTGAATTCAAGCATTTGGTTGGCACTGAGCTGAGGGATATTTCAGCACAAGTCCTTCACTGCCGAGATAAAGGGCCATATTGGATGGACCCAGAGCCTCGGGACGTGGAGGGTAGATATCGACAGCCGTTTGGCTTACCATGTAAGATGCTCAATGGCTTTAGGAAAAGTGAAAAGCAGGTGAGAAACAATGTTATCAGTGGTTATTCACCTCCTGCGTAACAACAGTTTCCCCCTTTTTCCCCCTTTTACACGCCCGTGGTGGGTGGTGAGCGCAGGACCCTACGTGCGTCGACTGCCCCCGATCGGATCGCCGTGGTGTCGGGCATTCTCCCGATGCATGTATCACTGAATCTTGGACTGTAGCTGTAGTTCTCATGGCCCTAGCAACTTGGCAGTCCTGGGTATCGGCTAATAGGGGTCAAAGACCATATCTGGACAAACCCTAATCGAACAAGCCCTGAGGAGCTGGGAGAAAATGAAAATCAATATCAAAGGTCAAAAAGTCGATTGAGTGATAAGCTCGTGATCCGCCGCCATGACTCGGGTGGGTGAAAACGCAGCGACAATGCGAGAAAGATGGGACTCCCGGCTCAAAGCGACTGGCCGTTCAGCTCGTGGGCGGCGGAAGCGGACACAACAAAGGACCGTTTTCATTTCAGTGTTTCGTTTGATTTATCCTCGCTTGGCCCGGGTCCGTAGCTGTGCCATCCCCGGTTTTTGTGGGTAGCGCGGCAGAGTGTTTGGAAACAAGCCAAGACGTTTCCACCCCCGTCCCGGCACAAGAGAGCCGGGTCCGTAGCGTGCAGCTCAGAACTCGGATCTAATGCATGCCCGGGCCTAACTTCCAGACCCTGAGGCACTGAAGACAACGCCGCTGATTTCCGGTTTCTTTCCTCAATTCTTCAGCAACGAGTGCAAACTGGATCGATCCATCCGGGTCGACAGAGAAACAAGCTTCTTGTAACGTGATCGTATCGATTTCCAAACTGGGCTATGCCGAAGCACACGTTGTCTTGTGATTGAAGCCAGGTGACCTGTGTCATTCGACCATCCATCAACCATGCGCCTGTCTCTCCTGATATTGCACACAGCGGGAACATGTCCCGAACTCGACGCCTCCACGCGGGATGTCAATCGTGAAGCATGTGAAGGTCGTCCTGACAGCTTGCCGTGTCTTGTGTGTCTGTTCATCCCAACTCCTAGGGAGTCATATCTTGAACAAGTATTCCGTGAAAGGAAGGCTTCAAAATCCTCCCACCTCGGCTTCTGGGACCGCTGCATCATTCACCCCACAAATCATGTAAAGTGGGTTTTTCGAGACGTTCTTCAACTCCTTTCCTTGGAAATGTCCCTTTCATTGGCACACTGTGCCAATGTTACCGATATCAACCTCTCAAAAGAACTTGGAAACATAACTGTCTATACCAGAGGAAGACGGGGAAGTCATGGGACTAATCCAATACTCCGTGCTATGAATATCCATCGCCTTGGAGAACAAATGCGATCGTCGTTCGGGATGCAGAACAAGGCTGCACGATGACGGACCTCGATAAGAGCCGAGATGCCTCACTTGTACAGAGCAACAGCTCGAGAATTCAAGGTTGCAGCAAGCTCCGGCATTTGTTGCGGGGGAGGATGCAGACACTCGCCTTTCTGGGCCGATTGTTGGTAGCATTCAAGCACTTTGAGAGCTTTGTGGCTTGCATTTCCCGCAAAACGACGACAACGACGACATCCTCGACCGGATGGTTTGGAGAAGACGGTTGACGACTGACGCTGACTAGAGTTACGCCGAAAAGCCTTGACGATAGAAGTGTAAGCGTCAGAGGTTGCGCCATAGAAGTGAAAACGAACAGCGCACGTGCAACATCGTAAAAGGCGCCAAAACCTTCAATAAGTCAGTGAGTATCGAATTGGGTCAAATTGGGATTCCGTTGGGTTTTGGGTTTCGCGGTTGCAGAGTTTCGACCGAGTTTTGATATCCATTGAAGTCGAGGTTGTTGCTGGTTGGCTACTTTCAGTGGCCTTTCAGTTACTATAGGTGGATATTACCCCGTAACCAACATTAGATGCTGACTGTGCGGGGCACTGTATTCGTAAGGTGGGCCTGCATGGTGGGTGGCCCTTCCTTCTGACAGCAGTCCCCGTCCCTTTTTACGTTGGTTCGTCATGCCTTCAAAGTCGGTTTCTCGCCAAGCACATACCGCGGATTCGGAGAATGACAAGCCGCAAAACCTCAGAGTGTCTAATTCGGGTCGTTTTCCACTTTTAGAACCTCACGATCGGGCGTATATCGACGACAATACTTTTTCAAGGCCCCTCGTCTCAATCTTTGAACCGGACACAAGGCAACGAGTTTACCTTGCCGAAGAGAAGCAGGCTTCTTGCGCCACCTCGGCAGCCAACCATCTGCCAGCGCGAGTCAAAAAATCAAGACTTGAACAGATCCAACCCAAGTGCGAGACTGGACGAACCATCTACGAGGCAAGCTACTGCAACCTCCCGACAGATCCTGGCTACTTGTACGTGCGCCGAGAACATCGACCGACAGCGACCCTTCGATTCCAATTCGCACCCAACGAGGGGTGACCGCTTCGCACCGAGCATATTGCTTTCGTCGACCCAAATACACACACAATTTTCGCAGAGGTCCTCCAGACTTGATCGGCCCAGCACTACGAGGAAACCTAGAAATCAGGACACCGTTGACCAGGTCTGGATATAACCCGAAAGGAAATCGATCAAGTTCTCTCAACCACCGTCGCGACGGCTGCGTACATATTCTCCCTTGAGACCGACACAGGCGGAGGAGGCATCGAGCAATCGCAGCCCCGCCTGTTCCCCTCGTCAACCGCCTTTTGTGCGTCTACACTTGACCCTTCGAAGCTTGTGTCGACGTTGCTCACGTCAAGCATGCTCGGTATTTATGACGGGAATCTGGAGAATGGTGCGTGTCGCCGGTGACAGTTCTGGGGCCATACCTTGAATTTTTATATTGCTTCTGTGCTAACACATTTGTGGTCCGCCGTCACCAGGCGACGAATCAAGACACAACTCCGAGGATCGTGGCCGAGATGAGCTCTCGCCTCCCCTGCAGATTCCAAAGAACAAGAGCACTACGAATCTCCCGGTGACCAGAGACAGCTCTGAGAAAGCCCGTATTCGTTTCTCTTTCGATGCTGGATCATCTGCGGGCGACTATGATTCTATTACAAGGTTAGCCCTGCCTTCACAGCTGCCATCTGCAGTCTTGATCCCAAACATGTCCGGGGCTTGCTAGCGTTATCCACCAACATTGTATTGACGACTTTGGTTTTTGTTCTAGAAGCTCCATCATGACGGACCACGACCATGGCTTGGGGCTCTCTGGTCTGAGGCGCATTCGCCAGCAACACAATCCTCTCCGGACTCCCACCTTGCCTTCGCCTACGAGCCGGGCGCCCTCTCTCGGATCACTTACACGATCATCGTCCCTCACCACCATGCTAGATCACCAGGGCCAGATGGCATCCATATCACCTGGTCCCGGCTCGCCTACCTTTGCCGAAGACCTCTCTCGCTTTCCGTCCGAATCATTGCACTCTTTTTCGTTCGCACATCAATCCGAAGACCTGCTACACACTCGGCAGAACGTCTTGAAAAGGTCGATAGAATTTATGAAGGATAGGATGGGATGGTCTGTAGCGCCGAACGCGGGCATTGCCAGCGCACAGGCGCGGGTAACCGGAGACGTTGAAATGCAGAGCATGCTGGATCTGCTAGCCAGAGCACAGCTTGTGGGAGCAAGTAATCTCCCCAATGGCGACCAGGATCTCCTCACTGGGCCACTCACCGGGCCTGCTGATATATCAGGCCAAAATGTGTTCGAGAAGGAGTTCATACCCAGGGTCTCAACCCCAGATATCATCGATGGGCCTCCTCTATCCCCGACTATGGCCATTGCTGCCCAGCCGCTGCCACCTCTGGGAGAAGAGTCGCCCAAGGAGTCAGATTCAAGGTTTCTCCATGTCTCATCGAATGCAGCTGCTGGATCGGAAGGCTCGTCAAGGACCTCGACAAACGAGAGTGGGACGACGGCACAAACATCAGCGCCACCATCCAAACGTCCTAGTGCCTTGAAACGGACCATGACCGACACGGCCCCTGCATCGATGCAGCAAAAACTTATGGATGCCATTGCGAAACCATATTATCCAGGAGAGGCGGGATTGGGCGAACGATCTGCAGGCTCGCACTCCGTGTCCTCGGCTGTACATAGTCATGGAACGAGATGGGTTCCTGCAGCGCAAGCCATCTTCACAACGGAAGCGAAGCCTCCTTATACAGTTTTGGCCGCGAACGACCTTGCTTGTTTGCTGTTTGGCGTCACCAAGGCCGAGGTACGAAGGATGGGAATCATGGAGGTGGTACAGGAGGAGAGGAGAGCATGGTTGGAGAAGATGCTACAGAAGGGTGTGATCGATGATGCCGGTGATGGTTCCGAGATCGAAATTGTCCAACCGACTACCGCCAAACCAGTAAAAACGTCAAGTCTACTTGGCGGGCGCGGCGGGGGCATAACGGCCAAGCTCCTCAGTAAGCCAAACTCGCGCTCTGCGACTCCCAAGAATGGTAGGCGGCCAGCAACCGTCCATAGCGGCGATCCGAAGCCACCCAAACCGGGGCACGCTCACCACAACAGCAGCAAGTCTAGGGGAGTGCTGCTGTGCGGAGATGTAGTGCCCATTCAAGTAAGTATACCCACTGAAAGCTGTATCCTGTCGCTTTCGGTAGCTAACATCATTTCAGAAGCGGAATGGCGCCACGGGATCCGCGAGCTTGTGGGTAAAAGAAAAGCGAGTAGGCTTGATCTGGGTTCTCGAGGAGATTCATGAGGATGTTGCCATTCTTGGCCTTGGCGAAGAGGGCGATGTTGAAAGCCTTAGCGGTGCTCTTGGGGCGATTTGGGGCGACGAAAATCTCAAACCCGGCATGGATGTCGGTAAGCTGATACCACGCATCCCTCGCCAAGGTTTCGATGCCCGAACTGGCGAGATCGACTACATGGAAATTGCCAAGCGCAAATACTATACCTGCCGGAACTGCGACAGAATCAACATCCCGGCGACGGTTGAGCAGGTGAGAGGGTCTGCAGAACTGCGGGTATCAAGCTTCCCTCACATTGCCGGCATCGTTGTGGTCAGCACGGAAAGCTTGACGATAAAGAGTTCAAACTCTGTCTTTTGCGGGGCGCTCTTCGGCTACGAGAAGCCCAACGGCATGTCGATAAACAACCTGCTCCCCGATTTTGACAAGGTGCTCAAAATCCTTACCGAAGAGGACGGCGTTCAATTAGTTGAGGGTATCGTCATCCCCGAACACTCCTTCAGGAAGGCCTCCGCGTTCCTTGCGCTCAGGGAAGGTCGCCCCGACGCCGCTTCCAGCTTTTTGCGCCCAGAGGGTCTATCCGCTCGGCATAGAGACGGTTCAGAGCTGAAAATCGACATTCAGATGCGGGTTGTCAAGAGCGAAAAGCAAACCACGACCTCGGAAGAGGCCGTAATTGAAGACATGGAAGATGACTCGGAAGCGGGCGAATCAAGCGACAGGTTTGCTGTCGCACGGTCAGAGATGGTATATGCACTTTGGATTACGTATTCAAGGCATTTGCATGCCAGCCGAACCAACGTCGGCACTTCCTCCCCATTGCTCTCGGGCACAGTCACTCCATTGCATCAGCCTTCTCCAGGCCAGACTCCAGCGCACACTCCGCTAGAGATCCAGTCGGACTCTGATGAAGGGCCGAAGGCTGCGCCAAAAGAAGAATCGGCCGCATCTTCTCTGACGCGACAGTTGAAGGAGGCTGCCATCTCCGCTGCGGCGAAACTGACTGGTTCTGCCCTGAAACCATCTGAGAGCCCCAAAGAGCAAGCGCCGGTTGCAAAGCCCGCCGAGTCAGTCCCCAAGAAGACGATTGATGACTTTGTCATTCTCGAGGAGATGGGCCAAGGTGCCTATGGCCAGGTTAAACTGGCGCGCTACCGGAACAGCAGCAAGAAATGCGTGCTTAAGTATGTCACAAAGCGGCGTATATTGGTCGACACGTGGACCCGCGATAGGCGGCTGGGTACAGTGCCGCTGGAGATCCACGTGCTGGACTACTTGCGGCGAGACGGATTCAAGCACCCCAATATTGTTGAGATGGAGGACTTTTTCGAGGACGATGTCAACTACTACATCGAGATGGTGCCTCACGGCCTCCCGGGGATGGATCTCTTCGACTACATTGAGCTGCGGACCAACATGGATGAACAGGAGAGCCGAAGCATATTCGTGCAGGTTGCTCGTGCAATTCACCATCTCCATACCAAGGCTCTGGTGGTCCATCGGGACATCAAGGACGAGAATGTGATTCTCGACGGCGAGGGCAGGATCAAGCTGATCGACTTTGGCAGCGCAGCGTACATCAAGAGCGGACCCTTTGATGTGTTTGTCGGCACTATTGGTAAGTTTCCCCCTGTTGTTCGTTCCTCAAGATCCACACACTGACCACTCTCACTGAATAGACTACGCTGCGCCCGAGATGCTTGCGAGCCAGCCATACGGTGGGAAAGAGCAGGATGTCTGGGCTCTCGGCATTCTGCTCTACACCATCATCTACAAGGAGAATCCGTTCTATAGTGTAGACGAAATCATGGACCGCGATCTGCGGGTGCCCTACACTGTCAGCGACGATAGCATCGACTTAATTCGGCGCATGTTGAATCGTAACGTGGCCCAGCGGCTTACGATTGAGGAGGTATTGGCGCACCCTTGGTGTCAGATTTGACGGGGGGGGTTCTATATCGCAAAATGAAAAATGAAAACGATTATACATGACAACAACACACAACGAGACACAACACAACACACGGATGGAGGAAAAAACTAGAATGATTGTTGGTTGTTTTATGATACCCCACCTAGGCAGTTTATTTAGTTTTGGGTCGGTAGGTCGGTCGGGTTTCTTTTGGGGGAATTTCTGTTCATGCGGTCATGATTATTATTACATTTGCTTTATACGGACGGGACGGGGCATTGCGCATTTTCGTTGTTTGCATTACATTATATATCATCATCATATCCCATATCACATTCATAACATAAAAGAAGGAGGGAAGGGATGGATGAGCATGGAGATTGAAAATGGGGCAGCTTGTTCGGTTTCTCCTTTTTGGGGGTGGGAGTTTTTTTCTTTATTTCATTTTAGGAAAGTTTTCAGATAAAACGAAGGCGAGGGGGAGGTGGAGATTATGGGTGGGTGTGAGTTATGAGCAACTGGGAGAAAGAGAGAAGAAGGATGAAATATCTTTTTGTTGTTTGTGTCAAATTGTTTGGTGTATTGAATCCTGTGAGGATGAGAAGAGAAATTGCCTGGGTATTTGACGCAGGTAAGGTAGGTAGTGGAGAAAGACAGACAAACAGATATCGTTCTTAGTTACCGCAGACAATTGATCAAAGATAACCTCTGATACGAAAATAAGCATGGAATGCTCCTGTTCTTTTTTCGCCCCAAACGAATATATACACCCGCCTACTATAATATAAACCAGTCATCTCTTCCCCTCGACTGCCCCTACCCCCCCTTTTTCTTGAAGAAATACAATAAAAATTTAAATAACAAATAGTATATGCCTATGCGAGGTTCATAATTGTCGTAGAATCATATCGTTAAACCGTAAAGCCACAGAGGGCCGTAGAAGAAAAAAAAAGGATACATGTAAATAAAACAAGTAAAATGCAAACAAAGCCGTCAACAAGCAGCAACACCCACTCACCCACTTTATACAGACCCCCTACTGTAACTTCCCAGAAGGCGAAACGCCTACGTCCCAAGTCCGCACTTTACTCATAGTCCTCTTCCGCATCTGCGCCATGATCCGCCGCTCCATCTCGTCAATGCCCAACTCGATGGCCACGTCCTCCTCGGCATACTTGCGCTCGCGACGCTTGTCCCACCAGCGCCAGAACATGACGATGGCGGCGGTGAGGGGGATCGTGACGACGAAGTAGACCCATAGGAGCGGGGAGACGACGCTTGCTGCCGCCTCGCTAGCGCCGCCGGTGTTACTGCCGTCGGTTGCTGGGGAGTTGGGGGGGTTCTGGTCCTGGAAGTTGAAAAAGGTCATGCTGAAGAGGGAGGCGAGGTAGGTGGCGGGGAGGAAGATGGCGCCCAGGAGGGAGAGGGTCTTCATCGAGTTGCTGTCGCGCTTGGCGGCGTGGGCGAGACGACGCTGCTCTCCGGCCATTTCGAGGCCGAGTTTGGATTCTTTTTGGGCGATGATGTTGTAGAGCTGGGTGGGCGGGTTGTTAGTTTGTCCAAGTCACGAAAAAAGGGGGGAATGGGGAAGAAAACCCACAGCAGCCCTTTGGATGGATAGCCTCTCGAGCGTAACATGGGCATAATTCTCGATGCCCTTCAACTTGGCCTGGTAGAAGTCCAGCCGAGCGAGGAAGCTGCGATGCAGCTTATACACCTCTCCGGATTTCCCGCCGTACTTTTCATCGGGCTCGGCCTTGGCGACGTCCCAAAACGACTCCATGGCAACCACCATACTCCTGATGATCTCCTGGTACGCCTGGGGCCGCTTCCATAGAACCTGCGAGTGGCACTCGACGAGGTCGCGATTGAGCTGGTCGAGATCGAGCATGGAATCCTTGACGTAGCCGGCCACCTCCTCCTCGAGAATCTCCTGGCGCATGCTGACGGCGCTCTCGAGCTTGCGCAGCCATTCGCGGGCGTCGCGCTGCTTGATGTCTGTTTTCTCGGAGAGATCGTGGCTGAGGATGATGATGGGGAGGAGCAGCGGGTGCATGATCTGCTGTGCGCATGCTTGGAGGTGCTTGATGCTTGCGACCATGTCCGAGGAAGAGGTGCCCTTGGCGTAGCCCGTGGTGATGCCGTCCTTGAAGGAATGCGAGAGCATCATGTCCCAGCCGCGCGTTTTGCCTTTTTTGCGTACATCGGACTTTCGAAAGATGATTTGCAGGTGCGGGTCGTCGTCGTCTTGGTCAAAGGCACACCAGAAGAAGGGGCCCACGACGCTGGATCCTTCGATGGCGCGGAAGGGCAGCTTGAGGTTGCGAACCATGAGCTCATAGTTCTTGTGGCTGAGCGAGATGTAGCGTGGGGAAAAGGTGTCGTTTTGCTGGGCGTTGAGTTGGAGGCTGTTGGGCAAGTCAGTCTTAGCCCAGGGTGTATCCCATCAACGGAGACTTACATCAAGCGCATGCCATTGATAAGGCGGACGCCCTCTTTGAGCTTGGGAGGCGCAAAGGCACCCTGTCAAGAGATAATGTCAGTAAAATTGACCGTCTCGCAGACTTTTCCTCCAAGTACTCTGTACTCACCCGTCGATGTAGAAAATTGACAAACTCATCTGGAAGTTCATCAAATCGAAAGCGGTGTTCTTCACATGTGTTGAGCGAGGGATCCTAGTTAAATAACAATAGTACCCACCAATTGTCAGTCCAGATTTCATTGTTAAGAGTTTAAAACTTTAATTTCTTTCATCCCAACAGCACCAAAGACGGGAGCGCGGGCAGTCCCGAAGAATCTCCACACCGCCAATAGTAGTTCAGATGAAAGAGATTGTCCGTCAAGAATGAGATGAAATAAGAACTCACCGAGTAATTGAATATCTCCAAATAGCTTGTCGCCTCCTCGACGCACTTGCAATCCTCCACATACTGCTTGAACATGTAGTCGTCCATCGTGACCGTTTGTCTCTCTCTCAATCGAGGCCCAGGTCACGTAATCCGTACCCCTCTTCAGTCCTGAGAAGATGACCGCACCAAGAGCCAAGCTCAAACTCGAAGCCAGACCGAGCCAGCTCTCAAGAAAAGATTGCTTCTCTCCTCCTGCTCATTCAATTGATGAATTTATCCCTGGTCTCTGCCGTTGGAGCCAGCGGGCGGTCAAAAATCTTTGTATTCGTCGTCGTTGAAGTCGTAATAAGGTGGGGTGGGGGTAAGCTCCTTCGTCCTCTCTGAAGCCGTTTTTTTTCTCTCCAATGGAAATAATAACCTGATCGGAATCCTCTAGGTATTTGTATTTTTCAAAAGATGATGGTCGTCAAAATCATAATCGTATCATAAATATATTCATGAATAAAACACCTCCTAGACAGGCATTCGCAGGAGTCTCTTCAAAGCTCGCTGAGGAAAGAGGAGAAGAAAAGAAGAAAAAACCACCTGCAGTCGGGATAAGATAAATCAATCGATAGGTTCCAACCAAATCCGGCAAGATAGTCGAGTGGTCGACCGGGGCCGGGCCAATTGAAAGCTTACCGGGAGTCTTTAGCGGAAAACAACCAACCAACCAACCCCCGGTTTTTATTTCCTCTCGATGATCGGCCGAATCGAAATCGGTATGTACGTGCAGCTGCTGTGGTCTGCTCTAGAACTCGCACAACCGGGGGCCAAGCCAACTGATTGACAGGGTCTCCTGTCAAGCTTCTGGCGGAGGGAGCCGCCAGAGAGCACCATGGTCCGTGCAAAGTGCCCGGGATGGGGTTGGTTGGTGATGTTACATGAAGCGTGGAGCGATGGGTTTTGCGGGGCAGGGCAAACGGTGGGGCAGTGCTTCTCCTCACGGCGGGCAGAGAGTGGGGGATGTGTCCGGTCGGACCGGCCCACTTGTTCTTCTTCTTCCGCTCCCCTTCCCGCCTGCCCGCCATCCGACGATGTCTTGCAGAGGGATCTCGAGTTGGTGATGTAATCGGTTCTTGTTGGCGGTGGCTGAGCTGCTTGTTGCCTGTTCGGTACCCCGAGAACTCGATGACATGCATCAGTTGTCTGCCAATCCGGGGAGTATCCGGGTCATGTTCCTCCACTTGACCGGGAGAAGGTCCAACTTATTTGTATGAGTGAGATGGGAGTGCGGAGATACGGAATAATCAGAAGAAATTCACATTATTTCAGATCCTGCTCTGAACCGGGTATTTACAAAAAGAAAAGACTCATTACCACCATCCGTACCCCGTATAACAGACCAACCAAAAGATCCATCAATCTCCCAACATATAAAACAAGAAAATGAACCACCCATTACTAACCAACCCCAACAACCAACCGCATAAAACCGGGCACCTACCCAAGAGCAACACCACCCATCACATCACCAACACAACCCCTACTTCTTCAACCTGAGCACAATCCACCCAGCAATACGATACCCAGCAATAATCCCCATCATAATCCCCACATCCTTCCCCATATACCCCGGTTTATACCCATACTGATCGAGCACTCCCTGACCGCGAATAAGACATTGATCCGCCAAATCAGTCTGCCACATGCCTATAATCAAGTAATAATCAAGTTAGTTTCAAGTCCTCAACGCTCAATTCAACATCAGAGAAGAAAAAGAAAAAAACCTACACTGACACCCCAACCCATCCCCCCCCTCAACCCTCGCACAGCTATAAACCCTCTCACTAAACTCATTAACCATCATATTCTCAAACACATACTTCTGATAATCCCAATAATGAAAAACATATTTATAAAACGCATTCAAAATCGTCGGCTGTACCATAAAACCCCCCACACTCATCCACAGCCCATTCGCAAACGCCACCAGCGCCAACGAAATCACAAAGCTCGGAAACAGACTCGTCATAAAAACCACCAATCCCTCCGCAGCCAACAAATCCAAGAAAATCCAAAACACCCACGTAAAAAACGCCTTTGCGGTAGGCTGGAAATTGGTAAGCCAATAAGAAATCACCGAAAACACCATCGAGATAATAAACAGGTACGGAATCCCAATCAAGAAATTGGAGACCACCATCTCCGTGGCGCCGTAGAGCCCGTTGTGCTTCTCCTTGATGAACTGGATGTAATCCTCCAGATAGGCGGGGCAGTAGGCGACCGCCATGAAGGACATGAAGGCGCTGCCGAAGAAGATGGCGTTGGTGAGGGGGATGATGGATTCTTGGGTTGCGTCGAGGCGGACCCAGACGGTGCCGACCATTATGGCGAGGCCAGTGTACATTGCTAGCCGGATGCCGTAGGCCACTACGTCGCGATAGCTCTTGACGAAGCTCCGGTGGAGAAGGGTCAGGATTAGACTGGGGGAGCTGGGTTTCTTCTCGGCGACCTCGAGATCGAGGGTCCCAGAACTCCTGGATTCAATGTCGGCTATGGCGGCGGAGGTGTGCTTGGATTGCTGAGATGCCGACCAGCCGGCCTGTAGATTGTCCAGATTTTGCGTGGCTGATTCGTGGTGGGTCGCGAAATCGACGTTGACCAGCTCGAGGAGAAATTCGGCGGGGTTGACGTGGAGAGGCAATTCTTGTCCAAGAGACTGGTAGTGGGATGCCACACCGGCGATAGGACCAAAGTAGTGCGGCCTGCCTGACGATAGCAGCAATAGCTTGTCGAATAGGTTGAAGGTTGAAGTGCTGGGTTGATGGATCGAGGCGATGACAATGAGATTGTTCCTCTTGGCGACCCCCTTGAGGTAGTTGATGACCTCCCAACTGGCGGCCGAGTCGAGGCCACTTGTCGGTTCATCGAGGAACAGGATCTTGGGACTGGTAATAAGCTGGCTCGCCACTCCAACTCTCCGCTTCTGTCCACCACTGATCCCCTTCCGGATAGGGGTTCCAATGATAGTATCCGCCTGTTCCCTGAGGCCAAACGAGTCCAACAAGCCGTCGATTCGAGCAATGCGCTCTCTTTTTGGC
>Ga0247781_1000292_pt1 | contig 15125 bp, 6 predicted proteins | sample UWRJL184509B5_FD_179922 | JGI IMG/M metagenome (GOLD analysis project Ga0247781, IMG submission 179922) | Plant litter microbial communities from Arlington Agricultural Research Station in Wisconsin, United States - UWRJ-L184-509B-5 | ecosystem: Environmental > Terrestrial > Plant litter >...
AGGTCTGACCTTTGGCGCCATCGCCCTGTGAAACCACCATGCCGCAATTATGACAACGGCGTGGGGAAAAGCTAACGCAGCTGTGTATGAGCGTGGGATCCTCGTCAGCCCAAAATGCCACATCCGAATCGTCGCTCTGCCGGAGAGGACCAGTTGACCTCAATCAGCATCTCCTGCTCCACGATGCGAACATGGAAAAGTTGGACGATCTGCTCAGGAAGAACCAAGGAGACATGCTTTCAACCTGGAACAGAACTCAAGCACTCATTGAAGCGATCCGAGACGGACGATTACCATCACGGGCAGTTAACAACAGTGGAACCGGAACCGGAGACGGACAACCACCAGCCAAAGAGGCGAAACGTGAGTGCAGTGTGAAACTCGAGAATGAACTTTCCAGCGAGGACAGTGCAAGCCCTGAACCGATGAACACGGACAAGCCAGAGAAGGCGAACACCGGACAGCCAAGCACCGAACAACCCCAGGCCATAGTAAGCCCTACACCCAGGCTCAGGGTTCTCTGTATAGGCTTGCTCACGTAGGCCAGGGTACGCTGGACTCCACCATCGATACTGAAGCCTCTGATCACTACCGGCAGGTAATATTAGCTAATTATACCGTATGTGGGAAGTTGCCGTTCGTCTTGAAGCGCTGATGATGTATACAAATCCGCTCGTTTATGACGGAGTAGGCATTATTGGTGTCTGTGTCTTCCCACGTTTGTCCGCGTCAGAGTTAGCGGCATCTCCAACGCGTGTATTGTTGAAGTCTGGGTTGCCATCTCAAAGAAGGTGAAGGTGGTTAGCTGGGAGTCAGAGGGAAATGAGGGTGATATTGTACATAATCTGTATTTATTGTACTTTCTTTTCACCTATAAGTCTCCATATATTTCTGTAATGCTTTAGCGCTGCTTATTATTGATGTACATTCCATCACAAGTTCCCAGTCCCCAATCGGGCCGTGGTGGTATCGACTTTGAAAGCCAGCTCCCCATTTGGTACCTCTAGATCGAAGGCCTGGCCGACTGAGAGGGGCTGATCAGTCTACTCTTTATGGACTCCTTCAGGCATTGAACTATTCTCCACAAGCAACCCAATGCTCACCCGGGTGCTGGTAGCCATTGAACAGGACCTCGTTCGAAGAATACCCCAGGTATGGCGGATGTTGTGAACCAAATCGGCTTCCACATGCGCGTCACCCACGACGCTTACTTCGGCAAAATGATATAAACGTTCACCATTTCTTTTCTTCCGTGCAGACAAATTCTGTTTCATTATAATATAGAATCCAAAAGAAATCACTCCTCCGCCTCCCCAATCTACCCCCTACCCGCCGTAAGCTTCGCCCCGACATGGTCGAGGAATGCCGGGTGGATTCGAACCACCACGGCCTCTACCGCCTGGTGCGCGGCGTTCAGCTCCGCCACCGTCTCCTCCAGCCACTCCCACTCCGCGTTTCTGCCCGAGGCAGCCGCCTCCGCCGGGCGCTCAACCTGTGCCGGGGCCGAGGTCGAGGCCATAACCTCGACCTCGCCCTTCTTGAGGCGGGCGATGCCCGGAAGAGCGTTGCCGTCCTGGTCGCAACAGGCGCGGGCGGCGGCCTGCCAGGCGTTGTACTCCTGTGAAGCAAATTGTTAGTGAGATGAATGAAGGATATGGTTGGGAAGCTGGAGAGATGGCTGGGATAACTGGCGGACTCCAGGAGGGGAGAAGCATATGGGGGAGAAGGGGAATTGGTGTCTTGATGGAGAAGGGGATGCTGTTCTATCCAATCCCCTAGAGGTATTCCGATGGGACGCTGAGGAGATGGTGATGTGTCCGGACAGTTTGACATGTGCATGATGAACGGGGCCATTGCTGAACACACCAGACAACAGGTGAGTCCGGGCAGTGTGGCCAGCGCGGCGTGTACATGACAGACAGAACCATCGCAGAAGACAGGAAATCCGGCGAGTTTGGGCAGTGTGGACAGCGCGGCATGTACATGGTGCATGGAACCATCAAGGCGTGTCGGGTAAATCGGGCCGTGCAGTGATATCATGAGGAGGGGGGACTGCTGTCGCTTCGGGACTGGTGTGTACATACAGGCGATCCCGCGGCCTTGCCGAAGGCGGCAAGGCACTTGGCCTGTAGGTCTAGGACCAAGGCCTGACGACTCGGATGGATCTGATCAGGTGTAAAAATGTCAGAATTAAACAATATCATCACGATGGACGGGCCAGATGGAGCGGAACTTACAGGGTCGCAATCGCGGCCCCCCACAATACACTCCAGGCACAGCTTCGTCTCTCTCGTTCGATGAACTGAACAACAATCGAAAGGTCAGCTCAGCTCAGCTCGGCTCGGTTCGGTGCAGTTCAGGATAAGCTAGGTATCAAAACATACGTCGGTCCGTGCAGGACACCCGGCCGTTGCGACAGGCGTCGGCGGCGCGAGACGCGGGGTAACCAATGAGCATGGACGAGATACAGTGGCGGCAGAAGACTGGGCGAGTCTCTCGAAGAGTGAATCTGGCCATATGACAGAGCCAACATAGTGAACCTGAGAAGGACCCGCAGGCCGAGAGGTGAATTGCGCAATGTGTTTTTGGTGAGCCGAACGCGTCTAAGAAACTGCGTGAGGTGTTCTTAGGAGAACCCAGAGGTCTGGATTTTGTTTCCAGAGGCTTGCTTTCCAATTGTGGGCGAAATTTGACTTGTAGGGAACGCGTAGTAGAGTGGGTAGGTAAAAAGGCGAACACTGAAGACCGTTTTTATTGTAAAGTTCGGTCGAAATTCACAATGCCACACTTTCGGCCAGTATGCCCTGGAAAGGTGAGATTGGAATTGAAGGAAAAGGAATACGGGTCACGTGGCAGTATCTATCCAATGAGCAAAAAGGTATATACCACCCGGCTTATGAAAACGCTATTAGTTCCATGTCTATCTTACATCGGAGCGACGTTCGGCCCCTGTTCCAGTGTGCAACTATTCTTGCGTGAAGAAAGCCATGGAACCGTCCGACCACCTGTATTTCGAGGCCTGCACTGGTGTGACGAAATGAGAACAGACAAGATGAGACTTTCAAGTTTTAACGAGTGTTGGAAGTCTTCGTCCTTGGACATAGTGCTCACCGGGGAATAGGCTCCTTTATAGATATGCTTTCACTCAGCCGCTCCGACTGATCCAGGACCATTTCCAACATGAAGCTGGCACTGTGAGTCACGACAGACAAGAACAAACATGCAATCACAACCTATAAATTTACCATAAGATAAATCTAACGGTCTTCAAGCGGTTTGGTTGCGTGTGCCGATCTAGGAACACAAAATTTTCGTTTCGTTCGTTGTCCTGAATCGGTGTAAGCTGTGGCTGATTTGTCCTCCACTTTCCCTGATTCACCCCAGGCCATGAGCAAGGGTGCAATCCTACCTGTACTCCCTGTAGAGTTTTAGATACACGTTTTCTGCCTCGTCGGCTAAAGTCCGTGTTCCTTATCTCAGCAATTTTAGACCCTTATGGCATGGGCACTCTTTGCATCCAGCAAGCCATTTAGCCAGAACTCAATACATAATCCTGCCCCGAGCTTCTCAGCGGCGAGTTTGACTGTGACAAGTGCAGCGACTTCCACGAATTTCCCACCAACGAGAAGGACTGGTCGCTGTGGTCGGGATGGTCAAGAGGGCGGCGAAATCACTCACACTACCATGAGGAAACTACCAAGTCCAAGTCATCAAAACTATCTAACTTGAGCCTACTACCAGTGGAGATTGAGGACGACCCCATCCTCCGCGTTCGTGACTGGGCTAATATGGGCTAGCATCATTGGCGCCTGGAAAGGTGTCTCAGAATGTTATTGAGAGTTTGGAGTTCGATTCAGTTTACGGTTCAAGGGATCATTACTCCCGATTACTGCAGATGTATTTCACACAATAGTCTATTCCTGTCAGCTTATATAAGCAATTGGAGCCATTCGCGGATGTAGCCGGCTTGGCAATAGGGGACCCTGCAGGCCAGAGATTCTCTTCCACAGAACAACAACAATACACAACAATCACCACAATTGGCCATGAGTGCTAGATTCTGACAATTAACAGTCTGATCTGCAACAGCCAGCGTTTCAAGACGAATTTGGCACTTTTTTGAGCCTACAATTCCACGCCTAATAACGACCCTATTCGTAAACACGCAATGCGACTGATCTAAACGCTCCACGAACGCCTTAAGATAACCATAACTACGTAAAACGTATATTATAAAGGCCTAGATAACTGGCTAGTGTGGTCCTTAGCGTTCCGAACGCGTGTAAAGAGTGACAGAATCCTAGAGTATGTAATAGGCACGGAGGACTGGCCTTAAGAGCTACGGTAGCTATAAGCTGGAGACTTTAATCGAACATTACGAACATAACTATTAGCAGCGCTGGGCTAAGGAGGTAGAAACTAACGAAGTAGAAGGCTTACTAAAAAAGCCTAAGTAAGCTCTTATAACGTTAAAGCTTTAATAGTAATAATAATGTAAGGGAACTACGTTACTAATAAGCTGGACGAAGATGGAGAGAACGATAATAACGTTATTAGTAAGCCTATAAACGAATTAGAGCTTATAAGGCTTAGAGACCTTATTAAAACTAACTATTTAAACTATTAAGATACGTAAAGGACTTATAATTATAAGTATAAAAGGTAAAGGGTAATTAATAACGTTAAAGCTAAACTATAAAGATGGGTCCTTACCTCTGTATAGCTGTTATTATTTTATTACTTTAAGGAAGGCTCTTTAAAGGAAGGATATTAGTCCCTTAAACAGCTAACAGCTCCTTACTAAGATAAACTGGCTAATAACGTTTATAACGCTTATTATAATTACTTTTAGGCGATTAAGAAGTATAAGTGGAAGCTCTTAAAGTGGATTAAGTAATAGGAAGACTACTTTAATAAGGTAAAAAAGTATAACTTAGTAGATATATTAGAACTTAACGTTTAATAACTTTACTTAATTAAAGCCTTAAGGAATATAAAGGATAGAAGAGCTTAAGTAATAGGAGAATTTATTAATAATTGCGTAAAGGTATGTAAGATTAATTATAAAGAGGTTAAAGTTATCTTATAATAAAAGATTAAAGTTAAATTATTATTAACTTATAATAAGTGGATTAAAGGTAATTTTCTAGCTTTCCACGGTACTAAGAGTGAAGAAAGCGACAGCTTAGACTAGAGCTAAGGTAATAACTAAAGTTATAACAATAGCTGTAAATTACATGGTAGAAAAGGAAGCTGTAAATGATATAATAATAATGGTAATAAAGGTTACGGAGGCTATAAAGGTTTAAAGAGGCTTAACAATAACGATAAGGCTTAAGAGTAAGAAATAAAGAGGCTTTAAACTAATAAAGTTAATTATTAGCTTTATAATACAGTAAGGTACTTAATTAACTTTTATTTCTTTACTTACGAATTTAACGATCTTTTAATACTAAAAGGTAGCTTATTAAAGTAGTTTTAACAGAAAGAAAAGATTAGTTTTAGTAAGGTAATACGGAAACTTATAAAAGTTGACCTTAAGATTATTAAGAAGGTTATAGAGGTAAGGAAGAAGTAGAAGATAGATTAACTAACTAAATTCTTTATTAAGTTAGCTAAACTGGAGGAAATTCTAACTGAAATAGTTATTAAAAAGAACGCCTCTTTCTATTACGCTAAAGTGGCTTTTAACGTAATAACTTACCCTCTCACGCTATTAGTAATACTGGATTCTAACGTTACTATTTTATCTTTAACAATTAATTAAGGTTTTATAACTTCTAACTAGCGTTAGAAGGCGATTTACTGTATATTAACAACTTTATAATCCTAATTAACGGTTACAGAGAAGTAACTATACAGATCGAAGGGCTGTAAGAGTCTTACTGCTAAATAAGGTTAAAAGATATAACTTATTACGAAGACTTTACCTGTAATGTAATCTTACTTAAATATTTACTACGTAAGGGTTACTGCTAGAATACTCAGGTTAATTAAATTTACAGAAAGAAAGATAAGTCTATTATTTACTAACTTACTAACTATAACAGTTAGTTTATAATAGAATATATACCTTTATCTACAGCTTTTACAGTAAGAAAGTACACCTTTTAAACCAGTAGAAAATTAAGTGAAGCCAAAGCCCTCTTTTAGTATAGAAAACTTAGCTATCTAAGCCGTAATACTTTTATTAACCTTAACGTTTCTACTATTAATATAAAGCTCTAAAGACTAAATTCTTACAAATGCCTTACCTGTAGCTAAGTTAAGGTAAAGAGGTAGATCTGCTATAAGCTGTAAGAACTATTACGTAACGTAAGTAAGGTTATCGCTATTAACTTTCTAAACCTTACATTAGACCTTATAGGGTTTAACTCCGTTATGTTATTTACTAACTGCTGTACTAGTTACATATTTAATGTCTACTTTAGCTGTAGGAGCAGCTAAATGGTAAAGGAGAGCTTAAATCGTTTTATAGTAATAATAATACAGTAATACAGCCTTACAGTAAAGGCTATTTAATGCAATAACGAATTAGTAAAGTTAAGAAAGATAAGGGAGTACTAAGTAACGAAAGGCATTAAAATTAAGCCTTATGCACCTTGTTCTTAAAGTTAGAACGGGAGTGCTAAGTGCTTAAGGGGTGTAATTAAGCTAAAAGCTAAAGTGTTGCGAATAATAGTAAAGTTATTAATACTCCTGTAAGTAAAGGTTTATAAGGCTGCTGTTTACCTATATAATAAAACCTTAAAGAAGAGCTTTAGTTAGTAATTACCTTATAAAGACTTTTATACGTTTATAGTTAAGAAGGATAGTATTCCGAATCCAGTACGTAAACTACAGATTAGTTACTTACGTAATTACAGCTGTAAAGCCTTCGTAATAACAAACAACGCCCTTAAGAAAACTAATCACCTTAATAAGCTCGAACCTAACACCTGGATTAGTTACTTAATGGGTTACGACTTTACAAATATCTATTACGTCTAGAACTCTAAGCTTAATAAAGTTATTTACATAAGAGACGTAACCTTTAACGAAGATAAGTTTTATAATGGTAACTTTAATAACTTTAAAGATAACTTTCTTAACGTTACTAAGGAGGAGATAGACAAACTTATCTATATATGTAAGATATATAATAACAAAGCTATTTTAATAGACCTTCTTAATTAAGGCTTACAATCGTAAGAAGAAGATAAAGATAAAGAGATTATTCTTAACTTTATTAATGTTAGGCCCCTTCTAGTTAAGACTGATTCTAAAGAAGCTATAGAGGTTAAAGATCTATAAGAAGAAAACCTTAGTAAGTTAAACAGCCCTAATTACTCTAAAAGAGAGGTAAAGTTAAAGTATAAGACTAACTACCTTATTAGTAAGTTTAACGTTAGTAAAGCTCCTAGATTTAATTAAGCCCCAGTTAACACAGTACTAAAAAGAGTCTTTATAGGCTTAAACCTTAAAGAGGAAGAAGTTAACGATACTGTTACTGTAGAAGAAGTGGAAGAACTTTACGCTGCCTTTACAGCCGTAAGAATTAATCTTTAGTAACAGCGTTAAGTAGAGCGTTACGAAGCAGCCTTTACAGTATAAGTAATTATTAAGAATCCTCCCCTTTAGCTAAAACCGCATTCTAATAACTGTTATTACAGAAAAGACCTTTTATTACTGTTAACTAATTACAGGTACTTACATAAATACCCTTTTAATTAGAACTATTATAAGGTTATAAAGGAATATATAGTAAGTTATTACAAGATAAGGTCCTTTAAAGAGTGCTTTCTGTAAAAGGCTAATAACTACTAGATTCTAGCCTATATGTAGGTATTTATATATAAATTCGATAAGGTTAAGTATCTTCTTAAGGTTAAGGTAAATTTTATTAATTATAGAGATTAGTAAAGGAAAAGCGTTATTAAGAATACTTACACTTTTACTTTAGCTAGTAAATCGTTCCGAACGTTAATTACTATCGTTACGTGTTTTAATATAGAGTTAATTTAGTATAACGTCGTTAACACCTTAGTTTACACTAATATACTGTACGATATATTTATGAAGATATTAAACGGTTATACTAAGAAAGGAAGGATTCTGCAGTTCCGGAAGGCTCTGTATAGCTTTAGAGAATCACTATTACTCTAGTAGAAAGACTTTATAACTACCCTAAGAACCTTAACTGTAAACTAGTGCCTTACAAACTCTATTACTAGATTAAGGACAGTGTAATTATCTTCTTTTATATTAATAATATCGTTATTACCTTTAAGAAAAGAAGCCGCTAGAAGGCTAAGGCCTTAATAACTTTAATTAAGTAACGATACGCCTTTTAAGCAGTAAAGATCTACAGTAGTTCTTAAGAGTAGCGATAGTTTATAACTGTGCAAATCGTACTGTTTACTTATCGTAAGCTAATTACGTTAATAAGTTAGATCGATTCCTTAACAGTACTCGAAGTAATTATTTAACGTTAATAAGCAACGTTAAGTTACTGCTATATAAAGGTAAAGCCTCCCGTGAAGAAATAACTAACTATTAACAGATAACTGGCTCGATTCTATACGCTACGGTATTCACTAAGCTAGACGTAGCCTTTACAGTATTATAACTTACACGATTTAACTTTAATCCTAATCTTAAGCACCTTACAGTTACAGACTAAGCAATTTAATACCTCCTTTTAATAAGTAATTACACGCTTAAGTTTAAGGGTAGTAATACCTTTAAAACCTAGACTAACACCTTGTTTGCTAATAATACTGTTAATTGCTATAACTTATAAGTATACGTAACGAAGCTATTCAGTAGAGTAATTAGCTAATATGTTAATAAGTACGATATAGTGATAACTTTTATTATTAAGGTTAAATTACTAGTATTGGTGTAAGGTATTAAAGAAGTGTTTTTCTTATTATACTTTATTTAAGAAGCTGGCGTTACACTTAATGGTAATAAGATATTAATTTAGTGCGATAACCTTTAAACAATTCAGCTTATTACGAAAGATGTAGTAACCTTGTAAATGAAGCTATAGTATGTTGATATTTATAACTACTAGTTATGTGAGAAAGTTGCTAATAGTGAGATTACGGTTAATTACGTCAGTATGAAGGAATAGGTGGTTAATAGCCTTATAAAGGCTCTCGGTAATGACGATTTCAAGCGGTTCAGAGCTATAGTTAGTGTGGAAGATATTACGGAACGGTTGAATATATAAGGCACGCAGCCACTCTTGGAAGAAGAAGAAGAAGCCTTAGAGGACCTGATTGAAGGTGGAGAGGCTGGATTTCCGGAATTAGGTCTGTGAATAGCTTTAACCACCGCCTCGGCTAACGAGCTAGCGGTTAAGGGGGTGTATTAGCTTATATAAGCAATTAGAGCCATTTGCGGATGTAGCCGGCTTGGCAATAGGGGACCCTGCAGGCCAGAGATTCTCTTCCACAGAACAATAACAATATATAACAATCACCACAATTAGCCATAAGTGCTAGATTCTGACACATTCAGTTGACGACTTTCCCTTCTCTCCCCGCTTCTCGAGAATCTTTTTGATCCCCTGGCGAGCAGTGACTACCTTTCTATATTACATCTATCGAACTCCGATATTGCCATTCTAATCGCTAATAAAAGGTGGTTCTTACCTTTCTAGCATTCATCTAAGTCGTACCTACTGATGCGTTGAAGCTGCAGATTCACCACGTTAAGCCTTCCGTCCGCGCCTGCCGAGCACCTGCTGCGAGCCGGACCTGATAACCTTGCACGATGCGGCTCCTGGAACGAGACGATACCGGCAAGTTCCGCGTGACAAAGCACCTTCCGAACGACGCGATCCCTGAGATCCCCCCTTACGCGATACTTTCACACACATGGGGCGATGAGGAGGTCCTCTTCAAAGACATGGAGGACGGTACGGCGAAGAAGAAAGCGGGCTATACTAAGATCCAGTTCTGCGGGGATCAAGCCGGGCGCGATGGGCTGAAGTACTTCTGGGTTAACACATGCTACATCGACAAATCAGACGCTGCCGAGCTTCAACAAGCACTGAACTCCATGTTTCAGTGGTATCGCAGCGCCGCCAAATGCTATGTCTATCTCGCAGACGTTTCAACCTGCGGGCCGGATGCCGATAACAACCCTAACTGGGAACTGGCTTTCCGGAAATGCAGGTAGTTTACCCGTGGATGGACCCTCCAGGAGCTTATTGCCCTAACGATTGTTGAATTCTTCTCTAAAGAGAGCGAGCGTCTGGGTGATAAGATATGTTTGGAAAACGAACTTGGCGATGACGAATCATCCATTTTACTTCGGCACACACGTATTGCGAATGCGGAGATGGTGTGCTATGTGAACAGTTCACAAAACTGAGCCTGTAAGTCTATAGGATTAGGGATTAGATATCACAGGTAGTACGGAGTCTGATCCCACTTTAGGCTATTTGTGAAGCAATACTTCTTCCTCGATCTTAACTTTTCGAGAAGACTTAATGATTCCGGATATAGGCACACGGTCGATTTCGTTTAATTCCTATTCAGTTATAATAACTATCTGTCCTTAAGGTCTTATTTAACTTAACCTTTAAATACCTCTTCTTCATTTTAAGGTTTTTACTAATTAATAAATTACTAATTTCCAGCCCTTTTAAAAAGCCTGTAACCTTTTCCTAATTCCTTTTAAAAAAACAGGTAACTTTAATAAACCTAGTAATTAACCTTTTTTAAATTTTCACGCCTTAACGTCTAATTAACTTTAAACGGTTTAATATTCTGGAAATCTTTAATAAGTTAATAATACACTTTCCATAATTAGATTATAATAATATCTTCTTACTTTTAAATCCGTTTATAATCTGCTTATTTCTACCACTCTTTAACTTTTCCCTTAAAGTACATTAAATATGTTATAACTAGGCAGTTATTAAGTAACCCTCCTTATTAGTAGGTAATAAGAGTTTAATTAACTATAGTAACTTTTCACTTATCATTACTGTTAAACTCTCTTATTAAGGTATAAGTAACTTAGTAATAAGCTAACTCCACTTCTACTTTTATAATAAAGTAATCTCAACTTTATGCGCTAGGGAAGTGGTTATAAAGGGCTTTAAGCCCACTATATTAATTAAAAGTATAATCGTTATATACGTAATTAAACCATAATATATCTTTATAATTATGGTAACTAACGTTAACTGTTAATACTGCAGTTATAAAGTATAAAACAGGGGAAATAATACTTTATTTCTTTTCTTCTTTTACTTACTTTTATATATGTTACTTCTCCTAAACCTCTTTTTAAAAAAGTAACAGTAAACCAGCTTATTCTTCTACGAAATAGTCCTTTTTAATAAGTTGATGTTTAAACTAATTAATAAATTAAACTTTATTTTAAAGTTATAACTTAAACTTTATTACTTTATTTTTAAACGTTATAATAAAGCCCTTAACTTATAAGTCCTCCACTTTATTTACTAATTCCTAATATTTTTCCTTCAGCTCCTAAACTTTTTATTAATGTTTTTATTTTTTACCTCCTTAAAGGACCTTTAGAGTACCAGTCTAAGACACACCAGCTTTAATATAAAGTAACTATTTAAGCTATCCTTCTTCTAAAGAGGTAAGGGTATTAATCCACTTAGCATATTTAAAGTGTTTAAGAGTTTTAGGAGGTATAGTTAAGAAGAACTTTCGTTTTTCTAATTTAATTCTTTTAACCTACTCTCTTTCACTTTCTAAGGCTTACTTTACTGTTTAGGTAGCTTAAAGAGCTAGTTCTTTAACTCCCTTTACTATCTTAATAAAGTTTAAGTTAAGGTCCTTCTTAAACTTCCTTAATTCCTAAGCTTACAGTGTAAGGTTTTTAAAGCCTATAATTATTAACTAGAACATTTCTTCTTAAAGTCAGTCTTTTATAACTTACACCTTTAGCTATCCTAAGTTTCCACCTTAAAGTCGGTTTATAATAACCTATACCTCCATAGCTAACTTTTTTAAAACACCTTTAAGGACTAGATACATTATATTTTAAGGTTCTTCCTCTTCTTCTCCCTTATCTCCTATATTACACTTGTCTATCTAAGTACAGTCTGCTTCGTTACTTACTATCCTAATGTAAACGTCTCCTAAGTTAAACTTAATATACTTTCCTTTATTTAAAACTAGCTTCTACCTAACTTACTTTAATAATAGGCATTACTGTACTATATAGCCTTTCTTACTACAGTTAAAGCACTGGACTTAAAACAGGTCCTTAGACGGCTTTTACTGCTATTATCGTTAAGGCTTATTACGGTTAAGCTAATTCTAACAGTTTATTATATTAATATCTATTGGCCTAGGGTGGTGGCCTGTCACAGTTAACTGGTTCCCCTTCTTAAGTTTACTTAACTAATAAAGAGTTTATTCCTTTTAGAAGTTCTTTTAATAATAGTAATTATAATACTAATTATCAGCCTTAATAACTATCTCAACTAACTCCTAAAGATAATCTAAGCAGTCCTCCCAGTACAGGTCTCCAGTAACGTGCTCCTTTAGGCTACTTTAGAATAACATTACTAAGGCTTTTTAACTAAGTTTAATTTTAATAACTTCCAGCTTAAAGCGCGTAGAGAATTTAAAGATTAAAAACGTCTGCCTTAAAGCTATAAAGTGTTACTTAGCCCACCTGGGGGCGTCTAACTCCCTAAACTCCATCTAAAGTTAGTTACTAAAGACATTAAAGTCGTTAAAAAAGGCTTAAATCTCAGGGGCTTCTTTATATATCCTATCTACGGAAAATTCGTTAATTATCTTCGTATAAGGTTTATACTAACAGGCTACTACTCTATCTAACAGGGCTTTAGTAAACCTAACTTTTCCTTCTTTTGTAAAGAACTATTTATTATAGTAAGTGATATAACTCTGGAGTTAAGCTATTTAGGACTCTAGTTATGTAAAGTCTCTTTTAAAACGTAAAGGTTGGAGAAGCTTTACTTATTTCTTTTATAAGCCTTTAAGGTTATTATTCTCCAACTTAATAATGTTAAGTTAAGTTTAAAGTTTTTTAATAAGGCCGATACGGCTTTTAATATCTCCAGGGAAAGCTTTATTAAGTTCCTTAACCAGCCCCTGCTAGTTAAGGTTTAATTCTTCAAGACAAGTGGCTAACTTATTAACAGTAAGGAGTTAAGGTTAAGCTTATACTCCTCAGGCACCTTACCTTTATTAGAAATTGACATGTTAGTAGTGGGAGAGAGGTAGTATCTAGGAATTCAATAAATGTTGGGTTTTTACAACCCTAACCCGGCTAGTGTGGTTGGAACAGTGTGGCTGGATCCACGCAGCCGCTCCGCGGCTGCATCCGTGGATCTGCACAGCTAAGAACGCCAGACTCCACTGCCAACCTCGTATTCAGTCAGCCAACCTCGCTTCGCAGAAGCGAGTGTGGCTAATGCACTCCGTGCACTGGCCACCCTCACGGCTATAATAACACGGCTTCCACTCTCGAAGATAGAAACAATTAATCACCTTCAACACACACTGCTTTCTAATGCCTTAACCCCTTTTGCATTTCAATAATAAACCTACTCCAACTTTCACCGACCGGCATTTACATCCAGACCTAAGGCCAGGAGACACTGCAACCCTTGACAGGGGTACTGTAGTTCAATAGAGAGCATACAGTTTCAAGTTCTAATTAACCCGTAAATTTCTCGGGTGAGGAAGAGAAAACGGTAGTTACGGGCGAGGAAAAGCCACCGTTACTTACAGGGCGCCAGTGTCCCAAAATTGGGTATATGTTTCCATGCAACGCACTGCCCTATCTATAGTCACGGCAAGTATAGTCTCGGGGCAAATTTCAGCTCAGGCGGCGCTCAGTGCAGCTCACCCCTAGCTCAGGATTTGCGACTAATACGGACTCGGACAGAAAAAATTGTCGAGTGAAACTATAGAGGTAGTCTCTCTCTAAAAAAATAAAAAAAAGAGCCTTATCTGAAAATGGTTAGCCTAAAATCAGACTCGCTTCACCCTTGGCTCACCGTCGGCTCCGATTGCTCACCCCAGCTTACCATCCTACGAAATTGTCAACTTTACGCGACGAGGGACAAGTTTTGGGCTAGATAAGGGTGGCCCACTTCTGGTCCCACCCCTAGAAAACGAAAATGGCGGCCCCAAGAAATGGACTCGGTAGCCAGCATATTCACTCTCCGTTTTGAGGCTAGTATAACATGTACTGGTATATTTTAGGCTAGTGTGTTATGTACTAGTGTATCATGTACTGGTACAATTCTGTGTGCTGGTATACTGTATACCGTGTTAAATTATATACCAGTACACCGTGTACCATCCTTAAAATCGCACTGGGATGTTGTACACCATCCCACAGCAATGTGCTAGTCTAGCAGGATGTTCCTTACATGCTCTCCATATTGGCGTACTGAGGCGCCGTCGATGTCAATCTCACCATCATTTGCGCCTGCCTCACGACACTGAAGCCTCTCTTGGTACGCGTATTTCCACGAGCACTGGGCCCTCCTCATGCCACACTTTACACTTTCGGGTCCTCTGCGATACGTTGAGTCGGGGGAACAGTCACCGTGGAGCGGACACAGACCATCACCAGAAGAGGGCTGCTTCACCAGACTTAACGACGAATCGGACCAGTCTGCCAATGTGCTTCGAAGGCAGTTGATGAATTTGAGGAGGCACTGGGTGAATTTAACAAACAATTCGAGCAAGTCAGACAAAGTTGATCGACAATCCCGGAGGAAAGGAGCATGCTTGGCTTCATAGCTTGCATTTTTCCATTACGATGCTTAGAAGGCGGGGTCTCTCGAGCGTCTTCCGATGATCAACCCCATCTCTTCCTCCTCCGTCAATATTCCTCTACTTTGCCAGCTTGTATCCCGCGTCCACCAAAACACTGGCGCTCACAGAAGCCGAAAATCCCGCCCAAAGTCCTTCCTCGAGATAAAACCGATAAAACCCCAAGACCAATCCATCTTCATTCCAGATGATCGAACCACATGTCCCTTCCGGCGGCCTAACCTTACTCTCGTTTCCCTCCTCTTGACCTGAGTACATCCAGTCATATACCACATACTTCAGATCGCGCTCAGTAGGGTGTGATGAGGACCCATGAAGCCGGACTGA
>Ga0247781_1000293_pt1 | contig 15091 bp, 15 predicted proteins | sample UWRJL184509B5_FD_179922 | JGI IMG/M metagenome (GOLD analysis project Ga0247781, IMG submission 179922) | Plant litter microbial communities from Arlington Agricultural Research Station in Wisconsin, United States - UWRJ-L184-509B-5 | ecosystem: Environmental > Terrestrial > Plant litter >...
TAGAACTACAGTGAAAGGTCATTGTGGTACGCAGTCCACCTACACGATCAGCCCAACTGTCCTGTTCGGATACACATCGAAAGGAACAGATATCACCAACTGGGCTCACACAACGCCCCCCAAGACGAGAAAATGGCCATCCAAAACCACCCATATTATCCAGCCTCGGCGTCGATAAATAACTACGCACCCAATGTGACGCCGTTATGGATCCTGGCGAGTTCATTTGGCGCCATAATCGCGACTTTCGTGGGCGTTGGACTTGTGCTGGCGAGGAGCGCGCGGAGGGTTGTCGGGGGAGGGACGATGGGATGGGGCGATCAGTTTGGTGTTTGTTGGTTTTTGCTTTGTGAGTCTTGCATTTCTTTTGGTTGAAAGGGCTCCTTTTGTTGAGTTTATTTGGGTTCATAATGCTGTTTTCTGTATCTAGAGAGGGATGGAAGATATCTGCCTAGAAATGGGCTCTGGGGGCTGCTTTCGGATGAGACTAGACTGACATTTTTCACATCACAGGCGGATTTCTTCACTTCTTTTTTGAAGGTAAGTCTTTTTTTCTCATAAATCCAGTAGGAGTCCAGAGGCTAACCGTTCACCAAATCCAGGATATTTCGTCCTCAACCACGACGCCCTCGCCTCATCACAGAGCTTATTTGCACAGCTCTGGAAGGAATACTCTCTATCCGACTCCAGATATCTGAGTCAAGATCTCTTCATCTTGAGCATTGAGTGTCTTACCATTGTGAGTTCCTTTCCACTGTCCTTATAGGTACATAAACTGACTGGTACAGCTCACCCTGGCACCCCTCTCGATCGTCGCGGTGGTATGCATCGCCTGTGACAGCAGCTTTCGGCATCCGGTGCAGAACATCACTAGCTCTATGCATCTGTACAGTGTGGGCATGTATTATATCGTCTGTTTCGTGAGCGAGAGTATCCATGGCGTGGGTTATAGTCGGCCTGAGACGCTGTATTATTGGGTTTATTTTATCGGATTTAATGCGCCTTGGGTTATTGTTCCGAGCGGTGAGTTTACATCTTTTCTATTTGGGGCGTGGTTGATGCTGACTTGGAATAGTGCTTCTGTATCAAAGCCTGCGGGCTATGAAGGGGGCTTTTGACCTTAGTAAGGAGGTTCTGGTGGACAAGAAGAGGATATGAGTTTGTGTAGGATCTGTGGTCAGTTGGGTTGAGGGAGAGAAGAAGGCGTGTAATAACCAACCAGGAGTTAGGTATGGAAACTGCCAACGGACTTGACCATTTACTCAGAAACGAAAACTTCAACATGGTGCAGCTACCTGTGTTCTAGCATAACAGCCATTGGAGTCCCTTCTCGTTTATTCACATCCGACCTGACATCATATTTGTTCCTCCAACACCAAGGCGCACATAAACAAACACACGCTTATTTTGCATGAAATTGCTGAGCCAACTAGGCATAGTTTCAACGACTTGCACTCGTCATAATCGGGCCTCTTAGTTAAGCATTCCCCGCCCATCGACCACGCACAGGTTCGAGGACGGCGACGAGCAGGAGAAGGCGGCAAAGTAAATAAGGTACCGGCCAGTCAATCATTGCATTGTCTCTCAAGTAAAGCTCGATGAATCTGCTTACATCAGTCCCTTGCCTTTCTTACCGGTTACGTTGGCTGGTATAGACTATCTACTTCTATCCCCCCCCCTCCCACTCCCAACAAATCTCTGTCGACCTCTGTAGATCGACCCTTCTAGAAGACAACATACCACCCCTCCCAAGCAAGATACAGAATTTATAATCCGACATCAACTCGTCCTCCGATCTTCGGCTCCCTCCCTCCACCACATAATTAACTCACCCCTCAGAAGCAGCCCAAACAAATAAACAAAAACAAAAACATGGCAAAATAAATTCACCATGCAAGGAGCTGACTGACTGACTGACGCCACCAGCCCCCCCCAACCACCCATCGCCCGCTCACGTTTAATCTATATATAGCAAGTACTACTAGACGGTTATCTACACCCCAGAATCTTACAAATACATACACCTAGGTAGGTAACGTCGTACACTCACAAATTACGTCCCACACCCGCCTCCCCCTTCCACCCAAACCACCTCATGTGCATAAATCCCACGCGTCGGGATACCATTTACCTACCTTACCCACCTAAGGTACCTACTCAAAGAAAGCTGTTACCTCCCTTCCCAACCTGCCAAACTAAACCAAACCCACCAAACCAACCCCATCTACAATACCACAACAACAACAACAACCACCCCAGCCTCAAAACAGATAGCACTAAGCGAGACGTCCACAACCTACCTACCTATCCAGGCCACGCGATCACCATCATCCGAACTTGACACTTCCCCTTTGGGACGTGCATAGGTTATCTCGCCCGTACCAGACTATTCCATCCCAAGCTACACCATAATCAAATCAGATCTCAAGTGGGCTGGGTGGCTTACCTTCTCCCCGGGTGCACTCCGTATACATAGATACCTAGGCACGGAATATTTATACGACATGCTCACATACAACAACGGATGGCGTCATACCCGAGTTCAACCCAGGGTCCTAGGTATGCACAGCTGGCACTCGCTTCGATTACCTTATTTGTGCAGCCCATAAATTTCCGTCCAGTCTCTGGGATCTGATATTAGATGAAAGTACCTACAGACAGGGTACATACCTCATACACGATGGGAGACACAAACAGCCAAGGTAGCTAGGTATCCATGAAAGTTGGGACAAAGTCACTGAAACAGGTAGTATCGTGAATATGCGAATCTCTTAAAGACTACCTGGACATCTAGTGACTAACAATAGCTACGTAACAAACATCGCCAACAAGGCTCATCCGAGTCCATGAACGACTGGACAGGTAAAAACAAACACTCAGATATGACAAGATGTACAGAAAAATAATAAACTCAAGTGGCATCCAAAGCCATGAGGCACACAAAAAGTCCTCCAAACCCGACTGACCACCTATGATATCCAAAAATGCCATGCCGAAACCAAATGCCGATGTCCTCATCGCAACCCAAATATCATCGCCATGAACGACAAAACAAAACCAAACGCAATGAAAACTCAAAAATATTAAAAATTGAGAAGAGGTATTAATCGTCACAATCATCCATGATACCATATCCGTGGTCCATCCATACATACACAGGAGTAAATGCCCTCCTCCCATCCAAGAATACGCCAAGAATAAAAAAGAATCCCCTTGCCTATGGCCATGCCCATGACAATCCAAAGTCTGCTTTTTCCCCTCTAATATGCTAAAAATAAAACCAATCGCCAAACTTTTGTGTGAAACAAAGCAGAATAGACAAACAAAAGCAGCATCAAAAACTAGATTAAGTGGCACGCTGCGTTGCGTTGAAGGAAGGGCAAAGGGACGCCTTTTCCGTGCCCCTGCTTCCCCCTTTCGTAACCCCACGATTCGATCCGGCCGCCAACCCGACGAGGAAATCCGGGATCCGACCCACTGCGCTAAAACTTGCACATCCCGCCATCAACCCCGCCTTGATCTCCGGCTGGCAATTTGTGGGGTAACTTGCACGATGTCGTCCAAAGTTTCCAGTCGCAAAGGAGTAGAATAGACCTAGCGCACCAATGCAATGCCAGGCTAGAACCTCGGGAACTCGCCGAGGTTATCCCAGCAATTTGCATCCTTTGGATCACCTCCCGTGGGGAAAGTACATGGCCATGTTCTGGCGAAACCCCCACACCAAGAGATAAAGAAGAAGAAGCACAAACATCCAAATCAGTCCTTCGGAGCCAACTGCAGTCAGCTTGCTCCGTCAGCTTGACTGCCAAGGCTCCCAGACAATGTACTGCGTGAGAATGGAATCTCCAACCACGGATCCTACCCGTGCTATGTCGCTCACATGATTCTCGGCCCAGTTCCATGGCGCGGGTGTACCTCTGTTGGGGCAGATCAGCGCTGTCTAGAGCGAATCTTTACCTCCCAACCATGGGTGTTACTAGCTCAATGCTCTTGGGCCTGGAATAGGTTCCCGGCCGGCGTGATGGGAGAGGCCGGTCAGAGCTCGTGCCATAGGATCCATTGATAGCGCCGTTGTAGTAGGCCCCGTCGTAAGTGGACGAGAAGAAATTGGAAGCGGGTTTCGAATAGGACGTGCTTGGGCTAGTTGCAGCGCTCCGGCCAAAGGGCCAGATGCCTGACTGATATGTCCCAACTGGGGAAGGGGGGCTGGGTGGCCGGATGGAGAGGGATTTGAGAGCTGATATGGCTGACGTGTAGCCAGCGTTCGGGGTTATGGGCGGGGAAAAGTGCATCGAGCTAGGCCGGGATGGTGAGGCGCGGGGGATGATATCTCTTGGCTCTGGGGGTCCCGAGAAGAAGGGATAGTTGGTAGCGTGGTGGCTGGTGCTGGTAGAGTAACGACCCGAAGAAATGGGTGAGCCTATGCTCTCTTGGTCGTGCATGCGGCATCTGGTTATTCCGGTCAGCAAAAGAGTAAGCCTCGACGGGGGCTGGTTTGCCAAGACTCACGCTTCTGTGCAGTATAGGACTCGGTCATCTGAGGGAAGAAACGACTTTTCACAGGTCATGCTGAATCTCATATGTCAGCAACAGTCTGGCACCAACCAAATGACAATTGACTTGGGGGGATGCAGGAACAAGAATGTTTCCGATCAGCAACCCCATTGGACCGGGCCCCGAGGTAACACAAATCACCTGCATATCAGGTGACGATGCGGGGTGACCAAAGAGGAAGCGTTCGAGCGGAATGAGAGCACCAGCTTTGAAACATAAAACGCCAAAAGGCTTGGACGTGGGACGAGCATTGGAACAGTGCAGAGCAGACTTACCAGTACTGTGGAAAGCTTTCCCTCTCTTCGTCAAACCAGCGCTCGTCTTCCAATTCCCTCTCCCGATCCCTGGGGCTCTTGCCCAGCTTCTGGACGAACTGCGGAGTGGTCCTCCGCGTCATGGGGGCGGGCCGGGCTGTCGACGACTTGTGCTTGTAAGAGAGATCGGACGGGGCGGCTTTGCGCACATCGGTCATGGACGTGTTGCCAGAGGCATGGCCGGACCTTCGGCGGTGGTGGTGCATAGAGAACAGCTCTGATTGGCCTTGCCGAGGGCTGGAGGAGACCTGGGGGGCACCAGGTTCTGTTGGTTGCTTGCTGCAACAGGGTCCCTTGGCTTGTCAAACGTGGGGAAGCAAGCGTGAGAGAGTTGTCGGCGAAACGAGGGCGGGGTCGTGCAAATGGGATCAGGCGGCCAGTATCTGTCTGTCTTTGTCGACAGAAAATCGGCAACCTGGTGATGCAACTGGGACCGTCTTGACTACCTCAGCTGTCGTGAAGAATTTTCTACCAGAATGACTGGTGTTGACCCAAGACGCTTGTATGGGTGTTGTGCGGTGGCAAATATGTATCCTGCAAGAAGAGATTTTTTATCGTTTTTGGTTTTAACCCTCTTGCCTTTTTCGATCTCCGATCCAAGCGTAAATGGTTCTCCGAGGCAAAGAGCTAAAAGCAATAGCGGACAGGACGGTTAGATTCGGTTGCAATAACTGAATCTTGGAGACTATGAATGAATAATTCGATAGTCTGGCGAATGGCGGGGTTTCCAGTGCTTGGAAGAGGAGGAGACCAGTAGACCACTAGGGGGAGGAAGTCTGGCCTTCAGGGGGTGGGCTGTGGGAGTAAATAAGTCGGCCGAGAGACCAAGAAGTTGGAGTGAAGAGTCGTTAAAGTCTAAACTCAAGGGTCCTCGCATCGGTTGTGTTGACCTCTTCTCTGGCTCTGGGGAATGGATTGGCGTTGTTGCGGGGGTTGCTGCACTGTAACGTAGAGGATTCAGTGGGACGTCGACTTGGCTGGAATTGCTATTGCAGCTGCACCTTGAGTCCCAAGTGATGTGGTTGATCAATGACGAGAGCCGGTGCTACACAACAGGAGAGCCAGAGTGTTGCCAGAGTATCAATTGGCTTCCGGGGACAAAAGTGACGTGGAAGACGTGCTCAAGGCAGATTCTGTCTGCAAAGCAAAAGTCGTGCAAGTCGGTTGGTTGGGGTAAGTGTCCGGTAGGTGGTTGGCCTTGTGCCTTGGTCCGTTGAGTTGCTGATTAAACTTGACGCGAACGGAATTCGATGGGGTTTTTTGTAATCTTATAATCAGGCCAGCAAGCAAGAGAAAATATTTTGCTTTATGTTGTTATCAGAGCTGGATGACTCTTAATGATAGGCCCTAGAAAAAAGGTACGAGGTACGTTTCTTTGGCGAGTTGCAGGGTTCTGAGGGTGTTAGCCCACCGAGAACGGAGATCAGCAGCGTTGCCAACCGACCAATCGTCTTTCACCGTCACAAGTCGTGTAAGAGTGCCGCCGAATGAACTCCTCGCCAGAACGTCGGCCGTACAGTGGTAGTGGAATGCAAGGGTATGCCGGGTGCAGTCAGGAGGGGTGATGGACACTGGGGTGGGTATGGGGCACTCAGTGGCAGTCCAAAAATACAACACCAGTCTAGTGGAAAGGTTGAGGTGATGTCTCCGTTGAAATCATGAAGCAATGGAGAGAATGGGCAGAAGGAGAGACAATAGACGAAGAGACGGGCTCATGTGCTTCTTGTAGGTCACGTAGCTGCACAGTCCAGGCTGGAGCTTTTCAACTATTAGCTAAAATCCACACTGTTTTGCAGCATCAAGAGCGGGGCTGAGGGGGATGCTTGGAGGGGAAGCAAGGGCGACAGGGGGAGAACACAAGGAGGTGGGGGAAGGCGTGCGTGTCTCGACAGGCAAGCATTCAATGGTGTCTGCACTGGTCTGCACTGTGTGTGTCGAGCTGGACCTTTGACGATCCTTTCCGTGGGATACTGCACATTGAGTGCAGGGCCTTTTTCCATGCTGCCTTACATATATGCATGGCAATTAATACACTGGGGACCGCGTAGACTGGACAGACCGGATGCCTCGACTTTCAATCTGGGAGAATTACCAAATGGGATGTAGATGCAGTGCGGAATATGTATGTACCTGATTATCCTCGTGGTTGACAAATTCGGTGGGGGCGATGATGGCATCGGTTGCTGAAACGGTTGGACACGACGAACAATGTTGCGAGAATGTTGTGATATTCCTAAATCCGCTGCCATACCGCTAGATTAGCGAGGTAATGTTAATCTATTTGGCTGTAGGTACCTGCTCATAACGGCAGGTTCCATGCTTGCCATGGCTGATCCAGCTTTCACAAAAGTCCGGCAGGCTCTAATTCAGGGCAAGTTTACGGGATACTCTGGAAGGCATTGGGGTCTCTTTTGCAGTCACCAGGGCTCACCGCGAATATCAGCATGACAGGTACGGAATACCGTGGAAGGAAACTCGCGATGTCACTGTGAACCTTCCTGGACAGGTGCAGACTTCCAAGGTTGCCAGGAAGGAACGGCTATCAAGGTACAATTCGGTCCAGTTTTACCAACAGTCAAGACCAACAAGGTCCTCTTCCTCCACTCCGGCACTGGCACACTATTCTGGGTCGTCATCAAAAGAGACAACTGACGATGCAAAATAATTGGAAAGGGGTCAGGCACACAAAAAGGTCACAGGGCACCAGTTGGCGCCACCCTGATTATTACATTCCACGGCCAAGAATTATTACAGTATGAATACCCCCATGATACAAGACTACAGATGGGCTCGGATTTGCTCACCTCACCTCATCCATCACACCGAGCACGTTTCCCACCATAGCCGCCAGCACAGCACACCGTACTTTGGGGACCCTTTTGGAACACAAGTTGGTAAGGTAGGGCACACGCACGTCCACGCGGTCTTTTCCCCGGATTCAGCCTCCTTCCCTGGGCTCCGGCTGCCAGATTCTCTTTTCTTTTTCTCTCCAGCCTCAGCGTTCCCCACACACACCCACCACACCTTGCGACGCCCTGTCGAAGGCGTGTTGTTATTGTCGTTGGCTCGTTGCTGACTACATCAGATTCCAACTAGAAAAATTTTCATCTCAGGTGTGCCAAGATCCAATATGACGACAGCCACCTGAGCGCTACGGGGCCACGGAGTACGGAGATCAAGTTGATCACGTCATGAACCCCGGAAAGTAAAAAAAATTGGGAGAAAATATTTGCCAATTTGCAATCAAGCCCTGGCGGTTTCCACAGCTCTCCATAACCTGCTGGCCCAGCCGGCACAGTGTCCACAATCATCACCCCGTGCCAGACTCTAAACCAACTCCGTGCCCGTACAGTATTGCTACATATGGACTATGGATTCATGTATCCCACGTGTACTCACTATGCGAACCCATTGCTGGGTGTCGAGATATTTTTTCACAATTTCAGGAACACCTTGACGGTCTCAACCCCCATCCTCATCCGCAGACCCCGCCATGGCCGACCGTTTCCAAGACAAAGATGACATTTCCTTGGGGTATCGGACCGGTACTGGAACGGTCAGAAAAGAATCGATATGTCGTTTTCAGAAGCTGTTGATGTACCACCAGCTGAGACCAGAAACATGCAGATTCACGGGTAGTTGCCGACTGCCGAGTCACCACGGCCCTCCTGACAAAGAGAGCAGAGAGCTCCCCTTTGTGGTGTTGCATTGAGGCTGCTCGTCGACCAATACCGTCCATACTCCTCTGCACGCCGAGACGACACAACACATGCGATAATGAAGAGGAACAAAGATATGACCGCCCGGTTTGTTACCTTTGCATCAGAGCCGGGCCGGCTTGGCGCCATCGACCCCCATACATGCCCACAGGGACGACAACGTGAAGTCCGCACACTCCGCAATCCCCATCTACGATTTGCACTCGCGTTTGGGTCCTAATTCCTAAATAGAACGGGATGACCCTTCAATGATCGACCCAAGCGGACAGGGATGCCTTGGATGCCTTGCAAGCCGAAATATTCTCCATACCCACTGCGGGTATCATGGCCGTCCCCCGTTTGGTCCCGGGTGTTGACGATACTGCTGAGGAGCAGCATCTCATGCCACCATCTCTCCCATACAACGAATCCCATCGTTGCGTCGCTGTGCATCCGTCTGTGCTAAATGGACGACATGCAGCGTGGCATTACATGGCAGTAGTATACATGTCGGAGATGCAGCACCTGCCTACACCAGACAGCCTCGAGACGACAGGCAATTTCAACCCGTCCGATCCACCAAAGTTGTTTTTTAGGTTCCGCCCATCGACATCGAGCCCGGCGTGGGGGGCTTCGAGGGCAGAGTGGACCTTTTTTCCTTTATCAACAGAACAAGTCGAATCTCGGATCTACTCCAGTCATGGCTTGTTCCACAAAGATTTGCTTTATTCTATTGTAACATGGAATATGTTGCGCCGCGGCAAAGCCATATGGTTTTGCCATCGGCCCGTCAATGGAATCTTTGCAGGTGAGTTGATCCTTTTACCCCTTTCCTGGACGCACTCGGTCTCCTTTCACCAGTTCTTTGTTGTGCGTCATGTCGAATCGCCCGTTCGACAAAGAAGTCAATGTATCTCCCGTCGATCTGGGTAATCCCTCGCGACCTGCACGACAGCGGCTTGGTAATTCCGGCTGATGCCCGCTGGCATCCGGCTTGACAATTGCAACTTTGCACCTGCAAAGCCCATGCAGAGCTCCAGACCGAGAAGTTGCGGCAGAGCCCGGCCAAGCTCTGTGCAACCCCGGAAACAGGGTTTGGCCTTTGACCGGCCAATGCGGCAGTAGGGCCAGGTGCCTCGGGATTGCGCCTTGTCGTGACGGGATGTCTTGTTTTCCTAGCTTGGTGTCGGTTGTTTTCTAGCACGTAGTGTATGTACAGTACGCTTACGGGCCAGACCACCGCGGCGCCGATCTGGAATCCCGCTTCATCTCTTGTCACTCGATCGACTATCGGACTGTTCGATAGATCTCTGTGCGGGGGAGATTGGCCTCTTGCTAGTCGGAAGGCTGTGACCACCAGGCCGAGATCTCTAGCTCTTGATCTTCTGTTTCACGACGTGGACTAGCATGGTCTCATGACGTTTGATTGATGGGGGATATGATATCTCGTGTTTCGTGCATGGCACCGACTGGTGCATGTCATAAAAGAATTCGGTACTTTATACACTGTGTAGGTTTTGTCTATCGCATACATTACATTGCTATTGCTGCCATGCCGCTCTGACACGACTCCGAGATATCAGGGTTGGACCTCTGCTGCTATCGGTGTTGTTGTTGGACGGATACGATCGGGTCTCGAAGAGATTCGTGGGGGCCACCCGTCAGGACCCTGCAGCGTTGCAGCGGGAGATAGGTCGACGGCATTCCTAACTTGACACAAATGGTATATGAGGGAGCCCACGGTTGGCACTTTATTTTGTTGGCAATATTAGCCCTTTAGCTGCGGTGGTTGTTTGTGTAGAGGAACCCCCGCGCAAGGCTCGATACTGGACCTTGTCCCCCATCCGATCATCAGTCTGTGATCCGATCTCTCTTCTTGCCGTTGCGTGAATGATGTGGAAACGCTGCTGCAGGTACGCTAGTCGGTTGAGCTCCGTCGGTGCAACTTTTTTGTGGCCTTATCAGCGGATAAGGGGGGATGATAACGTAGACTCATCCGATCCAATTAGGGGATTGATTAGGTAGGTTATCTGTCTCGAATTTGACGTTGCGAATTTGCCGACCGACCGACACAGGAGCGGTTTGCATCGTTTGCTTTCGGTCTAAAAAATACATGATGCCAGGGCTGGTGGTTGGCGGTTGGTGTTTTGCATGCGGACGAACACGGAGGGGTGCTTAGGCGCTGCACCGGGGAATATCGGACTTTTGTAGGGTTTATCTCTCCCTTGCTTCCCTCCTTTCCACGCGAACGGCACGAGGTGAGACACGATACGGGGTACACACACACATAAAAAGAAATATCCGGGGTTTGTATTGTTTTTTTTATTCCCAGGTATCGTCATCGATGGTGACCTCCGACATCGCTGGTTCACAATCGCGAATGTCACTTGGTTTCTTTATTGTGGCGTCTCTTTGTTTGGAGATAACAGGGAGTAGATAATGGGAGGGCTTATCTGAGCTCCATTGGATGTGGTATCTACTGGAGTGTACTGTACAACAATTCATTGTGGCGAGGATTGGACGGATGAATTAGACCCTAAGAGTCATGAACGCTTACTGATGGCGTAGATGATTGGTGATGTTGCCGCTGGGGGACTAGAGGTGAGGAGCGTATGGGAATATACTAAATCCAACGACACGGCATGGTTACACACCACCCACACACCATGGTCACTCACGTGTGTGGACTTTACTCATCACTTCGTCTCGTGGGATGTTAGATAGATGGTTAGTAATTGTTGTGCGGACAAGCTGCCCCCCTTTTTCGTACATTTGGATATCTTTGGTAGGTGGGATATAAGTCGGTATCTGAAGTGGCACATACCTCCCAAGGGAGAACCACGGTTGCAGTTGATGCTTGTTTTTGTTGTTATATTCGCTAATGATGCCAATTTCGTGGCGGTCCATGCCATGTCACGACCGGCAATAGCAGTGCTTCGTGAATGGGTAGATGGATATAAACATGAAAGTCGTGAATAGGTGAGGACAACTCATGCGGTAGGCTGACTGATGGACAGATAGATGGATCCAAAGAGAGGGAGAAGGACAAGAGAAGTGGGTGAGATCTGGAGTTGGATGAGCATGAGGTAGGTCTATCTACGTACGAGTCTCCCCTAGACAAAAGTAGCATGGAGGTAAGAACTTCAAGCAAGCAATTGATGGAATAGATCGAGAGGTGTGCTCGTGTTATCTCCTATACAGGGGTACTGGATTGAGTTTTCCATAACTTGGTTAGTGACTGACGTCTCATTGTCTCGGGACATTATCTTGTGAATTGGGGTAATACGCCCAGGAATGTCTATGTCATACCTGATCTACGACTGAGGCATGGTACTACCGAGTTGCTGTACGACTTTGACAGACGGATTGGCCACATTAGACTAGGGTTTGATTGTCAGGACGAATAAAATATATTTCTTCAGGACAGGTGGGTATATTTAGGGGCCGGTAGATGCACCCAGCAATCACAGCTCTCGTAAACGTGTGATATGGGGGGGGTATTCTGTACGTACTTTGTCATGGATATGACGGGATGAGTCTATGATACTCAAGGAAGCTCATCTTTCTTCACAGCTGCTTTTATTCAAGGCAATGCAGCTTCAACTCTCAAAATCTTAAGCTCAAACATACCATCACTCAACCACCCCCCTAAAACCCCAATAACCCAAACCATCAATCTCATAGCACACAACTATCACCCCAGATCCCTCGTATATGTCGTTATAAAAGACACAAAATACCGGCACCAGAGCGGGGTCCCCTGCACACGGGTTGCTTCCCCGAGCACCCAGCGGCAAATCCGAGACACATGGAGCAGATCTGCATGCACGGGGCTTGGAAGTGGAAGATCGCCATAATTTACTTCTCCGCATCATACCCGTATCACTCTCCGCCAGGCGTCAGAGGCGAAGCGCCTTCGCACCTAATACGAACCTCGACGGGCGTCGAGAATCAATCCTGCGAGGGCGGGATCAAAGCCACAAAAGAGCCAACAGATCAACACGGTGCAGAGAAGCAGTCGTCCATAGGCCCCCATTTACACTGCGAGCGAGATGCCGGATCATCTTCGCACCAAGATATCGATGTGTCAAGGAAACCGATCGTGCATGGCGAAGTAAAGTGTCGGCGTGAGACTGCATAATTATGAAACCACAAAACTACATCACGTCATATGACGAATTCGAGGGTCCCATATAACGAAAGGAAAGCACAGAAGGACTTTTCCTCTTGGGTGACGATGTGTTGCCTGGTCAACTAACCCCTGAAATCTGGGATATCCAGCATTCCAGGGGAAACAGTCAGCGCCCTGTTCGTGAAGGACAACAAGGTTGTAACAATGCATCTTGGGCATGAGATATCTGGGCGTCAAGTAATTGATTGTCTACCAGTATGCTTTGAAAGTCTGTAAAGGAAAAAGAAAACCCAAATCGGGATACGCTGTTCTTGTCACCCACACACCACCCATCGCTTTCGACTCGGCCCTGAACGCTCAATTTGATCCTGAATCAACCACTTCTGGCCCACAGATCTTGTCGATAAGCAACGTCCTCAGCTTACAATACTTTTCCGTCCGATCTCTAAAATCGGTCAAGGTAATCCCGAGGGCATCGGCAAGCGGTTCAAGTTGGAAAACTAGAAAGCGCAGTTCCAAAGCACTTAGTTGCGGTGTTTCACACCGAGGCAATTGGGACAAGCAGGGACTTACGTTCCATCCGGAGCAGGCCCCGAAGGGTTTGCGGGAACCCATTTATAAGGGCACCAGTGGTAGCGTTAATAAGGTAAAGGAGGTCGAAATCGCAATTAAATTTCAGCTGCTTCCGTCGATCTTGGTTTGCCCTTCGTTGGTTCATGTTGTATGCGCTAACATGAATTAGCAGGGCGAAGGGCCAAACGATTGGAATTACAGATATGACAAACTTGATCTCGATCCTGCGTATCCTGAGCTCCAGCTGCTGACGGATTTTGGAGAGCGCCAGTTCCATCTCGTGGACAGCCTTCAAAGTTGGCGCGATCCAATCCATTTCATCAGTCGCCCGGTCCTGTCGCCTTTCTTCAACTCCATCCGGGATTGAGCGAGATATATCAGCGTTAGGATCACTCGCAGGTGCGTTACCTCCAGCACTCTCGTCCAAAAAGCGGGATGATTGCGCGGGATGACCGCTCGCGGGTGCGTTATCCTCAACACTTCCATGCACACGGAATACCTCGTCCAGGTCATGATAGCTAATGGGTGCAATATCTCCAGCTCCACCAAGGGTAGAGCGCAATTCTTCGGCTTCCTTGTCTGCCTTGTCAATGGCTGCCTTGTCTTCGGCTGCCTTGTCTTCACTTCTCTTGTGCATATGGGGGCATGGTCTGGGCGAATGGTGGTTGCTTGCGGATGCAGCACCAGAGCTTCTGTTCGCAGTCCGGCGTGAGTGAGCAGAGGAACCGCTGGCGAGTGAACTAGCAGACTCGGAGCTACTGTTCCTGGCCCGGCGTTCGTTCGCAGAGCCAATGCTCGCGGGTGCATCATCGGGGCCATTCCTGGAACCAAGCGTGTACGGCGCGTCCCTATACATGATGAACTTAAAGCTGACTTGTTATTGGGAGATGTAAGAGGAAGATGATATTTATGGGCCTGAGAAGATGTCTAAGAAGCCAAAAGTGGAGAAGTTGGGGATGTTGTGTTGGACAAGAATCCATACAACGAGTGCGAAGCAGTGGGAGTGCAATTCGGAAAGAAAATTGGCTGTCAGGAATGAAAGATTGCACCAGGCAAGTCAAGGTAGGCGAGGACTACCTAGGTAAGCACGAAAGGCAAGTTGATGGGCTTTTGACAGCAGGCAGGCACTCGCCACCAAAGCAAACCCATGGAGAAAAGGGAAGTATCGAGTCCGGTCATGTCGGTTTCGACCCTTCTCCAGAGTGAACCTTCCCTGGTCCACTGCCAAGAAAAAAGGTGGAAAGAGTATCAGAGATAAGCCCACCTGCAGAGATCCTTAAAAGCACTCGTCAGACCTCAAAACGGGCAACTGCAATAACGGATAACGCACATAAAAGATACAGCCTGCAACAAGTACCCTCTTCTAGAGCAAGGACTCAGCCTGTCAGTGGCTTCATCACAGAAGAGAAATCTTGCGCCACCTTCTCTCCTAGAAATGAGCCTCCTCGACAAGTATCATCATCGTCAAAGGTTTCTTGTTACGAAGGATCTTTGGGTTTGAACTAGTGTTCAACCTGGGTGACTTTGGCACCTTCCCCCGATAAGTGTCTACCCTCGATAGGCCTTCCAATGCGGATTCTGGACTCAGTTCCGTTCGGATCTGACCATCTCCAAACGGCCGGGCGAATCTCTCTCTCTTCTCTGTCTTGCTTCTTTCCTTCCTGGTGGAAGGATATAATGATGGTGAAGATGAACGGGAAGGATTCAAGGGTACGAGCAATGAAGAGAAAGAACATGGAAGCAACGTGGTCAGCAAAAATGACTCGAAGACGAAAGGGCTCGAAGGAGGGCAAGGAAGGAGAGAAAGAAGACAGAGACAA
>Ga0247781_1000294_pt1 | contig 15082 bp, 20 predicted proteins | sample UWRJL184509B5_FD_179922 | JGI IMG/M metagenome (GOLD analysis project Ga0247781, IMG submission 179922) | Plant litter microbial communities from Arlington Agricultural Research Station in Wisconsin, United States - UWRJ-L184-509B-5 | ecosystem: Environmental > Terrestrial > Plant litter >...
AGGTACAGCTCTCCAGGAACCGGGTGTGTGATGCCTGTGAAAATCTTCTGGTGAGCTAGAGGGCCGTTAACGGGTCGTTCGTGGATAAAACCTTCTCGGGTGCTGCTGCTCCGTTGGGCTGGCGCCTTTGGTGTTCCGGTGGGGGAGTTGTCGCCAGGAAAGTTGCGGCTTGCTCGCTCGGCCTTGCTCAGTTGGTTCAGATTCAGCGGCTTGTATCCCTTGGCAAATGCGTCTGTCACGGCGATGTTGTTTTGTCGCATCTTGGCCTCGTCGCAGTCCAAAATCTGATAGCCCAGGTATTCCACCGCTTGGGCACGCTCCTTGGACATGTTGCCGTGCTGGGCACTGTGGAGGTGTTTGGCGGCCCCTGCAAGAGGGTTCATGTTGAAATGGACCCCATGCTCGTCACATCTAAGGATGTAAAATCTCCGACTGTTCATCGGATACTCGACAATGATATGCTTGTACTCGGCATTTCCGTTCTGGTAGACCTCGTCAAACGTAATCGTCTTTCGGCCCTCTCGTGATCCGCCATTGTTGTCGTTTCCACCTGTCTCCTGGAGGACCTTGGCCCGCTTCGGCTCCAATTGAGCAGGCACCGCTTGGACATCTGCCTTGCGTTTGAATTGCTTGAACAACCAGTTAGTTCCATCCGTATTCCGTGATGAAAGCTGCGGTCCTACCTCATTATCTGGACGCTGTGGAGTTGGGCGTTGCTGCTGCTGCTGCTGCTGCTGCTGCTGCTCCGCCAATGGAACAATTCTCGGCAAGTAGAAGGACCCTCGGGGGGCTTGGGAGGTATCCACTCTGATGTCTTCTGGCGCTCTGCCATTGTCGGGTAGGGCAGTTCTCTGTTTTGGGGCGGCGTGATGCTGGGGCAACGGTGGCTGAGCCGGTATGTAATGGACACGTTGGACATCGGCAGGTCTGGGTTGCGGCTGTGGATGCGGCTGTGGATGCGGATGCGGATGTGGGTGATGGCGAGGTACACTGTTCGGATGTTGCCTCGGTTGGTGGTTATTGACCTGGCCATGGCTAGGCACTGGCGGTGGTCGCGGGAGAAGCTGAGGAACCACTATCGAGGCGAACTGGTTTGCCTGGGATGGCACCATTGGAACGTACCCTTCGCGTTGGTGGCTTGGAGCCCTAGGGGCTTCTGCTGCCCGAACCTGCTCTGTCCGGGGTTGGACTGGGGCCTGAACCGGAATCGGGGGCGCAATCGGCGCGGAAATCTGCACAGGCTGTTGTTTCGGCCGTTCGGGCTACTCCATTGTCAGTCGAGCTCATTTGCCTGGTGTTAGACCCCAAACTCTAAACTCATGATCACAAGTCGACTTGCGGGGTATCACTGGGAAAAGACTTACCACAACCAATTCAAGATCTGGTGCCGTAACCACAGGGTTGGGATGTGTTGCGAAAAGAACTGTTTTCCACTTCTCCGCGTGCTTGAGCACTTGAACGTCGTGAAGCTTCTTTCGCTCCGCCTTCTTCATGTCGAACTCGTCCTGTTTCTTCTGGATCCGATTATTGAGATTTTCGGTGAGAAATGTGTCAAACGACTCGGGAAATGCCATCTCTGCTGGTAGTCCGGCCACCAACCTCTCCCGTTCTTCCTTGATGGCATCTCGTCCTCCAAGGCTTTGAGTTCCTGCTGCTCCCGGAGTTGGAATTTTCGGTTGATCTCGTCCGACTCTCGAATCAATTCCATGTGGCGGGCCTCGACCTGTGCGGGAGACGGTCCCGACATTGGCGGTTTCGTGGCCATTTCGTTTGCTTGCTGTCCACGTCGACTGTCGGGTCTTGGGGGTCCGACGTCACCAATTGCCCCGACAAGCGAAAGTGGTTCCTGTGCTTATGTCGCACGAACCTAGGTGAAAAAAGAAATTTGCCAGTCTCGTATCGGAATGATCTGTGGTACAGCGTTAGAGAGATGCGGAATTGGCGGCTCTCAGGTTGAGAGAAAAGAACCAAGTTTTGTGCAGAGTGAAAATGAGAAACGGTTGAACGCGAGTACAAAGTACCGGTGTGCTTGCGGGTCGGGCAGGTAGGGATGCGTTTGCAGTCTCACTTGGGAAAGAGCAAATGAGGCCGATGGATTGCCGAGAAACTGAATGGAACCTGACGGGGTCAAGTCCGTTCGGTCCCAGCAGCCGGCACGGCAGATGGTGTGTTGGGCGATAGTCCCCAGCGTTATTAAGATGATGATTAATGATCACCCATAAGCTGATTGTGTATGATGACTGAAAGAACCACGCCTTGATATGTCGAAACAGGTAATAACATTATCATAGGCAGCGAGAATTCCAATGCACCTACCCCAGGCTTCCGATTTTGATTGATTTTGCTTGCCTTGGCAGTTGCACGCCACGTGTACTCTGAGAGGCAGCTACTGACTGCCTCTTTTGCAATGCAGAAAGCACGCCGGCAAGGCGGGTAGGTATGTGATATCGTGAGGGGAGGAGCTGGTGGATCATTCGAGATCTCGTCCCTCACCGGTCCCCAGATGTTGACATGCCATTGTTTGTTTTCTCTTTGCGCACCATGTGGCAGGTGGGGTGAATCGCACCGCACTTGCGGTGTTCACTCTTTGAAAAAAAAAGATCATAAAAGAAAGTGGAAGGCAAGAACTAACCTGACGTCACGCGACCGGTCGGAGTTCTTGATCGATCGATGCAATTCCACCGAAGACTCGGAAGGTGTAAACAACAAGTCCGGGCCGAGGACAGATCGAGATTGGTCGCTTTTGCTTGGGGGAAAAGTTAAAACGCGCACGAAGGACTAATCATGCAACGCGCTGGTCGGTGAGCTGAAAACCACAGTCGATATCAGTATGGCGATAGTATGTGACTGAATGTTGGGAAGGGAGAGAAAAGTGGTGATGGTGGTAAACAGGAAGGGAGGGATGATGAGTCGGGCACGAGCAAGCCGAAGTGTGGCTACCTTGGGAAGAATAGAATTGCTTATTAGTTGCAGGGGTCTTGCACTAGGGGCTTTTGGCAGCGGCGACTTGTGTAAGCTATCGGTCGCCCTCGCGTTCCATCCTCCAATGGTAATGTGGGTCACAGCCAGGCATACGGAGTACCTAGATGAAAAGGCAAGACAAGAGGCGTTGGCGCATTCACTAGCGATATATAACATGACCCAAATTGGATCATGGCGGACAGGGATGATTAAGGGTGGGGCCATAAAGTCCCAGTCGGGTGCTAAAAAGACCTTGATAATTTCTTATAATGGTGTACCCAGCGCACTGTGCATCTACCAACCGTGTAACCAGATTGCAACCAAATCAAACGCTACCGCTACTCGCCTGTGGCTTGGCGTACACTTTTTCCTTTTCTTCGTGCGCTGCCTTGGCATTGAGCCTGTCGCGTAGTCCCCATTTGACAGGTTTTATGACCGACCGTCCCGCCACTGTATTGATCCAGTCCAGGCACTCGCACGGCGGCCAAGTCCGCTAGGGCACTGGGTTCTTGTGCAGCACAGCGCACACCTCGCCCGCCCAGGACATGGAATCCCTCTTTATTTCAGTCCGGTTGGTCCTTGGGTCCATCATACCATACGCACTCCGTATCCAATTCGTATCCTCCTCTTGTCATTTTTCGTATTGCCACGCCAAATTACGCGGACATGTTACACATTGCACCATGCAGTTTTTTCTCGCTCTTGCAACCATTTGCATTGATTTGTGGATAGAACGGATTTTCGGGAATAAATAGTGCGCTTTGTGTACGCGGACAGCTGGACGCCAGCATCCCTTCCATCCCACGTTTGCGTGCACGCAATCTCAATTGTTGTCTTCCTCAACGAACTGACACCAAACATTTTTTTCTGTGCTCCCACACCGAACAAGCCCCCCGGAAAAATGCCAAGTCCTCAAAACGCAGCCCACACCGTTTTCCGATATCCCATCTGAGTGACAGAACAGCCACATGCATCCACAATCCCAGCAAAACCTTGTCACTTTTTGTAATGGGAATGTCAGTAGCCTCAAAAAGGACCAGATTCCATGTTGTGTCAGACCGTTCCCCGAAAATAAAATTGTGTGGGATTTTGGTGGGTTTCTTGTCACCTTTTGGTCACTTTTCGTCACCTTTTTGTCCCCCTTTTCTTGGCCGAGTCGCTGGGTTAGGTTTTTTTCTTATTATGGAATAAATAGACTACTTTGCGAATCCCCAAATGATCGTGCGCACCTCCCCCTTGCATCCACGATTGCGTCTTCTTTTATTAAACCACAAGTCAGCAATATAACACCAGATAGCAGATACGGTCATGCGTGCTGTGATGGAATATCCATAGGTAATTCCATGGTCCGACAGGCGCTGGATCGCATGCGAAACAACTCTGCTGATCCTCATCGCTAATCCCACTTCGCACCCCGTCACCTGTGTTTCATCCCGTTCGCACACCCACTTTTTATCATCTACACAGAGGACATTACTCGTAAATCCCGCGCCGATTATATTACGTGCGACCTCCGATCTGGCATCCTGCTTTTTTTGGGGTCTCCGGATTCCGTTGCATCTTATCTCTTTCTTGTTTGGTCGACCTCAACCTCCTGGGGCGCTTGACTTTTTGCTCCGTGCATTGAATGCTGTGACCTCAGGCCCACCAAACCACACCTTGTTGGGATGTTATTGAATGCATCCCGAACCAACAAGCCCCAGCATTCCATGGCGCTGGGACCGGACCATCACCAAAATGGATAAGGGATACGGAGCCGTGCAATGTCGAATCTTGCTGTTGGCTGTGCGTCGCTTTGGTTGGTTGACTCGTAGTGAATCAGCTAAACTAGAGCGGCCGGGCGCAACATCCCGATCTCAGTCAGTCCATCCCGGGCACGTTTGCTCGGTTGGGCAAGGTGCAATATATAGAGTCGCAGTCATGGGACCTAACCAGTAACCAAGCAAACCAAGTGCCCAACCTCCCTAGTACTCAGATTGCGGGAGTGTGATTGCGTTATTACTCCGTACATTGTGTTTCGGTCTATCTTTTTACATTATTATGCTGATATGACATGTCTTGTCGGAAAACAAGGTGGGGTGGTATCAAGCGACAAAGTTAGCACAGGTAATCAACTGCCGTTACATGGATGCGAATGTACAGGGAAGGGTTGTTTTGGCGTCGAGGGAACTCGGAAAGCCATCTCGGGCCATGTACATGATTACATAGTAGCCGCCCAATGGTTGACCCAGTAAAAAAGACCAGAGGGTCATCGGTGATCAGCCAATCTGTCGACGACGTTGTACAACCTAAGAACCCAATAATACAATTGATAGGGTCATAATACTAGACAGATGCGCGAGTATGTCATGTACACTACGCTACAGGTGGGGTGTTAACCCAGCGTCCTGCAGGCCAAGGCCGAGAAGTCTGGGAAAATGGAGGTGCATGAGTCCACAATGACCTAATCAATGCCATCCAAGACCCGCAGGGGGTTTCAAGAGGAGGGTCTGGCCAAGCTCACCAGCTGATCCAATCCTAGCCGCCCACGACTATCCAAAAACGCTGCGCAGCCCGTGTCTTGTGGTGGCTCTCTTGTATCAGTGGCCCGTTCAGATGTCACCTTTTGGGGGAACTAATAACGACCATGCTTCTCGTGATACCACTAGGGCGGCTTGTTTACAATGCTCGGCAGGCATCTTTCAGCGTATTAGATTGGGTATGGCCGATCGCTACCGCTGCATGTCTTCGGGGATACCTGAGAGCGGAGGAGAATAATTGGATGAAATGGGTTGGATTGGCATGCACGCATATTGGGTATATACTCGTATGGTGGGATGATATGAGACATTGGTTTTCGCAGAGCTTAATTAGCTCGTGACACTTTGTTGTCCTCCGGAGCGTTTTGTCCTTTGGTGATATCCAAGATTTGGTCCCTACTTGGTAGCAACTCGGTTTCCAAAGTTTGAAAGCCACAGAGAGGTAGGTACTAACAGTGCACCAAACTGGTCGCGAAAAGGAATGTGACATTACCGCCTCCCAGAGCGACTCCAAATCAAAAATAGTCAAGCCTCGGGTATCAAATGCCGAGCGCAGACTATTTCGCAACATGGTTTTGGGAAGGTCGGATTATACCAACGCCACAATGCTCGGACAAAGGGTGTACCAAGGTCCTATCATGCACCTTACACAGTCTACAGCGTACAGTTTCTATTTGCGGCAAGGCTCGGGTACCGAGGCGGCGCGGCATAACCCATTACTATGTGGGCAAAGTACGTGCCCCATCTCAATGTAGCGTAAGCAATTCAAGAGAAACTCGGATAATAACTATCTGCCTTTGCCTGGTAGGTAGTTGCTCAGCCTGCAGGAAAGCCCAGCCACCATCCATTCAATCTCTTCTACCCTACATACATGTATATGCACATGTATACAACCGGGTCTAACCAAAGTTCCCCCGTGCCAACCAACTTGAACCAACCTCATCAACCTCACCGATAATGACATGCCCACTTGACCGCAGACCACTTGGCCTCATGATGCCAAGATGAGGCGCGTCGACTATCGATCACCTACCGACCGATTTTACCTAGTTACATGATGTAAAAAAAAAGGACGAGGCAAAGAGGCCAAGTAACCCGCCGGTAATGTTTCACCTGCTTCTCACGACGTATTACTCGGACCACCAATGCGAGAAAAGTGCGACGCATGTGCCGCATGAATGATTACTCAGTCTTTTCACCCGGCTATGTAATCCGGGGTAGACGCCTTAGTGAGACAGAGCGACGACACGACCGAGAGTCCAGACTCTGCATTGCTCTTTCTAAGAAATGCATGCAAACATACCACATTCGGTCAATCTGCACTGTAACCGCCCGAATTGCGGTTGTGGTACCCCAAGGGCAGATAGGAGGGTCCTACTTGGAGATTAGTGATAAAGTGGCCGAAGAGGACACACACAGCCAACAAACCCGGATCAAATCCCGAGTTACTCGTATCCGAGATCCTGAGATCCTGACATGACAATCCGGGTTATACGGTCGGATGTAGCGGAAAACCCCGAGCACGAGCAAGAATCAATGATGCATCTTGAACCCGGGAATAACTTTGATTTTGCTTGATATCGAGCACCTAGCCAAGGTAACATACACCTTGAACCTCGGGAAATAAAATCTCACCAACATCGAACAATATCAACTTCCTAACCTCAACAACACCAACTACCCTAAAACCATCAAACCGACGATACGACAAAAAAACGGGGTCAAAACCACTGCCGAAACCCATAGCCAAGCCCAAATTAGTCTGATTAGTCCCATCTAGCCCCAAATTCCTCATCTCATCCCCGATCGACGCTATCATAGTGTCGTTCCATAGCCAGGTAGCATTTTCTGTCCAAAAACCCAAGCTACCCTCTTAGTAATGTACACTTCCGTAGTCCAATCATGGCATAATCCCTGATCCCTATCACCTATACGTGGATTTATTTACGCATAACAAATGAATGGGGCGGGGTGGGTACAACTATAACGGAAGCGAAGGAAAAAAGAAGTCGATTCGTCATCGTGTCATTCACTAGAAGAACTAGCTTCATCTCCATTCATTCCACCGGCGTTATAAGGTAAACCCCTAGAGTATTAACACCACAGAGCCACAGAGACGAAAAAGTCAATCGCCCAGACCCTCAATACAAAGTTTCCACCTCTTTTTTCCCCCCTTCTCCACGACTCCACCGCTAATTGGTTGGAAAGAAAAGAAGCGGAGTCTAGTATCATCGTGGAACACAAACAATGGTCTGGTGCCATCCCACCGCCCGCCCCGCCCGCCCAACGCTGCCGAAAAGGATTTGGCAAACTGGGGAGGCAATTACCGTCGGCGGGCGGCGGTTGATTGCCGAACCAGGTAGTCGTGAAGATCTGTTCCCGGTTCGGGGTTTTGATCGCTGCAAAAAAAAATAAAAAAATCTACATTGCACACTACGGGGTTTCTGTGAATATCTGCCATCGATGTCCAACAAAGTTACACGTGTACATCTAAACATGGACCTTCCCCGTATTCCAGAAGGCCCGAGAGGTTTTTGGGGGAGGTGGATCCCGCGCTAAAGTCATTTTTGCAGCATCGGCTATCGTGACATGGGGCTTTTGCCAAGCGAAGCGGCTCCCTCCCTCCAAGAGTCTAGACTTTTCGCACCTTCCTAACGTTCTGAGACATGATACCGATACCGATACGTGGCCGGTACTGATACCGACCCGACCCGGGTGGTTGGGTTGGGAGCAAGCCGCTGGCCATGTGCCGGGTGATGATTCCATGTCGGTTGATATCGTAAGATTTCCTTCCAGGTGTGGATTTTATTGTCAGATCTCGGGAATAAGGATGGATCCATGCACCCTCTACGATGGTTTTTCTACGATGGTTTTTCGCCACGATCATGTTGAATTCGGAGATAATATCACTCGCATTCGCTGATAATGCAGCAGAGTTTCGGATTAATATACTTGGAATGACGATGACGTCTCATCTCATATCATCTTTGGTTCATGGGAAGCTCATCCAACTTAATTAATCCACGGCGACATCTTTTCTAGAAAACAGCCAAGAATCTCAACATGAAGGGGGCCCCAAAGATTCCACCTAGGTCCTACCCCAAGCGGCCGCCAAGAAACGCCACGTCTCTTGGTTTTGTTTGCTCGGTAAGGCAGCCGGCTGGATCTGACCTACCCATAGGCCGGCGGATTCAGTTGAGGGATTCTTGGAAATATCGCAATCATCGCTACCTACTTATCTATATCTACTTTGGAATCCCACAGTCAAGTGTCATGCAGTAGTGCGCGCAAGCAGCAAGTGCTCGGTCAGTATTTGCAGTGTTCAAGCGAAGGATTACATACGCGGCCTTTCGGTGCCGGAAGCGGAATTGATGATGACTAGCTGCCGTACTAGGCAAGTAGGTACGGTACTAAGGTCGTCGCTTGTCGCTTGATCAAGAGCAGTATGCTTGGTTGTCACCATCTTGAGGTAGAGAATTCAGGCACGATGGATGGAATTGATGCGTTGACAATGGTTCTTTTGATCATTCTGTCTTGCTTCTTCTTTTCCGCCGGTCATGGATGGGTACAACTCGCAGTTACGATGCAGGTTACGTAAAATGGACAATCTTCCATCTCGTCTCTCGTCCATTGCCGCCGATGTCATGTGGGGACGGAGTGAGGTTTCACAACCAAGGTCCCAAAAAAAGACACCGTCGGATAATTATACATGTGGGTGAGGAATCAGGCCGATTTATCGGATTATTGCTGGTCGCTAGACTTATAGTTTCCGTTTTGAGCAGAGCGGCGCTGCCTGTTCTTTGCCGCTCGTGCGCGCCCAGCTCGGCCAAGTGTGTCTATATATGCGCCGTAGGGGTGGTCATCATTGGCTGAGTGAGGTAGCCGGGGGGGCGCCGTAGTAATCACTGGCTGTTTGTACAGTGCCGGGCATGTTGTGAAACAGCAAAGTGCTTTTTGGGTCCGTCGGATACCTGGTTCGGACTGTGCTTGTGTATGGGGTAGACTTGTGTGATATCATGGGCGAGTACGTGTAGTGAGTAGGGGATCGGGAGCCAAGATAAGTGAGGTATTGAGGTTGGTGTGTCAAGATGTTTGTCATGGCAAGCCCCGGCCAATGATTAGATCAGACGGGTCTGTCACAGCCGGGCACAGTGAGGAATATATCGACAACTTGCGAGCCACGAGATCCGAGTACATTCCTGCCATTCTCGTTCTCACTTCATCACTCCGCGCATTCAATCAGTCACGGCTTCCACAAGTCGTCACTGGTCATGATATTTGGTTCGTTGCGAGCTCACTCCCAATACCCGCTCGGGTCGGGCATCCGAAAAGCCAGGCTTTTCCCATTTTGGGATAACAATCGCAATTGTGAGATGTGATGGATACTATACCCTTTCAATCCATAACGCGCCAGGTCTGGTTGGTCTGCTTGAGCAAAAGGTATAATTATCGAATACCAAGGAACCATGCATGCACACGACCGTCGTCTGCTTCGACCAACACCAAAGTCCCGCAATTGATTGATTGATTGCTACCGGGTTCTTGTGTCCATGTCGTTGGTCAAGTTTGAGTGGGCCAAGTTTCGATTTTCGGACTTGTGTTTGCCGTTGGTGCCTGCATGTTGTCACGGGATACATTAGGTTTCCTGTTGAACACTCCACTGCGAGGAAGGAACTGTCCAAAGAAAACATCACCAATCTCGCTGTCTCATTGTCTTTGCAATTGCATTTTGCAGTTGTTGTCTGCTGCGCCATGAGTGGCGGGGAGGAAACGGAAGGACTGAAAAGGGGTGTGGCTCAAAAGGAAGCAGGCGACATCAAAGGAGCCGGACCCTGGCCCCCAACCACCGATACTGACTCCAGGTTCGCACTAGATCCGTGCATGGGTGCAGACGGACTACACTATCTGTCTGGGCGCCGTCTTGGTAGTGGCCGTAATAGTAAGGAATGATTCCTGATGATGGGGTACAATCTTACTGGGCACGAATGCGAACAAGTTGGCCTTTGCGGATCTTGCGTAACCCCGACCCGTGGCCTGGAATCCTTGCATGTCCGATACCCATCTCTTGCACCCATTTCATCATCCCATTCCGTCCCATTTGTCAGGGGTTATCCACTGGTACTCGGGCAAGTAGGGTGGTCAGCGGCCGCTCACATTTATTCCTGCGCCGCCCTCTGGCTCCCGCAGTGCATGCTACCATGTTGTATCCGCGGGTGTGGAATCCCCGTGCTTTTGAGAGGCTTATGGAAAACCCCCGTACCCAGCTCTCAATCGGCAGCCGGCTGTATGCTCCATCCATGTCGTCTCCTCGGCTGATAGCCCCGACCGACGTTCGAGCCGCTCAGCTTGGAGTCGGATGTCGTACATGTCGTGTCACCCATGTGTCCCACAATTATTAGTCCACACTTTGGCTGGCTTGCACGTAGCTGTAAGACGATGAGGATGTGCAAAACCCATCTTGGCTTACGCAAAGAGAGTCCAACGGCTGAACAACATGGCCAGTCTCTGCCCAAGAAGAGACTCAGCCCAGAGAGAGGAAGACCTTGTGCGGTTCACAGCCGCCGAATGTTGACCTTGTGCTACTTGGGATAAACCAACCGATGGAATTATGGTAACAGAAAATAAGCACGGGACTCAAGACGGGGTTCTTATACTATCAATTCCAAGCACTGAGCTTGGCATGAAGACACACGGAGTCTCTGACGGTGACACAACAGCACGGACTCTCGCACAAACTGCAAAGTTCTTATTCGGTTACCATTATAAACAAATCCCAATGCGAGTCATGCGGCCTTAATAAGTTGGTCAGCGTAATGCATTTATTACAACCTGGGCGGCAGAGCAATAACGTCCAATGATGATGCTTCGCTTGTAACCCGCCGTGACGCCAGTAGAAGACTCGGGATTAAGTCCGAATTCAACACCCGTCTTATCTACCGATAGACGCACAATCTCAACCAAATCGGAAATGCAAGCCCTTGATTCGTCTTGTCATCCGAAGCCCTAGGCCATTGCCGGCCTTCTCACAGACTTTCAGGGCTAAAGAAATAACTGTGGGTCAGGTCCGATCTGATATATCTGTCAACATCCGCTTTCATGCAGGGTTCGAGGTTATCAGTGTCAGTGTCACCTGGAAGCGAACACGAGACAGCACAAGATCTAGTCTTGCCATTCGCAACAGAACTCCCGGCTACACTTATCGGCCGCAATTACGGATACGCTGAGACAGGACATGGCAAGACAGGCTGAAGATGACGTGAGGTATTCGCCATGACGCTTTGTATTGGACCGCCTCGGAGCTTGGATTGCCTGGATTGGAGTGTTTTCCCGACTGGGAATCATATACGCGCCCAAACTGACCCAGACTACGCAGGTCATGCAACCCATATTGGACCAGAAAATACCGATTGCTTTATCCATTAGCCAAACCAAAGCGCAAAAGAGCCCGCTCCCATGTGTTTACGTGCCTTAGGGGCTAGGCTCCACCATGCCCCAATTGTGTCAACATCAAGGCCAATATCGCCATGCAAAAACAATATCGATAACAAAATGCGTGCTCTTTTGGCAATATAATACGTAGGTGGAATGCCATGGGCGAAATATCTGTAGGCCCGGCAAAATCGAGGGCTCCCCAGAGGCTAAATGAAGGAAAGTGTACTTTCTTTGTGTTTCCTCGCACGACATCCCCTGATAGGACACAGCATTTGTCGGGCTAGAAATGACTCATTAGGCAGAAATCGAGTAGAGAATACGTCTCCTAAGTTGACCAATATCTCGGACGCCTCATGCACATTATGCGAGTGTGTGACAAGCTCCTCGGCAGTCGTGATGTCTCTTTGCTGGCTTCAAGGTGGCATATTCTGTTAATGTCAAGAGTGAAAATCTTGTATCGTTTTGAAACAAATAACAATCTGGACACACTTGAATTCAGCTCTCTGGACCCCAGATCCCTTCCGTTTGAATTGTTCCATAGTGGATGGAATGACGACACCCACTTAAGTGCACAAGATCACGACTTCAAATCCGCCTAGGCCCCCATGATCGATAGTTTATATGTCTCGGGCTTTTATATGACAGCCAAACGGTGTGCAGGCAGCTGGATATACACTGTGTATATACCTTTCTCGCTATCTTGTAGGTTTGCAAGTAGGCTTGTCTCGTCCATTAATCCCTCATTTATCAAGAGTTTCTCATGCTACCTCTTTCGGAACAGCTTCCACAATAAACCTGCCGCTATTTTGGGGCCTCTGCTACGCATACAGTACCTACATTAGATCTGATAGGCGAGGGAAACCCAAACTGCCGAATTCCGAATTCAGCCCTCGATGCACTCAAGCACACGCAGCCAGCCTTTCTGCAACTTGCATGCCACTGAATAAAGGGGCCCTCCAGCCCAGGCTGAACGACAGATATCTGCACATTTCGGGCGAGGAATGCAACGGCTGTAGTAGAGCTATCGAACGCATACATTGCTTGTAGGCCACGCCAAGCCCATCAATGGCGGCCTCCTCTTGCTCATTGGTCACGATCTGGCCCCCAAAAAATACGCCTGAAGAGAACAATAGCCAATATACATCAAGTAAGGGAGGATTGCTATTATATGTCTGTCACTGATGCAATCAATATCAATGTGCGAGATTGATAGAATCACACATACAGATGAGTCTGTCGCATCGCATCGCCTCCTCCCCTCCCTTCCTTCCCCTTCAATGCCCGAGCTCTCAGCCCCAAGCAACATGCATAGCCCAGTGACATCCCACGCACAAGGAACCACTCATCGCGGTTCTTTCGTAGTGTTTGCCCTCGACAAAACCAATGTTCTCCCACACTCGGCCAATTAATTTTGCCCCGTGCTTACGCCCTACCATCGAATTAGCCTATCTACACTACGACGCAAGTCAACGCAACATAAAGCACGCTACCAAGGGAAAGTAGACGATAGCTCACACGTGCATGATCTAGACCAACCTAGGTAGTCCTACACCTGACCCGACCGCATCACATGCACACACTAGTCGGGAGTAAGAAAGCGCCAGCAGAAAAGTCCGAACCGACTCCAAGACAAAAGTGCGATGCCGCCACACCGAAAACGCTCAGTACCAAGTCTTTGAGAAAAAACCATGCGTGCTCGGGAGAATCCTGCTAGTAACAAGGTCGTGTAGCGCACATGGACTCGAAACAAAAAGTCCCGACATGGCTGGTGATGTTGGGAATGGAATGGAATCCAGCACGACGGATTCCGCAGAGCCGTTTCAAGCCACACACCCCCCTTTCCTTTCCTGATGAATATCCACAGCACCGATACCAAAATCTCTGCCAAACATTGGAAAACTCCGGTGTTAAATAATTCCCGTCGGGATTTACACCCAAGTAAGCTGAGCCTCCAAATCCTTAATTATTTAAATGACATCAGGGCAGAGTGATGGTCCCCTAGTCTAGGCCTGCATGAGAATAAACCTAATACCAAGCCATCCAATGCCCACTAAGCTGGTGGTATTGATAAAATAACTCCCAAAGCGAACATAAAAGACCCCGAGTCAGGTCGCTACATAACAAACAAATTCCCCGTACCCCGATGCCCGTTCAAAAAGTCCGACCTTTTAGCAAGGATTGGCCAAGTCCGTCGGCGATACACCGAAATGTTACACTATTGATACCCTTTCTCTTTCACTCGTTGTGCGGATCCGTACCCCCTAGCCGGCCCGATCCTACACTGCTACCACGTAAAGTACGTGCGGGTTGCAAAACACCGACCACACACATTGTTATCATTATCTCCTTTTGTTCTTATCAAATATCAATGATTCTTTGGCACGGGGGATTCCGAGTCGTTACATTGCACGGACTCCCGTTGCATGCAGTTGTTATTGCTCGACCACATTCCTCCCATTGACCAAGAGGAAGGACGGAATGCGACCGCGTATTCAGCTCAGTAAGAGTACGCACGGATAACGTATAACTTGAATAATATCCGTAAAAGTTTTTGGTCAATTATTCCGGAGCTTATAACCGACCAGTCCAATTGCATGTCTCTCATCACAGCAGTCCAATTACATACAGTAAAAACTTCCCATCTCTCCTCTCCCGCCTAACCACACGTGAGCAAACAGATTCCACACGCCCTGCATTACATACCTCCCGTCCCTCCAATCGGGCTTCGTACATACTGAAATCATGATATTCTTATCCATCCACCCTTCCCTACACCTACGGAAATACCGGCACACCGGACACACGCTAGTGATGCGATGCAAGTACGTGACAGAGTGTGAATAATCGTCGGGTTTCTCGTAATCCCTTGTTTCTTTTTCTTTTGTCGTCCCTGTCTGTCTGCAGGAGCTTACTCCTCCCCCCCGTACGGCGCAATTTCCCAGCAGCGTGGGCTGGCTGCCACACGGCCCACTTTGGGAATACGGAATACAGGGGGATTGTCGGTCGGTCGTACTGTGATTTGGGGGGATTGATACTGTGTTGGTACGGGTTACCATTGAACGGTGCAGTACGTGCGCTAAACGGTGACGTGACACCTCCTGATGAAACCACCTCGGGTCGTTCTGGACTCGATTTATTGATTCACCAGCTGAAAGGTACTTCATCCATTA
>Ga0247781_1000295_pt1 | contig 15074 bp, 10 predicted proteins | sample UWRJL184509B5_FD_179922 | JGI IMG/M metagenome (GOLD analysis project Ga0247781, IMG submission 179922) | Plant litter microbial communities from Arlington Agricultural Research Station in Wisconsin, United States - UWRJ-L184-509B-5 | ecosystem: Environmental > Terrestrial > Plant litter >...
GGACCCAACATAGACCGGCACAGCTACAAAGCCACCATCGCCATCGATATCATCACAAACCCTTGCTAGCCACTCATCCGCCTTAACCGAGCGGCGTTGCGACTAGACCCGAGACCCATCGGGCAGGACGGGCGAGGTGACGGCGGGTCTCGTACGGGTGGCGGGTCTCGTACGGGTGGCGGACGTGACCCATCCGCGCGGATCGAGATGCGTCCCTGCGACGACTAGTCTATGATCATGTGCGCGGTGGGCGGCTCCCCGCGGTGCTTCCTTCTCTCTCTCAATGGAAATTAGCGTCGCGACTCTCCGCCCACCGCTTCTTCGCGGGGAGGTACAGGGGCATGGATCCGCTGGCGGCGGTGCTACTGCGCCGCACGGGCCGGGCCACGGTGGTGAACCCGGCCGAGATGGCCGACGGCGCGGCGTGGGTCGCGGTGCTGGAGGCCGACGTGGCCGCGCGCGGCTGGGTGCTGAGCGACGACCTGCGATCCGCCGCGGCGCGACTGCCGGCACAGGTGCGGGTCCGCTGGGCCGACTGGCTGCTCGCCGCCTTCGACGAGATGTCCGGCGCGGATCGGCCGATGGTGCCGCTCTACCGCAAGTTCCCGGACACGCCGCGCAACACCGAGGCGGTCTACGTGCGACGCCTGCTCACCCACCTGTTCGCCGTGCCCGGAGCCCCCTGCGTGCTCTGCGGCCGCGCGGACGGCGGGGCGCCGCTCGACCCGTGCGGGCACCTTGTCTGCCCGTCCTGTTTCCCGGCGGACGAGGTGAGCGCCTGCCCGATCTGCGGCCGCCGCCTCGCCGCCGACAATCAGTACCTGGCCATCGTGGCACCCAACCCGAGGAAGGCCACCGCCAAGGCGCCGCCGCTGCCGATGCGGCTGGCCGGGCTCGAGACCGAACCGTTCGCCGCCGCCGAGCGTCTGCGCGACGAGCTCGTCGCGCGGCCCGGTGCCTTGAGCGAGTCCGACCGCGAGGACCTTCGCGTGCTCGTCACCGCGACCGCGCCCGGCCGTCTCGACTGGCTGCCCGAGGTGGTGCCGGCCCGCGAGACGTCGGCCGTCGTCCTCGCCTGGGCTCTGCACGCGGCCACGCTGACCCCGGCGTACGCCGAGGTGGTCGAGGCCGCCCGGCAGCGGTGGGGCACGGCGACGGACGCGGCGCGCACGCTCTGGGCCTACTCGGGCGGCGACCCCGGTCTGGTGCTGCCCCGCCCCGCCGAGCCGGAGGAGGTGGGCGTCGTGGCGGTTCCCGTTCCGCGCGTACGGGCGTTGCCACGCGCCCTGCGCCGGGCGGTGCTCGCCCTTCTCGACACGCTCGGCGCGGTCAGGGCCGCGGAGGACATGCGGCGGCACCCGGCGGTCTGGAAGCGGATCGGCGAGCGGCTGCACCCCTTCGCGCACGTCGCCGCGCACCCGGAGGCGGCCGTGGCTTTCGCGGCGCTGCGCGGCACGCGTACGCCCCGGACCAGCCCGCTGGGCGCGGCGATCCTCGCGGGCTGCGCGCGCGAACCACTGCACCTGACGCTGACCGAGCACCCGGACGACCAGGTGAGCGTACGGCTGCGCACACACGCGTCCTTTGTCGAGCGCGCTCTCGAGGACGGCGACGTGAGCGAGGCCGCTCGCCTGCTCACGTCGCGGCCGGGCAGCCTCTGGCGGCGCATCGACCACCTGTTGCGGGCGGCCGGCGACGACGAGGCAGCGCGGACGGCGATCTCGGCTGCCATGTCGGCCACGGCCGGCCAGGTCTCGGCGGGCGTGCTCGCGTCGGCAGCCGCATCCCTCGCCGGACGTGACCGGACCGTACGCGCGACAGCCGAGCAGCTCGCGGCCACCGCGGCGGCCCGGGCCGCCGCCAAGGCCCGGGCGGAACCGGTCCGGGTGACCGTCCCCGCCACCGAAATCAGTTCAGGGCTGCGCGAAGTGATCCGGCGGCGCGCTCTCGAGCCGGAGACCCCTCCCGGTCCCGGCATCGTCGGCGGCCGTCCCGGACCCGGCATGCCCCGGCGCGTTTTCTTCCCGCGCGGCAGCGTCGTGACCACGTGGACCGAACCGGAGCAGCGCCCCACGCTCCCGGGCACCGCGATCGCCGCCGTCCGTGACCTCGTCGACACCGAACTGACCGCCCGCGCCGCCCGGCTTCCCCGGTATGACGTGGCCGTGCTCGACGCCGCCCTGGCCGACGTGCCCGCGCCGATGCGCGAGCGCGCCGCCTCGGACCAGTCGGCCGGCTGGCCGCGTGGAAGCGTACGGGATCTGCCCCCGGCCGACGTCCTGCGACTCTTCCTGCACTGGCAGGAGCCGGGCGGGACCTCCATCGACCTCGACCTGTCGTGCGCGTTCTTCGACGCCGGCTGGGGCCGCGTGGGTCACTGCGACTACACCGACCTGCGCTTCGCCGGAGACGCGGCCGTCCACTCGGGCGACCTCACCTCCGCCCCGGCCCCGTTGGGCGCCACCGAGTTCCTCGACCTCGACCTGGCGCTGCTGGCCGGCGCGGGCGTCCGCTACGTCGTGCCGACCGTTCTCAGCTTCGACGGCGTCCCGTTCGAGACGATGACCGAGGCGTTCGCCGGGCTGATGCTGCCCGCGCGGGACGGCGACCAGTTCGACGGCGCCCGGGTGCTGCAGCGGTTCGGCCTGTCCGGCAACGCCCGGATGATGATGCCGATGGTGCTCGACGTCGCCGAGCGGCGCCTGCTCTGGACCGATCTGGCCCTGCCCGGCCGCGGCTACGGCCACAGCGTGGACCGGCACCGCGATCAGATGGCCCGCGCCGCCGCCGACCAGTGGGAGCACTTCGTCGGCGGGCACCGCACCAGCCTGCTCGACCTGCTGACCTGGCACGCCGTGGGCCGCGCCGACCGGGTGCTGATCGTCCCGGCCGACTCGCTGCCCGACCTCTCGGCGAGTTCGGTGCTGGCCGCCGCCGTCGACCCCGAGGCGCTCGACCGGCTGATCGCGCAGCCGGTCGGGCCCGGTTCGGCCGCCCTGACCGGGTCCGGCCGGCCCCGCGAGCCGTGGATCCCGCTCTCCGCCGCGAACCTGCTCGGCGAGCTCACGCCACCGCGGGGGTGACCCGGCTTCGACCTCGACCCGGTTGCGGGCCCCCGACCGGGGAGCTGAAACGTGCGGCGTAGGCACCCCAGCACGCGGAAACCGGTAGCTGGCGCCCGGGAGATCCCGTTTCTTGTGATATGTGGCATATAGCATCAAGTCGTGACCAAGAAGCTGGCAATGCCCGCGCTCATCGTCCTCACCACCTTCGTCGCGCTCTACCCGCTGGTCGACGGGCGTCCGGCGTCCGCGTCGGCCGGTGCCGCGGTGGCTTCCCCCGCCGATCGATCGTTGGAAAGTGTGCTGGTCACCGGGCACGGTGAAGTGGTCGGCAAGCCTGACACGCTCCAGGCCAACTTCGGCGTGGAAACCAACGCGCGCACAGTCGTCGAAGCTCTGAAACGCGCGAATACGGCAGCGTCGCGCATGCGCGACGCGCTCGTTCGCGGCGGGGTGGCCCGAGCCGACCTCGAGACGTCGAACATCAGCGTCAGTTCGGCGCGTAAGGACGACGGAACTGTCACCGGCTACTCGGTGAGTCAAGGGCTCACCGCGAGGGTCCGGAACCTGCCGCGGGGCGGTGCGCTCCTCTCCGCGGCGATCGCCGCCGGTGGGGACGCGGCTCGGCTCAACGGTGTGTCGTTCGCGATCGAGGATGACGCCGCGCTACTCGGCGAAGCGCGCAAGAGGGCGTTCGCCGACGCGCGTACGAAAGCCGCACTGTATGCCCGCGCGGCGGGCAGGCCGCTCGGCCGGGTCGTCAAGGTGAGCGAGGAGAGTCCCAGTCAGTGGGCACCGGGCGGGCAGGACAGGTTCGCCGCGGCGGATTCGCCGGTTCCGATCGAACCGGGCCGGCAACGGCTGACGGTGGCCGTCACGGTGGAATGGGCTCTCGGCCGTTCAGCCCGGTGACGGCGCGCTCCCGCAGACGCCCGAAACCGGCACATCTCCGCCGGCGGGGCTGACGGCCGCATCCTCCGCCGATGACGGACGCCGGGAACCAGGCGCGGGGGGCGGTGTCATACTTCGCGGGTTCTTGATCGCTTGAGCAACGGAGACCGGGTCCTGATGGTTGCCTTCGAGTTGGCTGTTCAGGATGCGTACGGGCTCGCCGTGGCGGCGCGTCTCGGGGTGGATCGGATCGAGCTGTGCTCGGCGCTGCCGCTCGGTGGGGTCACGCCGTCGCTCGGGTTCGTCGAGGCAGCCACCGGCACGCCGGGCATTCCGCCGGTGCATGTGCTGGTGCGGCCGCGTGCCGGGGGCTTCGACTACGACCCGGCCGAGGTGGCGACGATCGTCTCCGACGTACGTCACGTCGTGTCCGCCGGGGCGGCCGGGGTGGTCATCGGCGGGGTGTGCGCCGGCCGGGTCGACGAGGTGCTGGTCGCGCGGGTGGTCGAGGCCGCCGGGGGTGCGGACGTGACGTTCCACCGGGCGTTCGACACGCTCGAGGATCCGTACCCGGCGCTCGACCGGCTCGGCCGGCTGGGGGTTCGGCGGATTCTGACCTCGGCCGGGGCCGCCGCCGTGGCCGACGCCCTGCCCGTGCTCGCCGCGCTGGTCGACTCGGCCGCCGGGCGCATCGAGATCATGGCCGGCGGCGGGGTGCGGCCGGGCGCGATCGCGAAGATCGTGGCGACCGGGGTGCCCGCCGTGCACGCCTCGGCCAAGCGGGTCGTGCCGCACGCGGCCGGTGTCCCGCTCGGCACCGCCGACAGCGCCGGCCGTGAGACCACCGACGAGGCCGAGGCCGCGCGCCTCCTGGAAGCGCTGCGCGCCGGCTGACGGCGACGGCACGCTGTCCGTTTCGCGCACATTGCTCAATTTTGGGCGCGCGCGGCCGAAGGAAGGACGTGCCGAGAACGCTGTCCTCACGCTGGTGGGCCGTCTGGCTCGTCGGCGGGTGTGCGGCGGCCGTCGCTTTTCTGTTCGTGCCGGGCGGCGTGTGGCAGGCGATGCTGTCGTGGTCGTCGTTCGGCGGGTCCTGCGTCGTGATGGCCCTGTGCGCGCGGCGGCACCGCTCGCTGACGGCCCTGGCCTGGTACCTGTTCGCCGCCGGGCTCGGGGTGATGGTGCTCGGCGAGGTCGCCTTCACCGTGCAGTATCTGACCGGCACCAGCTCGTACCCGTCCTGGTCGGACGCGGGCTATCTGGGCGCGTTCCCGTTCCTGACGGTCGCGCTCTTCCTGCTCACCCGGCAGCGCGGCCCGATCCGCCCGGGCACCCTGATCGACTCCGCGATCATCGCGGTCGGCATCGGCATCGTCTACCTGACCCTGGTGCTCGAGCCGATCATCACGGACGCGTCGATCCCGCTCCTGGACCGGATCGTCACCGCGGGCTATCCCGCCTGCGGGGTGCTGCTCTGCGCGGTGATCGTGCCGATGCTGCTGCGCCGCGGTTCGCGTACGCCGAGCATGTGGATGCTGACCGCGGGCAGCCTGCTGGTGCTGGCCGGGAACACGGCGTACACCACGGCGCCGGGATTCGTGAACGAGTTCACGCCGCTCCTCTACGCGGGTTACATGACCGCGTACGCCCTCTGGGGTGCCGCCGCCCTGCACCCGTCCGCGGGGCAGCGCCCGGAGGCCCGGTCCGACCGCCTGGGCCGTGGCCGGCTGGTCGTGCTGACCGGGGCGATGCTGCTGGTGCCGGCGATGCTGGTGCTTCAGGCGCACCGTGACCCGGGGCACAGCGGGTGGCTGTTCGTGGCGTTCGGCTCGATGACGCTGTTCCTCCTGATCGCCGTCCGGCTGTGGGGCTACATCGCGCGGGTCGACAGCCAGGCCGAGCAACTTCGCGAACTGGTACGACGGGACGAACTGACCGGACTGCCCAACCGCAGCGAGTTCGAGCGGCTGGCCACCCTGGCCGTCGTGGCCGCCTCGTGCCAGGTGGTGGTGCTCGACCTCGCCGGGTTCAAGCATGTCAACGATCGGCTGGGCCGGGCGGTCGGGGACCGGGCGCTGGCCGCCGTGGCCGGGCTGCTGCGGGAGTGCGTGCGCGAGGACTACCTGATCGCGCGGATGGGGGCCGACGAGTTCGCCGTGCTCGTGCGCGGCACCCGGCCGGGCGAGGCCGGCGACGTCGCGGCCCGGATCGCCGAGCGCGTCCGCCGGCCGGTGCACGTCGGGGAGCACGAGCTGCTGCTCAACGCACGCCTCGGCGTCTCCTCGGGCGACGGGGTGCCGGCCGGCGAGCTGATCCGGCGAGCCGACACCGCGCGGTACGCAGCCAAGGCGTCCGGCGGGCAGCTGGTGGTCTACAGCGCCGAGCTGGACGAGCGGGCCGAGGCGGCCGAGCGGCTCGGCGCCGACCTGCGGCACAGCCTGGAGGACGGCGACTTCTTCGTCGTCTACCAGCCGATCGTCGAGCTGAACGACGGGCGTACGGTCGCGGTCGAGGCGCTGGTCCGCTGGGTGCACCCGGTTCGTGGGCTCGTCAGCCCGGCGAACTTCATCCCGGTGGCCGAGGACAACGGTCTCATCGTCGAGCTCGGCGAGTGGGTGATGCGGACAGCCTGCCGGCAGTTCGCGACCTGGCGACGGGAGCTGGGCGCGGACGCCCCGCGCTACGTGAGCGTCAACGTGTCGGCCCGGCAGCTCAGCGAACCCGGCTTCCCCGAGGTGGTGACGCGGATCCTCGCCGAGTGCGGCCTGGCGCCACCGGAGCTGCTGGTCGAGGTCACCGAGACCGCGATCTTCGGCGGGGGCGTGGCGATCGAGGCGGTCGAGGAGCTGCACCGGATCGGTGTGCTGATCGCACTGGACGACTTCGGCACCGGGCACTCGTCACTCGGGTTGCTGCGCACGGTCCCGGTCGACGTTCTCAAGGTCGACAAGTCGTTCGTCGACGAGATCGGCGAGCCGGGCCGGCGGGCGGTGATCGTGGACGCGCTGATCCACGTCAGCAACGGTCTGGGCCTGCGAGCGGTCGCCGAGGGCGTGGAGACCGCCGAGCAGGCCGCCTACCTGCGCGATCTCGGATACCACTTCGGTCAGGGCTACTACTTCGGCAAGCCGGTGCCGCACCCCTCGTTCGCGACCGGGCTGGCGGTCAACTAACGCGTCAGGTCGTGGCGGCGGTGGGTGAGCTTCTCGGCCAGCCAGACGGGCAGCAGGCGGCGCGCGGGGAAGACCAGCCCGGCGTTGCTGCCCACGCCGTACCGCTGACGAGGTCGATCGGCCTCGATCGCCGCGACGACGGTGCGCGCGACGCGTTCGGCGGTCACGCCCCCGGCCTCGTTGCGGTTGAGGGCGGCGAGCATCCGTTCGTAGTCGGGGCGATGCGGTGAATCGGGGGCGATGTAGCTGGTGCGGCGCTGGCTGAGACCGGTGCTGATCGAGCCCGGCTCGACCGTGGTGAGCCAGACACCGTAGGGGGAGAACTCGTGCCTTGCTCCGTTGCTGAAGCCTTTGAGGGCCGCCTTCGTGGCCACGTAGGACGAGCGGTAGGCGAGCGGGAACGAGGCGAGCATCGAGCCGATCATCACCACCCGTCCGTAGCCGCGCTCCCGCATCCCGGGCAGGGTCAACTGCGTCAGTCGAACGGGGCCCAGGACGTTGACCTGGAAGATGCGGCTCAGTGCCGCGGCCGGCAATTCCTCGAACGGGCCGCTCTGGCTCTCGCCGGCGTTGTTGACCAGGATGTCGACCGTGCTCACCTGCTCGGCCAGGGCCTCGATCGACGCGGGCTCGTCGAGGTCGAGGGGCAGGTATTCGACGCCGGCGGCCCGCTGCTCCGGCTTCAGCGACTCGGGGTGGCGGCTGGTGCCGAGCACCCGGTGGCCGCGGGCCACGAGCGCGGCCGCCGTGGCAAGGCCGATGCCGGACGAGGCGCCGGTGACCAGCGCGGTGCGTTGCATCGACGCACTCTAACCCTCCCGCTCCGGTTCGGCGAGGAGGCTGACCGGCGACCTCGGCGCGCGTGGTCCGCGCGGGCCGCTCGGCCGACTTCGCTTCAGCCGGACCCGCAGGCCTACCCCGAGGACCGAGCGCGAGTTGTCCACACCCGGTCGCGCGGATCCGTGATCTTGGAAGGATCCGCGTAGCGTAAGGGCCGTCCCCAGCTTGGGAGGTCGTGTGAGTCGCTTCGTCGAAGGTGTGATCGCGAACGCCCACCGGGCCCGCACCGGCATGGTGACCGGGGAGCCCGGTGCGGCGGTCCGGCACACGTGGACCGATCTGCACGAGCACGCCCGCCGGATAGCCGGTGCGCTCGTCGCGGGCGGGCTGCGGCCGGGCGGGGCGGTGGCGGTGCTGGCCGGGATGCCGGCCGAGATCGCCCCGGTCGCGCAGGGAATCTGGCTGGCCGGCGGCAGCCTGACGATGCTCCACCAGCCCACCCCCCGCACCGACCTGACCGTGTGGCGCGACGACACCCTCCGGGTGCTGCGCATGATCGACGCGCAGTCGGTCGTGGTCGGCACGCCCTTCGACCGAATGGCGCCCGTGCTCTCGGCGTATGGGATCAACCACCACGACCTGGCTGAGCTGTCGGCCGGACCGGACCTGCCGCCGGTCGAGATCGACGAGGACAGCCCCGCGTTGCTCCAGCTCACCAGCGGTTCCACCGCCGATCCGAAGGCGGTGCGGATCACCCACCGCAACCTGTTCGCCAACCTGCGTGCCTCGGCCGACCACCTGAGCTGCGGCGAGGACGGGGTGATGGTGTCGTGGCTGCCGATGTTCCACGACATGGGCATGATCGGCTGTCTGGCGCTGCCCATGCTCAGCGGGCTCGAACTGGTCAGTGTGACCCCCGCCGATTTCCTGGGCCGGCCGCTGCTCTGGGCCGAGCTGATCAGCCGTTACGGCGGCACGATCACGACCGCGCCGAACTTCGCCTGGGCCGTGCTGACCCGCCAGCTCGCCCGCGTCGAGCCGGGCCCGCTCGACCTGTCGACATTGCGGGTGGCCTGCAACGGCGCCGAGCCGATCGACCCGGCGACGATGCGGGCCTTCATCGCCGCCGCGTCCCCCTTCGGCTTCGACCCCGACGCCGTCAACTGCTGCTACGGCGCCGCCGAGAGCACCCTGGCCATCTCGTTGTCCGAGGTGGCCGGCCCGATGACGGTCGACCGGGTCGACGCCGCCGCCCTGGAATCGGAGAACCGGGCGACACCGGCCGCCCTCGGGGCGACCGCGGTGCGCGAGATCCCGATGCTGGGCCGTCCGTTCCCGAGCGTCGAGGTGCGCGTGGTCGATGACGACGGCAAGCCACGCGCCGACCGCGAGGTGGGCCGCCTCCAGCTGCGCGGCGAGTCGGTCACCGACGGCTACATCACCCCCGGCGGCTACGAGTCGGCCCGGGATGCCGACGGGTGGCTCGACATCGGCGACGAGGGCTACCTGGCCGACGGTCAGGTCGTCGTCTGCGGCCGCCGCAAAGACGTGATCATCATGGCGGGCCGCAACATCTACCCGACCGACATCGAACGCGCGGCCGGTTCGGTCCCCGGCGTCCGCGAGGGCAACGTGGTCGCGGTCCGCCTGCTGGCCGGCGAAGGCAAGACCCGCGAGTCGTTCGCCGTGCTGGCCGAGTCCCGCCAGGCCGCCGACGAGACGGCCGCGAAAGAGATCGCCCGTCAGGTGACGGCCCGCGTGGTCGCCGAGATCGACGCCCGGCCGGCCCTGGTCCGCGTCCTGCCGCCCGGCTCGCTACCCAAGACCCCGTCCGGCAAGCTCCGGCGGGCCGCGGCCCGCACCCTGCTGCAGGAGGCGCATGGCTGATCGCCGCAACAAATGGCAACCGCTTCCCGGCCGGGCCGCGGGCGGCGTGGAATGACATCGTGACAAACTCGGATCTTGAAGCGACCGAGGCGGCCGTCGAGCACGTGGCCCGCCAGTTGAACGGCGTCGAACGGCTGGGTGTGGCGTTCTCGGGCGGCGTCGACTCGTCGGTGCTGCTGGCCCTGGCGGCCCAGGCCCTCGGGCCCGACCGGGTGCTGGCGATCCTCGGGGTGTCGCCGAGCCTGGCCGCCGACGAGCGGACGGCCGCGCACCAGGTGGCCCGGCACCTCGGGGTGCCCGTGGTCGAGATCGAGACGCGCGAGGTCGAGCGCGAGGCCTATCGCGCGAACGGGCCGGATCGGTGCTTCCACTGCAAGGACGAGCTGTTCACGCGGATCGACGCGGAACTCGTGACGCGGCACCGGCTCGACGCGGTGGCCTACGGGGAGAACGCCGACGACGTACGGCGGCGTGATCGGCCCGGCGCCCGGGCCGCGGCGGCCCACCGGGTGCTGACGCCGCTGGTCACAGCCGGGCTGGACAAGACGGCCGTGCGGCGGATCGCCCGGTCGTTCGAGCTGCCCTGCGCGGACAAGCCGGCCGCGCCCTGCCTGGCTTCGCGCATCCCGCACTACTCGATCGTGAGCCCGCGCAAGCTCAGCCAGATCGAGCAGGCCGAGGCGGCGCTGCGGCGGCTGGGATTCAACGACCTGCGGGTGCGCCACCACGGCGAGATCGCCCGCCTCGAACTTCCTGGCGAGGACCTGGCACGGGCCGTGCTCGAACACGAACACATCCACCGGGCGGTGACCGAGGCAGGCTTCCGATTCGTCACGCTCGACCTGGGCGGCCTGCAGTCCGGCGCGTTCACCGGCGCTCTCCTCGAAGCGGACCCGACACCCACCGACGTCGCCGGAGCGGACCGGTGAACGACAGCCGGCCTCGATCAACCCGAGCTGCGACCGGCGACCCGGCGGCGCTGCTGTCGACCTACGCGGACCTGGACGTGGACCGGGCGCGGCGGCGCGGCTATCCGGAGGCGGTCTACTGCGCGGGCAAGACACCGGAGCAGGTGGCGGGGATCGCGGCGGCCATGCGGGAGCGGGACGACGTGGTCACGCTCTTCACCCGGGCGGGGGCCGAGCACGCGGCGGCGGTGCTGGGCGTGCTGCCGGACGCCTTTCACGACTCGGCGGCGGGGCTGCTCGCGTGGCCGCCGCTGCCTCCGGAGCCGACCGGGGAACGAGTGGTCGTGGTCGCCGCGGGGACCTCGGATCTGCCGGTGGCGCGGGAGGCGGCGCTGACCGCGCAGTACCTCGGCCGGGCCACCGACCTGGTCGTGGACGTCGGCGTGGCCGGGCTGCACCGGATCCTGGCGCACGTCGAGTTGCTGCGCGGGGCGCGGGCCGTCGTGGTCGTGGCCGGGATGGACGGGGCACTGCCCGGAGTCGTCGCCGGGCTGATCTCGGCGCCGGTGGTGGCGGTGCCGACGTCGGTCGGGTACGGCGCCGCGTTCGAAGGTTTGGCAGCCCTGCTCACGATGCTCAACGCCTGCGCGCCGGGGGTCGCCGTGGTCAACATCGACAACGGGTACGGGGCCGGGCACCTCGCAGCACAGATCGCGGCCGCGTGAACGGCAAGCACGCCTGGATCGACGCGTCGGCCGGGGTGGCGGGCGACATGCTGCTGGGGGCGCTGCTCGACGCGGGGGCGTCATTGGCGGCGGTGCGGTCGGCGGTGGATGCGGTGTCGGGCGGGACCGTGCGGATCCGGGTGCGTGAGGTGACGCGTGGGGGGCTGCGAGCGCTCAAGGCCGAGGTCGAGCCGCTGGTCGACGAACCGCCGCACCGCACTTGGCGGGATGTGCGCGCCCTGCTCGAACGCGCCGGACCGGCGGCGCCAGGCGGCCTTGTGCAGGCCGGCCCGGACACGGCTTCCACGGTCGAGCGGGGGGCCGCGCCGGCGTCCGGGCTCGGACAGGACTCGGAACCAGCCGCCGGAGTGAAGTGGGCCGCGCCGGACGCGGGCGGATCGTCCGGACCTGCGTCGGAAGCCGTTCCAGCGGAAGCCGTTCCAGCGGCTGGGCCAGGCCCGGCTCGGTCGACGCCGGCAACGGCTGCCGACGTGTTCCGGCTCCTGGCCGAGGCGGAGGGGCGGGTGCACGGCGTGGCCGCGGATGACGTGCACTTTCATGAGGTCGGGGCGCTGGATGCGATCGCTGACGTGGTGGGCTGTTGCGCGGCCCTGGCCGACCTGGGGATCACGAGCGTGTCGGCGGGCCCGGTGGCGCTCGGGTCGGGCACGGTGCGTAGCCAGCACGGGCGGCTCTCGGTACCGGCGCCCGCGGTGGCTGAGCTGGCCAAAGGCTGGCGGGTCTCGGCCGGCGGGCAGGGTGAGCTCGCCACACCGACGGGGCTGGCACTGCTCCGGACCTTCGCGCGGGCCTGCGAACCCCTCCCGCCGATGGTGCTCGACACGGTCGGCGTCGGCGCGGGCACCCGCGACCCGGCAGACCGCGCCAATGTCGTGCGCGTGCTGATCGGCACGGGCGAGACGAACAGCCCGGACCGACCCGAACCGGAGCCGACGGCGGACGGTGCGCGGGCCGTCCTGCTCGAGGCCAACGTGGACGACCTCGATCCGCGACTGTGGCCCGAGATTCTGGCCGGGCTGCTGCGGAGCGGCGCGTCGGACGCGTGGCTGGTGCCGATCGTGATGAAAAAGGGCCGTCCGGCGCACACGCTGAGCGTGCTCTGCCCGGCGGACCTGGCCGGGGCGCTGCGCGATCAGATCTTCCGCGACACCAGCACGCTCGGCGTCCGGCACAGCCCGCGCACCAAAGTCGCCCTGGAGCGGGCCTTCGCAGACGTCACCGTGGGTGACACCCGCATCGCGGTCAAGGTCGCCCACCGTGACGGCATCGTCCTTCAGGTGATGCCCGAGTTCGAGGACGTGGCGGCCTTGGCCCGGCGCCAAGAACGCCCCGAACGCCTCCTGCTCCAGGAGGCCCGCACCGCCGCCAGCTACGCCGGCCTGGTCGTCGGTGCCCCGCTTCCGGCCAACCTCCGACCCGCCCAGTAAGCGACACCGCTACCGCCGGCCACCCTCCGACCCACCCGGTGCGACACCACCACCGCCGGCTTCGACCTCGGCGATCAGCTCGGTGTCCTCGGCCAGGTCGGGGGCCAGCAGGCTGAGCACGTCGCGGACCGAGCCACAGCTGGACACGTACGGTGCGGCTCCCACGTCCGAGATCGGGGCGCCGATACCGCGCAGGTGATTGATCCAGGCGGCGAGAATGCGGGCCGCGCCGATCGCCGGGCGGCCGGCGGCCCGTTCGCCGCGCAGGACCGGGAGGACCCGGATCGGGATCTTCTGCGAACCGTCGGCGGCGATCTGGGCGAGCGTGTGGCGGATGCGCGGATTGGCGAAACGCTCAAGAAGCGCCGCACGGTAGGCGTCGAGTTCCTCGGCGGGCAGCGGGACGTGGCGGCAGGCCTCGTCCCACCATTCGTCAAGCCAGCCGCGGCATACCGGATCCCCCACGGCGGCCGCGACCGTCTCGTGGCCGAGCGCACTCCCGGCGTAGGCGAGCAGGGAATGTCCGCCGTTGAGAAGCAGGAGTTTGCGCGTCTCGTGCGGAACCACGTCGTCGACGAAGCGCGCCCCACCCCGTTCCCACGCGGGCCGACCGGCCGGGAAGTCGCCGCTGAGCACCCATTCCGTGTACGGCTCGGTGACCACCGGCGCGGCGTCCTGCCAGCCTCCGGTCGCGGCCACCTCGCGCACGTCGGCAGGGGTTGTCCTGGGGGTGATGCGGTCGACCATCGTGGTCACGAACGAGACGTTGGCTTCGATCCACTCGTCGAGCGCGGGGTCGAGGCGGGCCGCCAGGTCACGGACGACGCGGGCAGTGACCTCGCCGTTGCCGGGCACATTGTCGCAAGAGACTATCGCGAGCGGGCCGGAACCGGCGAGACGCCGCGCGGCCAGGCCGTTGACCAGCCGGTCGGCGACCACGCCGTCGGGTGCGTACGCCGCCTCGGTCATGGTCAGCGTGATGACCGACACGGACGGCAGCGCCACGAGGGAACGCCAGGTCGCGGCGTCGCTTCCGGGGTGCGCGGCCACCACGGAGGTCTGCACCTGCGGGTCGTCGGCGGACGGACCGCGAACGACGAGCGTGTAGCGGCCGTCCTGCTTCGTGAGCGACTCGGCCAGCTCGGCGGACCGCCCGGTGAACGCGGCGATCCCCCACTCCTCGTCGAAGCCGGTGTACCAGGCCTGGTGGGCGCGGAAGAAGCCGCCGAGCCCGAGGTGGACGACACGGATCGGTCTCACAGTTTGAACACCTCGCGCGGCTGAGTCGTGACCAGGGCGGTCACGGTGTCCAGTGCCTCATCCTCGTCCAGGCGGTGCTCGGCGACGAGGCCGGCGAGGAATCCGGCGTCGAGCCGGCGGGACATGTCGTGGCGTGCGGGAATCGAACAAAACGCACGCGTATCGTCGATGAAACCGGACAGCCGGCTGAACCCGGCGGTCTCGGTGACGGCGTGCTGGTAGCGACGGATCTCGCTCGGGTTGTCGAGGAACCACCAGGGCGCCCCGGCATAGACGGCGGGGTAGAAACCGGCCAGCGGCGCGATCTCGCGACTGTAGACGTCGGGGTCGACGGTGAAAAGCACCAGGTGCAGGTTCGGGTGAGTGCCGAAGCGCTCCAGCAGCGGCTGCAAAGCGGCGGTCAACTCCAGCCGCACGGGGATGTCGTGGCCGGTGTCGGGTCCGAAAGCCGCCAGGGTCGCCGGGTGATGGTTCCGCCGGACGCCGGGGTGCAGGGTCATCACCAGGCCGTCGTCGCAGGACATCCGGGCCATCTCGTAGGTCATGTGGCGGCGGAACGCCGTGGCCTCGGCCGGGGTGATCGTGCCGGCGAGCGCGGAGCGGTACAGGCGTTCGGCGTCGCTGGTGCCGAGCGGTTCGGCGCCGGCGTCGAGGTGCCCGTGGTCGGCCGAGACCGCGCCGAGCGAGATGAAGTAGCGCCGCCGTTCCTCGAGGGCCGCGATGTACCCCGCGTAGTCCCCGACGTCGCCGCCCACCTCCTTGACCAGTTCGGGCCAGCCGGGGCGGCCGACCTCCAGGTAACGGTCGGGGCGGAAGGTCGGCGCCACCCGCGTACGGATCGCCGGGTCGGCGCGCAGGGCTCGGTGGGCGGCCAGGTCGTCCGCGGGGTCGTCGGTCGTCGCCAGGAAGTCGATGGTGAACCGGTCGAGCAGGGCGCGGG
>Ga0247781_1000296_pt1 | contig 15073 bp, 12 predicted proteins | sample UWRJL184509B5_FD_179922 | JGI IMG/M metagenome (GOLD analysis project Ga0247781, IMG submission 179922) | Plant litter microbial communities from Arlington Agricultural Research Station in Wisconsin, United States - UWRJ-L184-509B-5 | ecosystem: Environmental > Terrestrial > Plant litter >...
TCTGGTCCGGGGAAACGCCGAGCTGGAGCAGGGCGGTGGTCGTGGCGGCCAGCATCAGGGGCGGGCCGGCCAGGTAGACCTCGTGGTCCGACCATTCGCCGTAGGCGGCTACCGCGTCGGTGACCAAGCCGGACGCGTACGGGCCGGGGTCGCCCTCGGAAACGACGGGCACCACGGTGGCTCGGCGGGCCGTGCGGGCCAGGGCGGCGATCTCGTCGATGTCGTAGAGCTCGCTCAGGTCCCGGACGCCCCAGAAGAGGACCGCCGAGCGGGGGTCGCCGGTGTCGGCCAGCTCGGTGAGCAGCGCCTTCAGGGGGGCCACGCCGGTGTCCCCCGCGATCATCAGGAGGTCACGGCCGGAGGTGGCAGGCAGGGTCATCGTGCCCTCGGCCCGGCTCAGCCGCACGTGATCGCCGACCCGGGTGTGGTGGACCAGCGTGGCGCTGACACCGGTGGTCGTCTTGGCTCGCACATGCAGTTCGACCAGGTCGTCCCGGCGCGGTGCCCCGGCCAGCGAGTAAGGCCGCCAGATGGCCGGCAGCTCGGGCACCTGGACGCGCGCGAACTGCCCGGGGCGGAACGGCATCGGCAACGTCGGCTGCAACCGGACCACAGCCAGGTCGGGACGGCGCAGGTCGTGCTCGACCACGGTCGCGTCCCACACCGGCGGGTCGTAGGCGGCGCGGGCCGCACCGTGCGCCATCCACTCGTACACGTGCTGCCACGTCGACCGCCAAGCCAGGTCGAAGTCCTGCCGCCACTGCCCGGGCGCCATGCCCGCCCGCAACGCCTCGGCCAGCGCCGCCCCCACCAGGTGCAGCTGCTTCGTCTCGACGCCGCACGCGGCCAGCGCCGCGCCGAGCCGCCCGGTGCCCTCGACGAGCACCGGCGGCCGGTCCAGGTGGTGCACGAGCCAGGTCAGGGCCCGCGCGAGCTGCCTCGTCCGCGTGCGCGGCCCGCCCGGCAGGGCCGCCACCATCTCCGGGGAGGCCAGCAGCAACGCCACCAGCAGCCGCTCGGCCACCTCGGCGGACCCCCCGGCGAACGTCAGACTGGTGCTGAGCAGCAGCTGCGTCTCCTTCAGAAGCGCATCGTCGGCCGGATCCATCCCGTCCCCCGCGGCGCCCGATCCGCGCGCCACCATCGGCGGCATGACGTGCGGCAGGTCGAACCCCGGCAACCTCGGCGCCGGCGCCCCGGCCGGCCGGGTGGCGTGCGCGCTGCCGTCCTGCTGACCTTCGCCTCGCAAGAAGTCACCCTCATCCTGTACGTGTTCACTCCGCGCGGCACCGCCCGAAGCCCACTCGGGCCGGGGTCCCGTCTCGATCTCCGGCCCGTCCAGCCAGTGCGGCTGGTGCGGCTCTGGGCCGGCCCGCAGGCGTGCTTTCCGCCCCGGCCCGTGCGGCTCCGCCGAGGGCCGCACCGTGCCGTCCGGCCGCCGGTTCGGCAGCCCCGCGAACTGGTTCCGGCTCGGCTTCCCGACCGCCTCGACGTCGGCGAATCGCCCAGCTTCCTCCGGCGTGGTGAGCGCCTTGCCGAACGCCCCCGGCTGAGCGGCCGAAGCGTCGGCGGTCTCCGGTTCGGTCGGCGCGGGCTCGCGCTTGGCCGAGACCGGCACAGGCCGCACCGGGCTGTGGCTCCAGAAAGATCGCCCGGGCACCGGCCCATCAGCCGGCTCCACAAACGCACTAACCCCTGTCGAACCCGCACCGTCGGGCGCCGGATCAATCGGCCCCCGCTCAGCGGCGGGCCCGGCGGAAGGACCGGCGGGCGGCCCGGCGGAAGAATCAGCGGGGCCGGCGGAAGAATCAGCGGGGCCGGCGGACAGCCCGGCCGGAATGCCCGGTGCCGGACGATTCGGCGCCGGGGAAGCCCACTGGGGACGCATCGGCTGCCCGGCCGCCGACTCGTCGACGGAATCCGCGGAGAGCCCCGGCCGTGCGGCGCCCGGCGGCAGGGCCTCGTGCGCCTCGCCCGGCGGCAGCGCCGGAAGGGCGGCCTGTTCCTGCTCGCGGAGGGCCTCGACGGTGTCGTCGATGCCGACGGCCACCGCGTCGGGGGCGGCCTGCCGAAGCCGGATCGCCCGCAGCAGGGCTAGCAGATGCTGGTCCGCTCCGGAGCCCGAACCCGACGACAACTGGATCACCTCCGCTTCGCGGATCAGTCGAACAGTACAAATGTACTGCCGGACGCGGCGCCGCGTCCGGCTACCGGGAGACGGCGGGCACCGTCGCCATCCTGGTCACCGCCTCGGCGAGGATCTCCGGGGCGGTGGCGTAGTTGAGGCGGACATATCCGCTGCCGGCCGCGCCGAACCTGGGGCCGGGCTCCAGCGCGACCCGCGCCTCGGCCAGAAACCGGTCGCGCGGCTCGGCGTCGCGCCCCAGAGCCGAGGCGTCGAGCCAGGCCAGATAGGTCGCCTCGGGCGGTGACCAGCGCACCGACGGCAGCCGGGCCGCCAGCAACGAGCCGAGCTGCTCGCGGCGCGCGGTGAGCGTCTCGAGCAGCGTGGCCAGCCAGGGGCCGCCGTCGGTGAAGGCGGCCACGGACGCGAGCACCCCGAGGTGGCCGGTGCGTTCGTTGACCTCGGCGAAGAGGCCGTCGACCACGCGCGCCATCGTCGGTGCGGCGCTCACGATCGCGGCGCATTTCAGGCCGGCCAGGTTGAACGCCTTGCTGGCCGAGACCACGCTGAGCGCGACCTCGGCCGCGCCGGGCACCGCGAGCAGCGGCGTGAAGGTCGCCCCGGGCAGCACCAGCGCGCCGTGGATCTCGTCGCTGATGATCGGCACGCCGTAGCGCCGGGACAGACGCACCAGCTCGGCCAGCTCGTCGGCGGTGTGGACCCGGCCGACCGGGTTCTGCGGGTTGCACAGCAGGTAGGCCGCGGGGTGCGTGGCGAAGGCCGCCTCGATCGCGGCCAGGTCGAGCTTGTTGCCGGCCAGCGGCACCTCGACGACGCGGCCGCCGGCCTCGGGCACCCAGTGGAAGAAGGGCGGATAGACCGGCGGGCTGATCACCACCGGCTCGCCGGGGCGGACGAGCCGGCGCAGCAGCTCGACCACGCCGACCCCGACGTCGGTCACCGCGGTCACCGCGCCGGGATCGACCTCCCACCCCCATTGGCGGCCCGCGAACCCGACGAACGCCTTGCCCAGCTCGGGCGCGGCCGCCGAATAGCCCAGGTCACCTCGGCCGACCGCCTCGGACAGCACGGACGCCACCGGCGGGGCCAGCGGATAGTCCATCTCGGCGACGAAGAGCGGCAGCACGTCGTCGGGGAAGGTGCGCCACTTGATGCTGCGTCGGAGCCGGAGCTCGGCGAGCGGGGGGACGGCCAGTTCTGCGTTCATGCCGTCCATCCTCCGCCGGACCTCCGACAGTTTCCCGGCGGGGCATTTCTGTGACTTCGCTGCGAATCGGGGAGGGCTCTGGAAGGCTGCACAGAGGATTCCCGACGGTTGCCCCCGGGCCGCTCGGCTTGAGCCCACACGAGGCGGAGCCCATGAGCACCAGCCACCACCAGACGGCCAGTGGCCGGCCGCTGCGGGTCTCACCGGCTTGGGTCGGGGGCGCCGGTTCGGCCAGGGACGAGCACCTGCTCCCCGTACGGGAAGCGGTCTGGGTCTGGAGTGTGCGGCGTTATGCCCGGCTGGCTCTGTGGGCGCTGCCCGCCGCGGCCGTGCTGTACGGCTGGACCACGCTGGGCACCGACACCCCGCCCGGTCCGCTGGTGGTCACGCTGGCCGCGAACTGGCTGGCCGTCATCGCGATGATCGCCCTTGCCGGGCTGCTGGCCGGCAGTCGCACCCGCCGGTCCGCCCTGATCGGCCTGCTGCTCAGCCTGGCCGGTTTCCTTCTCACTCTCCCGCTGATCGCCCTGCCGCCGGGCACAGCCGCCGCCGGCTCGCCGTTGACCGTGGGACAGCTGACGGTGGCCGCCGCCGCGACCCTGGGCACCGGCTGGGTGGTGCTCGGCTGGGCCGTCTTCCGCTCCCACCTGGTCAACCCGGCCGACGGCGTGCTGCTGATGCTGGCCGCCGCCACGATCGGCGCCGGAGCGCACGCGCATCGCCCGCTGCCCACGGTCGGCGCGCTGCTGCTGCTCGCGGCGGGCACCGGGCTGGCCTGGACGGGCAGCCGCCTGATCCCCAAGCACTGAAACGTCGTACCCGAATGGCATGCTCGCAGTCGGGTCCGGGAAGCCCCGGGCCCGGGCGGAAGGAGCGGGCATGGCCAAGGTGGTCGCCGACATCTCGGTGTCGCTGGACGGTTTCGTCACGGGTCCCGATCCCGGCCCCGGCCAGGGTCCGGGCCACGGCGGCGAGGGTTTGCACACCTGGGCGCTCACCGGCGACGCCACCCACCTGACCTACCGGATCGACTGACCGTGCCTGACGTCCACGTCATCACCGATCCCGACGACGACCGCCTCGGCGACTACCGTGCCCTCACCGACCTCGAGCTGCGCACAAGGTGGGAGCCGCCGAACGGGCTGTTCATCGCCGAGGGCGAGCTGGTGCTGCGCCGTGCCCTGCGCGCCGGTTACCGGCCCCGGTCCTATCTGATCGACGCCAAGCGCGTCGGGCAGATCGCCGACCTGCCCGACGAGGCCCCGATCTACGCGGCCGGCCCGGCCGTGCTCGAGAAGGCCACCGGCTTCCACGTGCATCGGGGCGTCCTCGCCTCGTTCCACCGTGAACCGTTGCGGGAGGCGAAAGACGTCATCGCCACCGCGCGCCGCGTGGTCGTGCTCGAGGACGTCAACAACCACACCAACATCGGCGCGGTCTTCCGGGGCGCCGCCGCGCTCGGCATCGACGCCGTCCTGCTCTCGCCGACCTGCGCCGACCCGCTCTATCGCCGCAGCGTCCGGGTCAGCATGGGCGAGGTCTTCGCGGTGCCCTATGCGCGCTTGGAGCCCTGGCCTGACGGGCTGCAGGTTCTGCGGGACAGCGGCTTCACCGTCCTGGCCCTGACCCCGGCGCCCGAGGCGGTGCCGCTGCAACGGCTCACCGCCGACCAACGGGCGAGGGCCGCGCTGCTGCTCGGCGCCGAAGGGCCCGGCCTGTCCACGAACGCGTTGGCCGCCAGCGATGTGCCGGTCAAGATCCCGATGCGCCGCAACGTCGACTCGCTCAACGTGGCCGCCGCGGCCGCGGTCGCCTTCTGGGAGCTGGGCCGCGACGACGAGGAGGGCTGAGAACGGCCGGCCCCCGAGGGGGCCGGCCGCGTCTCAGGCGCGTTCGCGGTCGATCACGCCGTTGTAGTCGGCGCCGCCCAGGGCGGCCGACGGCGGGATCGGCTCGGGTGCCGGCAGCGCGGCCGTCTTGTCCGGGTCGCCGCTGACCTGGGCCTCGGCCACGCGGACCTGGTCGTTGACCTTCTGCGCCTCGATAGCCGCGGCCTTGGCGGCGGCCTCGGCCTCCCGCTCGACCGACTCCGCGTCGACCCGCGACGACGGCACGTCGCCGACCATGTTGGCCAGGCCGCCCAGCGCGCCGCCCATGCCCTCAAGGGCCTTGGTCAGCTCGGCCGGCACGATCCACACCTTGTTGGCCGTGCCGTTGGCGATCTGCGGCAGGGCCTGCAGGTACTGGTAGGCCAGCACCTTCTGCGACGGGTTCGCCTGGTGGATCGCGTCGAACACCGTACGGATGGCCTTGGCCTGGCCCTCGGCGGTGAGGATGCGCGACTGGCGGTCACCGTCGGCGCGCAGCACCGCGGCCTGCTTCTCACCCTCGGCGGTGAGGATCTGGGCCTGCTTGTGACCCTCGGCGTTCAGGATCGTGGCGCGTCGTTCCCGCTCGGCACGCATCTGCTTCTCCATCGAGTCGCGGATGCTCGGCGGCGGCTCGATCGCCTTGATCTCGACCCGGGTGACCTTGATGCCCCAGCGGCCGGTGGTCTCGTCGAGCACGGTGGACAGGTGACGGTTGATCTCCTCCCGGCTGGTCAGGGCACGCTCGAGGTCGAGCGAGCCGATGACGTTGCGCAGGGTGGTGACCGTGAGCTGCTCGATGGCCTGCAGGAAGTTGGAGATCTCGTAGGTCGCCCGCACCGGGTCGACGACCTTGAAGTAGAGGACCGTGTCGATCGACACGACCAGGTTGTCCGAGGTGATCACCGGCTGCGGTGGGAACGAGACCACCTGCTCGCGCATGTCGACCTTGCTGCGCACCGAGTCCACGAACGGCACCAGCAGGTTGAGGCCCGGGCTGAGCGTCCTCTTGTACTTCCCGAGGCGCTCGACCACGTCCATCCGCTGCTGCGGCACGATGCGGACGGACCTGAGCAGCGTGACGATGGCGAACACCACGATCACGACGATGAGGACGCCGATCACAGCTTCCATGGCACTCCTCCCTCTATATGGTGGGCAGGTCGTCACGCCACACGATCGCGGTGGCGCCCTTGACCTTGATGACCCGGACGCGTTCGCCGGGAAGGTACTTCTCGTTGCCGTCGAACGAGCGGGCCTGCCAGTGCTCGCCGTCAATCTTGATCATGCCGTGTGCGCCGTCGACCTCTTCCAGCACGGTGGCGTGCGTGCCCTCGATCGCCTCGATGCCGAACGGCGTGTCCCCAGTCTCGAGGGCCGACTTGGCGTGGCGCAGGATGATCGGGCGGAGCGCCGTCACCGAGAGGCCGGAGACCAGCGCGAACACGATGACTTGGACCAGCAGGGGCGCTCCCAGAGCAGCCGCCCCGGCCGCGGCGAAAGCCCCGACCCCGAAGAAAATGATCAATAAGGTGGCCGTGAAAGCCTCGGCGATCGCCAAGGCGATGCCGAGCACGATCCAGAGAACCGCTTCCACGCATCGATCGTGACATGCCCGCGCACGTCCGGCGACACTCCGTGCACTCTCGCGGAAAATGTCATGCAATTGCCATCCAACCGGCCCGGTTTCGCGCGTAGCCAGATCGGCCACGCGAAGTTATACCCACCAGCCGTTCATCGAGAGGGTCCATCGTGTCGCTGCTGCCGGAGACCGGCCGACGGGTCGAGGAGATCGCCGTACGCGCTCAGTCCGAGGGGCGTACGCCGTCGCTCGCCCTGGCCGTCGTGCGCGACCGCGCTGTCCTGCACCAGGTCTTCGCCGGCGAACATCCACGACCGGACGCGAAGACCCAGTACCGCCTGGGCTCGATCACCAAGACCATCACCGCCACGCTGGTCCTGCAGCTACGCGACGAGGGCTTCTTCACCCTCGACGACCTGCTCTACCGCCACCTGCCGGGCACCCCGATCGGCGGCGTCACGCTGCGCCAGCTCCTCGGCCACGTCTCCGGCCTGCAGCGCGAGCCGGACGGCGCCTGGTGGGAGCGGACCCCCGGCGGCGATGTGGACAAGCTGCTGACCGAGCTCGGCTACGAGAAGATCGCCGGCCCGCCGTTCCGCCGATATCGGTACTCGAATCTCGCGTACGGACTGCTCGGGGCGGTTCTGGAAAGGGTGACCGGCGAGCGCTGGCCGACCCTGGTGAGCAAGCGCGTCCTCGACCCGCTGGGCATGAAGCGCACCAGTTACGCGCCGGTCGAGCCGTTCGCCCGCGGCTATGTGGTGCATGCGCTGGACGGTTCCCTGCACGAGGAGCCGCGGCTGGACTCCGGGGCGATGGCGCCGGCCGGCCAGCTCTGGTCCACGGTCACCGACATGGCCAAGTGGGCCGCCTTCTGGACCGATCCCGCCCCCACCGTCCTGGCCCGCGAGACCGTCGACGAGATGTGCACTCCCGTGGTCATCAGCGACCTGGAGTCCTGGACCGCCGGTCACGGCCTGGGTCCCCAGCTCTATCGGGTCGGGGAACGGGTCTTCGTGGGGCACGGCGGTTCGATGCCCGGCTACGTCGCCCAGTTGGCGGTCCACCGCCGCAGCCGCCTCGGCGTGGTCGTCTTCGCCAACTCCTACGGCCTCACCGGCACCACGATCAAGGACGTGGCCTTGCACGCCCTGGACGCGGTGGTGGACGCCGAGCCCACGATGCCGGCGCCCTGGCAGCCGCCCGCGCCCGCGCCGGCGACGGGCGAGGCGCCGACCGGCGAGGCGACGACGCTGGTGGGCCGCTGGTGGTGGATGGGCCGCGAGTTCGAGATCACCACGGACGGCGCCGCCCTGCTGATGACCGGCCCGCACCACCGCACCCACTTCACTCAGGAGGCCCCCGACCGCTGGCGCGGCATCAGCGGCGACAACGAGGGCGAAATTCTGCAGATCCTGCGCACCGACGACGGCACAGTGGCCACCCTCGACATCGCCACCTTCGTCTTCAGCCGCGACCCGAACCACCTGGCCTGAAAAGGAGACCCCACGCCTCGTCAGTTCCAGGCCGTCGTCCCTCGGACCGGCGCTCAGCCCTCGACCGTGACGAAATCGATCAGGCGCTCCATCGAGTTGATCAGTGGCGTTTCGACGTCCTTGTAGCTGCTCACCGAGGCCAGGATCCGCCGCCACAGGTCAGCCGGTTCGCGCACGCCCACGGCCGCGCAGATGCCCTCCTTCCACGGCCGTCCCGGCGGCACCACCGGCCACTTCTGCAGGCCGACCCGCTGCGGCTTCACGGCCTGCCAGATGTCGACATACGGGTGACCGGTGACCAACACGTTCGGGTCGTTCACGGCGGCGACGATGCGGCTCTCCTTGCTGCCCGTGACCAGGTGGTCGACGAGCACCCCGAGCTTGCGCCGTGGACCGGGCCCGAACTCGCGGACCGCCGTGGCCAGGTCGTCGATACCGTCCAGCGGCTCGACCACGACGCCCTCGATCCGCAGGTCGTCGCCCCAGATCCGTTCGACCAGGGCCGCGTCGTGGATGCCCTCGACCCAGATGCGGCTCGCCTTCGCGACCTGAGCGCGTACGCCCGCGACCGCGACCGAACCGGAGGCCGTGACCTTCCTCGTTGCTTGCTGCGGCGCCGTCGACGGCCGCCGCAGTGTCACCGTCTTCCCGTCCAGCAGGAACGCGGCCGGCGCGAGCGGGAAGTTGCGCCGTTTGCCGTGCCGGTCCTCCAGCACCACCGCGCCCAGCTCGAAGCCGACCACCGCCCCGCAGAACCCGGACTCCGCGTCCTCGACGACCAGGTCCCGTTCGGCGTCCACCTCGGGCACCACCCGGCGTCGCCGCCAGTCCCCCTTGAGCACGTCCTCCCCATACATGCAAGGCACCGTAACTCGTGCGTTGGGACACGCCCCTTTTGACGCTCCGACCGAGACAACCTTCCCGCTGGGCACGTACCCTTGCTCGCATGTCCCCCGCAGCTCACGCGGCTACCCGCACCGCGCGGCGCTCCACCCGGTTCGTGGCCTGGGTGCGCGCCTGGCGTGCTGGCCTCGTCCCCCTCGACGAGCTGGCCGACGAGATCGCCCACGACGAGGAGCACCTGCTCGCCGACGCGCCCGGCACGTGGACCGACGTGCCGCTGCCGCAGGGCCTGCCGGTCTTCGCCAAGGTGCACCCCGACGACATCCGGCTCGTGCTGCCGGCCCCCGGCGATCCGCGCGGCCTGCCCGGCCCGGGTCCGCTGACCGGCGCGGCGATGCTCGCCGGCGAGGCCGTGCTGGCCTCCGGCTTCGGTGTGGTGCCCGAGGTGCGGCGGCACGTCTCCGGCTCCGGGGTGGAGTTCGAGACGGTGTTGTGGCGTTACTTCCCGGTCGACGCCTACCGCCCGGTCTTCCAGATGGGCGCGGCCGAGGCCGAGGCCGAGCTGGCCCTGGCCCTCGGCGAGGCGACGGCCCAGCTCACCAAGCTCGACGTGGCCCAGTGGAAACCGGAGCTGGCCGGCGCCCTGCAACAGTTGCGGCGCCCCGAGAGCACGGCCACGCTGCCCGTCGGCTTCGACCCGCGCGCCCGCCGACTCTTCGCCCGAGCGTCGATCCTCGACCAGGTGCTCGCGCTGGCTGGGACGAACGCTCCGGGCGGCGCCGTCAACGGATACGAGGCGCAGCAGCGCGACGCGGCGTTGCGGCCCTTGCTGACCGCGTGCCGGCAGGCACTCGTGGCCGCCTGCAACTCGCCGCTGCATGCCTGACCTCTTCCAGCACTGCACCTTCTGCGGGGCGAGATTCGTCCCGAACCAGCCGTGGCCGCGCCGCTGCACGGCCTGCGGCGAGACTTCCTACCGCAATCCGTCGCCGGTGGCGGTCGCCGTGCAACCGGTGGGGGCCGGGTTGCTGGTGGTGCACCGCGCGATTCCGCCGGCGATCGATCGGCTGGCCCTGCCCGGGGGTTTCATCGACGTCGGCGAGTCGTGGCAGGAGGCGGCAGCCCGCGAACTGTTCGAGGAGACGGGCCTCGCTGTCGAAACGGAGACGGCCCAGTTGTACGACGTGGTGAGCGCGCCGGACAGCACTCTGCTGGTGTTCGCGCTGTTCCCTCCGGTGGCCTCCGTACCGCCCTCGCCGCCGAACGAGGAGACCCACGGCTGCGAGATCCTGAAAGGTCCGGTGGAGCTGGGTTTCAGCATTCACACGGCCGTGGCGGCCAGATTCTTCACCGAAGTGGCCGAGGGCTTCTGATCGACTCACCCCGATATTCTGGCCGGATGCGGCGTGAGCCTTCCCTGACTTTCCGCGGCGCCCTCCGAATCCTGGGCAAGACCGAGACGCCCACCATCGACAAGCTGGACACCTTGCTGGGCGGCGTGATCCTGGCCGCGGGCGCGGGCGCGGCGATCGCCACGGTCGGCGGCGCGGCGGTGGCCGGCGCGGCGTTCCTGGCCCCGGCCTGGCAGTGGGTCGACCAGAAGAACGAGGCGGGCGGCCTGCTCCGCAAGCTGGTGACGCGTTTCGGCTCGAAAATCAACGGCGCGGCCGGCTTGGAGCGGCGGCAGTTGGTGGCGGCCGCCCACAGCACGATCGTGGTCGCCGCCTACTTCGACGTCTTCCACGAGGCGGTCGAGGCTTCCGGCTTCGGCGGACTGACGTTGACGGAGTCCGAGAAAGCCCTGGCGGCGGCCCGGCGCAACGGTATGTCCCTCATGGAGTGGCTCTACTCCGCGGAGATTCCCGCGCCGTCGGCCAGCTGCGGCTTCGAGGAGAACACCGCCGAGGTGGAACGCTGGCTCGTGCGCCTGCACTCGAGCAACGAGGCGCTGTTGCGCTCGCTCGATCTGTGGCGGCTCTTCGGGCACGCGCTCAAGGAGGTCCAGCACCGCTCCCGGGATCGCTACCGGTCGTACTACGTCGACCTCGCCGCGAGCGTGCCGGAGTTCGCGATCTGGGCCGCCCTGGGCGAGCACGCGGCCACCCGGGACGCCGTCGACCGATCGTTCGGACGGATCGAGAAATTACTCACCTCGCTCGGCGCTCCCGTCCTGCGGACACCGGCAGCCGCGCAGGTCATCGAGCGCGCGAACCACGGCCGGTTGAACGATCGGGTGGTGCAGGCCACGCTCCCGTGGCCGAACTCGACGGTCCGCTTCCCCACCGTGGCCGAGCTCTTCGTCCCGCCGAAGTTCCGGATCACTCCGCACGACGACGACGCCCGGGCATCGGACGAGCGGTGGTGGTCGAAGTTGCCCCTGCGGGACGACATCGCCGGCCGTCTCGCCGCTCACATCCTCTCGCCTGCCGCGACGCGAGCGCCGCTGCTGCTGCTCGGGCATCCCGGCGCCGGCAAGTCCATGCTGACCAAGGTCCTGGCCGCCCACTTGCCGGCCGCCGACTACACCACCGTCAACGTCGCCCTGCGGGCCGTAAGTGCGCACGCCTCGATCCTCGACCAGATTCAGCAGGCACTCGATCGGGTGACCCACCGACGGGTCCAGTGGGCCGAACTCGCCGACGAGACCGCGGATCGCCTCCGCGTCGTCCTCCTGGACGGGCTGGACGAGTTGCTCCAGGCCTCGGATCTGGACCGCACCGGCTACCTCCACGACGTGGTCCGGTTCCAGGAACTGGAGGCCGACCAGGAGCGCCCCGTCGCGGTCGTGGTCACCTCGCGCACGGTGGTGGCCGACCGCGTCGACATCCCGGAAGGCACCACGTTGGTGAAGCTGGCCGACTTCGACGACGAGCAGATCGAAGCGTGGCTCGCCCACTGGAACGAAGCGACCGGCGAAGGACAGGCTCACCAGCTCACCAGGGAAGAGGCGCTGCACCAGCCGCACCTGGCCCGGCAGCCGCTGCTGCTGATGCTGCTCGCCCTCTATGCGGGCAGTCCGGGAGTCTCCGAGCTCTTCGCCGATTCGTCCACGGCGGCGCTCTACGACCAGTTGTTCCGGCGGTTCGCCGGCCGTGAGGCCGCCAAGAACGCCGACGACCGGCCGTACGACGAGGCCGCGGCGGTGGAGACGTCGATCGACCGGCTCAGCATCGCCGCGCTGGCCATGTTCAACCGCGGTCAGCAGCAGATCGCCGAGGCGCAGCTCGGCAAGGACCTCGAAGCGCTGACCGAGGGCTCGGCGAGCCGCCGGCCGGAGGCGACGGGCCAACGGTTGCTGGCGGAGTTCTTCTTCGTCCACGCCGACGAGGCGACCGTGGTCGGCGGGCGCCAATCCGAGCGGTCGTACGAGTTCCTGCACGCCACCTTCGGCGAATACCTGGTAGCCAGGAAGATCCTCGAGGTGCTGCGGGACGTGGCCGACGCGGCGTTCGGCGGCCGTCGGGCGCAGCGGGACCCGGAGGACGACCTGCTGCAGGCGCTGCTCGGTCACCAGGTGCTTGCCGGGCGACGGCCGATCGTGCAGTTCGCGGGCGAGATCTTCGGTGCCCTGCCCGACGGGGAACGCTCCGACCTGCTCGCGGTGCTCGATCACCTCATCCGCCGCTGGCGGTCACGTCCGCCGGCCGACCGGTATCGCGCCTACTCGCCGACTTCTTTCGATCAGGTCCGGCACGCGGCCACCTACTCCGCCAATCTCGTGATGCTCCGGCTGGCCGTCGCCGAGGGAAACCGAGTGGCGATGAGCGACCTTCTCCCCGGGGAGTCCTCGGCGGAGTGGGAATCCCTCGTCACGCTGTGGCGTGCCGGCCTGGACTCCGATGCCTGGCGGGCCACGCTCGGGGCGTTGACGCTCGACCGCCGCAGCGGCGAGATCGTGGCGGCACCACCGGGGCACGGCCATGCCTTCCCGGACTTCGACTATGCCCGGCTGCTCGGTGACCACGACACGGCAAGTCGTCTGGGCATGGGCATCGCCGTCCTCGACGGAGTGCACGGCCTCCTCGACGCGGACCTCGACTGGGTCGTCTACACGCTGAGCCGGCTGATCCCGCCGATTGCCTTCCTGGAAACGGACGACATCGTCCTCAGACCGCCGCCGCAGGAAACCCGCCCGAGAGATCTCAACACGGTCGCAGGCGGTCTGGAAAAGATGCTGAAGACGCGCGCGGCGGATCTCTCGCTGGTCGGCGTCGAGCGAGTCGTCGGGCTGCTCCTGGACCTCGATCACGAGCCCGACTCGACCGCCCTGGCCGTTGCCCTGTGCGAGCACCCCAATCTGCTCATCTCGGAACCGAGGATGCGGGACGCCGAGCTCTATCGGGGGGCCGACGCGACCGTCCTGATGATGTACGCGGCGCGCGACAAGGTCGCCGACCGCGAGCGTCATCATTGGGATGAGCTGTATGCACAGATCCGCGCCGGATCGACCTTCCGGCCACAAGATCATTTCCACGGCTCGGCGCTCGAGATGCTCAGAAAGTTGTGGAGTCAGGTCGTCCCGCGCTACCGCCGGGCGATGGGGAGCTATCGCGACGACAGGGGTCCGGGGCGGCTGGAATTGAGGGGCGGCCGACGACCCTGACGGCTACCGTGCACGACCATGAAGATACGACTTGAACAGGACGGTGACGATGTTGCCGAGGTGCATCGGATCGCGTTCGGGGACGACGGCGACAAGGTCGCCGGGCTGGTGAAGGCGCTGCGGCGCGACGACCCCGGTCTGCTCTCGCTGGTGGCCGAAGTGGACGGCGCGGTCGTCGGGAACGTCATGTTCACGCGGAGCCTGCTGGATGCCCCGCCGCGGCTGGTCGACGTACTCGTCCTGAGTCCTCTTGCCGTTCTTCCCGGCTTTCAGCGCCGAGGAGTCGGCCAGGCTCTGGTCAAGCACGGCCTCGAAGAAGCCGACCGGACCGGCACCCCGCTCGTGTTCCTCGAGGGCGACCCCGCGTACTACTCGAAGTGGGGTTTCCGGGCGGGCGGCGACCTCGGTTTCCGCAGGCCCTCCCTGCGCATCCCGGACGTCGCGTTCCAGGTCTATCCGCTGGCCGCCCACGAGCCGTGGATGACCGGCACGCTCGTCTACTCCGCTACGTTCTGGGACCACGACTTGGTGGGCCTGCGGGACTCGTGAGCGCGGGTCGGTCGAGCCGACCCAGGCGGCGGCGATCACTTCGTTCGTCACCCCGCGAGAAGACGACTCCGCGGCTTGCCGCCTCGATCTCATGCGACGACGTGGACGACCGTCCCGGGCTGGAGGCTGTCGAGGAGGGTGCGCTGCACCTTGACCGGCATGCGGATGCAGCCGTTGGAGATGTCGCGCCCGAACGCGGACTCGTCGCGCCAGGCGTGGATCGCGGTGTGCCCGTCGCGCAGGGCCGCCGACAGCGCGTCCCGGTCGTCGGGGATGGCGCCGAGCACGAGCGCGTCCAACCCGGCGTAGACGGGGCCACTGGTGATCGTGCGGCCCATGACGTAGGTGCGCCCGAGCGGCGTGGGAGTCGCCGGGGCTCCGACGGCGACCGCCCAGTCGCCGCGTTCTTGCCCGTCGCGGAACCAGGTGAGGCGCCGCTCGCTGCGGTCGAGGATCAGGCGATCAGGCAGCGGGCGGACGTCTCCCGCGGTGTCGGGGACCCAGCCGACGTGCCGGTTGATCGAGGGCAGCAGCACCGCGAGCCAGCCGGGCCGCCGCTCGACGATCGGCACGGTCACCGGCAGCCCGCTGATGGACCGCGCCAGGAAGGCCCGGGCCTGTCCGCCGGGCGCGTCGTAGACGGCGATCTTGCCGTGCGGCCGCAGCCCCTCGGCCACCACCGCGACCGAGTGCGGATCCGGGTCGGGCGGAAACCCTGGGGGCGTACCCCAGTAGTCGATCTTCGGCAGCTCGGCCGGCGCGGGCCCGGCCGTCGGCGC
>Ga0247781_1000297_pt1 | contig 15036 bp, 3 predicted proteins | sample UWRJL184509B5_FD_179922 | JGI IMG/M metagenome (GOLD analysis project Ga0247781, IMG submission 179922) | Plant litter microbial communities from Arlington Agricultural Research Station in Wisconsin, United States - UWRJ-L184-509B-5 | ecosystem: Environmental > Terrestrial > Plant litter >...
CTTTATTTACTAGCGTTTATTTAGGTATATTTCCCAGTTATAATTATATTAATAATCGTATCGCCCTTTTAAGAGCTATAAGTTATTTATAACATATCTTTAACTTTCCTATATCTAAGTCCTTTTAATGCCTGTACGCTACTAGACACTTCTGATAAGAAAACGGACGATTTACTCCTCCTAAGCCCTAATTATATTTAATAAATTGCTAAGTTTCGTAATAAGATCCGATGTAAGATTAAGCTAGAGAAATATAAGCTATATATAAAAGTGTGTAATAACTTACTTAAGCAGCATATTAGAGTTCAGCTTCTTATCATCACTTATAAGTATATTATATTTACATATTACATTAAGTATAAAGATTTAAAGGAGGCTAGGGTTAAGCTATTAGCTATATAGTTAGACTTAGAATGGGACAGATTCCTAAATGTTATTAAAGACAGTTATAAGTGTAAATTAAGATGTCTCTCTGCTTTAAAGACCGTGGCACACTATTAGGATAAGATCTTATCCAGCACTATCTGTGGGCTTATAAAGGGGTGAAGTATTATTATAGGCTTTATACTACTTTAAAGAAGGTCCCTGTTTAGAAGATAACTGTAAAGGGACTAAGCTTATTAATACTTAAAAGGTCTTAGGAAAGATTAACTTTAAAGCAGCACCCTATCTATGCCTTACTAAACTTTATTAAGTAAAGTAATCTTAACTATTTAAGCTAATATCCCTTGGAAGATAAGCTTACTATTAAATTACCTAATAGATTTAATTTTAATAAATTCGGCTTTATAGTCTGTAAAGAATATATTACTGTTTTACTTAAGCCTGATAATATTAGAGTGGAAATACTAACATAACGGGGAGGAGCTGAAACTGATAATATTACTACACTATCGTTACTAGACGGGATTAAGCTTATTAACTTATAAGAACAGGCTAGTGCCTTAAAGCTACGGATGAATTTAAATACACTAATAGAAAACACAGTAGCGCCTTTAAAGGGGTTTAGACTAATTACTAATTATAATTATTATTAGCTTAGTGCTAAGTTGGTAAAGGATACAGTTACTATACTGCAGGGGTTTGAAATAAACAGTTATAATTACCTTAACATGCCTCTAGAGATAAGTCCTGTACTACACAGCCCTGCACCTACTAAAATAACACTTTATACATACTTAGAAATATCTTACTAGGAGCTCTTAAGTAGAGGGTACTTTAAGCTTAAATTTAAACTTTAACTAGTTAAAGTCCCAAAGTTCTCACTATAGTGTTATTTAGCTAAAGTGCTATTAACACTCTTATCAGACCTGGATAACCCATTAATATTCAGGCTAAAGGTGGCAGTGTAATTCTCTCCTTTTATTAAAAAACTTTACTATCTACACCTTTAGGCCTTTACTGTACGAACCTTAATTATTACGTTCGTTAAAAGAGCTGTTATTAGATATTAAGAGACTTTAACTACAGCTTTAATTAATATTAGCACTAACTGCCCTGTCCGCTAACGTACCTCCTCACTATTAGATATCTCACTTTTAAATATCCTATTAAAACAGCTACACTTTAACAAGCCCTTATCCCTTTTTACTAACATAATTACTTAGCTAATTCATAACTATATTAATAATAATAACTATTAAAGGTAATTTCTAGCTAAGTTAAAAGAGAAGTCTTAAAATGTAAAGTTATTAAGCTCTTATAGTGACAAAACTAACAATCTTATTTATAAATTATTAAAAAACATTAAGTAACCTAACACAGATAGCAAACAGGGTGTAGTTAAGGTGTCATTTTATATTAGCAATAAAGTGGTAATATTAATTAAATTTATATCTTTTAGGGACGCTCTAATTATCACCTAAGGATAGTAGTAATTCTAGTGAAGTAAAGGCAACTAACTAATTATTTAACTATTTCAGCATATAAGAGCCCTTAAGAAGTCTGTCTTAGTGTAAATACCATCTTATAAGGCTACGACTAACTTATTTAAGGTCTAGATTATAAGAGAAGTTTAAAAGCGGTTCTTAAATAAGAATAACATTAGTAAACTATAGAATATTTTAAACTTACAAAGCCCTATACCACACTGCATCTTACCTAACTTTTTAACTAAAGAGAATTACTAACTTCTTATTTAAGTTTATAATATAGTATTAATGGAAGGTAACGTTAAAAGGGTAGCAGCACTAGCGCAGTAATGGGATAAGTGGAAGAACGTTTTAAAGTGGGCTTTATTATTAGAAGGGGGCTATAATATTACACTATATACGGATAATTACAGTTTTACTACTTAGATTACAGTTTAAGAAGGGTTAATTAGTTTTAACTAGATGTCATACCCTATAGAGGAAGAGCGAACAGCCTGGATAGCTAACCCCCACTATTATACTAGCGGCTAATAAAGATACGTTATCTTTAAGCCGGGTCAGTCTGTTTTCTTTAGGCTAGGCATAATCCACTTTATCTTTCGAGTATAAGGCTGCCAGACACTAGCTTTTAATAGCTATGTTTTATAATAGTTTAATATTACACGATAGATATAAATAGTACTTATTTAAATAGTAAACTTAAATATTACTAATAAAGAGATAAAACAGAGCGCCTTTAAGCGTGTTTATATTATAGTAAAGCTTATTACAGTTAAGTTAAAGGAGTTTAAGGTAAAAGGGTTTAATAGTAAGGCTGCAGTTATAGATTTCTTTATATCTGTTAAAGTAAGATTATTATCCCTCTTTTTATAAGAGTGTTAATAAAATATAGAAATTTAAGGAATTATACAGCTATATAAAGTTAAGGCGCCGTCTCCCAGAAAGTTATTGGAATCTAATTTAGATATAATTACATTTGTTTTTTTTTAAGCCTTTTAAGTGTTAAGGCTGGGTTTTCCAGAACATTACACTTACAGACTATTAACCGTTACTATTACACCCCCACTGCCAACATCCTGGCCGGAAGGGGCGGGGGGTGCTGTAAAAGGCAGGAGTTACTAGCAGTTTATAAAGTATAAGAAAGTAAGTAAATAAGGATTTTTTAAAAACTATTTAAAGCTGATAAGGAATTTATAAAGGTCTGTTAATTAAGTAAAGACTATTTAGCTAACTAGGTTTTACTTATCGTTTATTAATTAAGTAAAGACTGTTTAGCTAGCTAGGTCCTGCTTATGGTCTGTAACTTATCTCAGCTCTTACTCCTTTAGCTTCCACTCCCTTATTCTATATATCCTTTTACTCCCTTTATCACTTTATCTCCACCACCTTAATATTTACTAATAGGTTACAGTATATATATTACTCTTTACTAGTTAATTTATTTAAGTCTGTTAGAAAACTTACTGTAAAATGTTAATCTTACCTAGCTATTATAACTAGGGTCATTTAACTTTAGGTCTCTCTTAAACATATATTATAACAGCTACCCATCACCCTCTTCTTAGGCCTTGGCTATAAAGCTTAGAATAGTTAAATCAGTTATCTTCCAGCTCCTTAAAGAATCTCTCTTCCTTACTAGTCTTATTGTTATAAGCCTGCCTTGTTTAATAGAGTTAAACACCTCTGCTTTAATAGGATAATTCGTTTATCTTATTAATAATAATCTCTCTTTAACATAGGGGTGGGAGCTTTAAAATAATAAAAGATAAACGATTAAAAAGATTTAAATAAACTAAATAATCTAACCCCTAACCTTACTTACCTTACTGGGTATATGTGGATTATAAGTAAATATAATTAGGATTAGTTCTTCTAAGTTTAAGATTTTATCTCTTAACACAGCCTTTAAGTAGGTATTCTTATACTCTTTTAAGTTACTAACCCATATTAGCGGACGTTTGAGTTGTGGATTTTGTACTCTGTACGTATTATATACATTTTTAAACTTAGTATCCTTACTAATATTAGTGTTAAATTTTATTAATAATTTAAAAAGGCCTATGGTAAATAGAATATATAAGCTTTATATATCTATATTAGTAATATCTAGGTTTTATCTTAATAAGAATTCCACGTAAAGTATAAGGTTAGTGTCGTCACTACCCTTATTTTCACACAGAGCTACTAGCCCTCTTTACGTAACGGTTAAAAGTATCTCCTTGCCGAATCTGGCTTTAAATAGTGGCTAAACCACAGTAGCCTTAGCAGCCTTAGCCGCTTTAGCAGCCTTAGCAGCTTTAACAGCCTCCTTAGCCGCTTTAGCAGCCTTAGCAGCTTTAGCAGTATTTTTAGCAGCTTTAGCAGCCTTAGCAGCTTTAACAGCATCTTTAGCAGCCTTTACAGCCTTCGCAGCTTTAGTAGCATCTTTAGCAGCTTTAGCAGCCTTAACAGCTTTAGCAGCTTCTTTAGCAGCCTTTACAGCCTTAGCAGCTTTAGCAGCATCTTTAGCAGCTTTAACAGCCTTAGTAGCTTTAGCAGCATCTTCAGTAGCCTTTACAGCCTTAGCAGCTTTAGCAACCTTAGTAGCTTTAGCAGCCTTAGCAGCTTTAACAGCTTTTACAGCCTTTTAAACAGCTTGATCAGCAGCCTTTTAAGCAGCCTGATCAGTAGTAGTAGCGGTGGTAGCAGCAGCGGCCCCTAACTGTGGAGGAGTCTGAGTCTAAATCTGAGTAAAAGCTTGTGTCTAAGCTTGTTTAGACCCTGGGCTTAGGTTATAAACTATATAGATATTAGGTGCCTTACTTTTAGGTGTGGTGTAAATAGTAAAGGGATTAGATTAAGATAAAGTATTATCTAGTGTGGTGTATATATTAGTAGATATATTAGTTTTAAGTGTAACGTGTGTGTTATTAACAGCTGTGCTAATGTCAGTTATAATATACGTATCCGTATTAAAAGGAAGTGAACTTATATTACTTCCCTTACTATTCCCACTTTTTAAACTAAAAGCCACTATATCTTTTAACTTTAGGTATTTTTTAAAGAGTGTTATCTATACCCCTGTGAATTGTTTTTTCTTTAACTAATTAGGAGGATAAGGCTTTTTCATCTCTAATTAATCTTAAGGTTCTAATGTAACTAACTTTTTAAGCTCTGTTTTCGTATATTCTGTTATAATTTCTTAAATAAATTTAAAATCTGGATAATCCCTAAGGATACGTTATATTTAACAGGTTTACAGGCTGCTAATATTCCCTTTATTATATAGCTTTTAATTATTACAATCTGGTGTATTTCTTATATTTACTATATTTAAAAGGTGTTAAAAGGTTAAGTTTTTAGAAAATTAAATGTTAGTAAATTAACTTAATATTTATTTAAAGATATTATTATCTTTAAATACTTTTAATATCTCCCTGTAAATCCTGGAAACTGGTATAAAAGTGTTAAAGATCTCCCTTAGGCTTAGGGAAACAGGTACCAGCTTATAATTGAATTTTAAGGGGGTGGTAGGGGTGGCTGGGAGCGGGGGATATAGAATTAGGAACTGGGTACCGGGTACTAGGAACCTAAAAGCCTGGTAATTAGGTTTTATTATTAAGATAATAGATATTAAATAACTAGCTATAATTATAGCTTTTTTCTTCGTCCTATATATTCTTAATAATACAGATAATAATAGACCTTATTATAATGTACGCTGTAAGTTTTATTTCTTTCCTCCTTTTTTACCTAGTCTTAAGGCTTTTATATTATTTACTGTAATATTTATTAGCCTTAAGATTACGCTCTTTAAGGCTGTTATTTCACTTAATAATTATAAGTATTCCTGTCTTATTTACCTGTTATCTTTAATACCCCTTTCTTCTCTTAAGGAGGTATTAGATAAGTATTACTTAGTTAAAATTCGTAATTCTCACTTTATATTTTAAAGCTAATAATACATTTCTCTTTCTTTAAAGAGTGAACGTCAGGTTAATAGTAGTAACATTAGCTGTTATTAACGTAACATTACTGTTTCTTAAAGGTTATATAAACCCTTTTATAAACTTTATTAATATTCCTTTATTAACATACTATATTTTTTATCATTTTATTAGTAGAGTTGTAATTATAGAAGGTGTGTTATATACTGTACTTACCCTTAAACACTTATAACTTAATTAACTTATAACATTAAGTTATATTATAAATTAACTACTCTATTATTTCTATACCTAAGCTAACAGAGAAAGGCTTCCAGAGGATTTATCCTTATTTTAATAACCTTTTTCTAATTTATATAGTAGTATTTTTTCTAAACCTTTATAAGAATCTACCTTATTCTTACACTCACTATACTTAGTGTAATAACCTAGTATATATTTTCCCAGACACCTAAGCAGGTTAAGATAGCAGTTACACTTTCTTACAGCTTATAGTTATTTTTAAGTATCTATAGGTGTGTTAGGTTTATATATTACAGCACTGGAGCGATTATAACGGTTAAAAAGAGCCATAAGGAGGCTAAATAAATCGATTTATAATGTGACCGTCCCGTTTCTTTCTACATAAGATGTTATTTTTATATTTTCCCTGCCGGAAAACTCCTATATTATAACCTGTTTATAAGAACCCTAATAGTTATACTGTAGTACTAATATGCTTTAATAACAGAGTTTATTAAAAGGTTTACAAATTTAAAGTGTTAGGGGAAGCCTGTAACACTTGAACTTTTATAATAAGCTGTGGTATTAAAGTCTTTAAACTCTTTAAAAAGGAGAAAACTTTTAAAGAGAATTGTAACATTAGGCCTAATATAACTTTTTAAGCTCTTTAAGGCAGCAGAGTTTCTAAAGATGTTATAGTATAAAAATTCAGTAAAACCTCTAGAGGAACTAACCTTAAAGGCCTTTAAGGCGGATCTGACTTTTCTAATCTTATATAATAGCCGCCCTCTTTAATCTTTACAGCTTAAATTAAACAATAAAGTACTTTTAAACGGCCTTTATAAGTAAGATTTAAGTTTATAACATTATTAGACTGTAATGTTTACCGCCTATGGGGTTAGAATCTCAGTTCTCCTTTCCTTTACCTTATATCTTTAAGAGTGGTAAGGTTAAGGCTTATTTTGTAAAGTTAATATACTGTAAAGCCTAGAGTGGGATTATTAAGAGGAATAAGTAAGTGAAAAACTAAAGATATTAAAAGCTCCAAACTTCTTTAACGTTTACTACCCCTACCTCTTATTTATAATCGATATATTAATGTATAAAGACGCTTTTTATTATATGGCGAATTTACCCCTTTAAAAAAAAGAAAAAGCCTTCTATTAAAAAGGACAACTATTAGCCTTATTTTTATTAAGTTAACTATCACCTTTATATACATTTTATAATTAACGCCTTTGTGGGAAAGAGTATAGTTATAGGTAAATGATCCTTCCCTTTAATAAATTTAACTAATAAGGAAAATAATTTATAATAATCCTAACTTCTCTTTTAGCGTTTATAAAGTTACGATTACCTACTTAAGTATAACTTAACTAATTAATTTCACTAAGGTATAATACTAACTAAGTAGGCTAGTAATTAATGTGGCTAATATAACTGACGTGTTAGAAAAGGGAACGGGTAAATGTGGTAGCTTACCACGTCCTAAGATAGATAAGGAGAAAGATAAGTAGGAGGATATAATATTTAACTCTCCAGCCTTTACACTTATAGAGGAACTGTAAAATGCCCTGTAAAAGAAAAAGGAGTTGTGAAATAAATATATATCTATTTTTTACTGTTTAGGCTGTTAGATTAATGTATATTAAAGTCTATTATGTATCTACACCTGTTAAGATCTATACGTAATACTTTAATATTTCTAAAGACCTTACAGTACCTGATCCTGATTATAATATCCTTTAAAGATATATTCCACTTCCCATTTAAGAAAATCCCTTAAGTTATACCCTAGATTAAAACCTATCGATATAACATACTTATTCCCATTAACATTATAACTTATTATTAAATTAAGTATTAAACTTTATAACAGGCTTTAAATACTACTTACACTGGCACGTTTATATAAGATATTAAACCCTTTTAACTTCTACCCGTCACTAAAACATTACCACGTTAACTTATATCTGCTAGGCTGCTATAAGTGCTGGAAACACTTAATACTCTCTTGCCCAGCACTAATACTGTCTGGGATGCTAGGTAAAGCGTTAAATCTTATTAAACTAAGGCTAGGTGATAGTCTTATCTTACACTCTGTCGTCAGCTTTATAATAACGGCTCTTAAGGGCTTGCTTTTAAGGTTTACTAGTAAAATCTCTGGCTTTTATACATTAGCGGCTAAGATTAATACTCCTGGCCTATTAAAGCCAAACCCTGCAAACCAGTCCTTAATATCATCTTAGTTATTAAATTTAGCGTTGGATAGTTTTAAGTAGTTAGTAAACTTATTAAAGAAGTTGTTAACACCGCTAATAATGGCTATCTGGAAAGTAGTCTAGTCTAGTGTGTTATTAAAAGCGGTAGCAGATTTACCAGCTAGTAGATTAGCTTTATTTACGTGTATAGGGCTGTAACGAAACGTGGGTATAGTAAGTGTGAAAGGTGCCGCAGGTAGAAAGATGTAATTACTGTCGTTCGTTTATCTAGGTGAAAGAATGGGTTTAACAGTAATATCTGGGATAATAGGTAAAATAGGCCATTTTCTGTTATAAGTGTAGTTTTTCCTAAGTGGTGATAGCTTAAATACTAATGGTAAGTTCTTTATTATTATTATTAATGTTTCTTTATAATATACCTTAGAATTAGGAGTCTGTGTTAGGATTGATTTTAATTACTATTATCTGTATAAATTGGGAATTTCTCTTTAATTTAAAAGGGATAAGTAGTTAACATTACAGCTTATAATAGGCTTAACCACATCTCTCACTAACTATACTTATATTACCCTACTTATTTTAATCTCCTATAACACGCTTTTTAGGAGTGTCTTATCTGCTTTAATCTGGCCGAAAATTTAAATTAAGAAAACACCTATCCACTTTAAAGTTCATTTAATAGCAGAAACACGTGGCTATATCTTCTTTAAAGCTAACATTCCCCTATTATATCACTAAAACGGTATCCTTAAGGGTGACATTTTCTGTAACTTTATAACTTAAGGAAGATAGGTATTAATAATGGGCTTTAAGTAATAGATAAAGTTTAAAGGAATAGTAAAAAGGTGTTTGCTAGATTAGAGGCTTTTAATAAGTATGGCGAATAAGGGGCTATTTCGTATTAATGTTAACTCTAAGGATAAAATGGCTTAACGCATATTAAAAATAAATATAAGTAAATTATATCTAAGCCTATAACCTGTGGCTAAGCTGTTAGTTTAGTGGGTATAATACCTGTAGATATAAGATAAAGACATATAAGTAGATATTATTAATTTAACTACTTATAAAAAGTAAGCTAGTTTACATTCTGGTAGAAATATCCTAAATATTTAAATAAATTCAAGACCTAAAGAATAAATTAGCTGTAAGAAGCACTACATAGTTGTTAAGGTAATAGTAAGTAGCGTTATTATAATATATATTATAATAAGTATCATCTATGGTGGAATTAAAGGTTAGTTCCCAGAGCCCACTTAAGTGGCTTTAGTAATAGTCTGGATACTAGTATTTAGAAATGGTGGAATTAGTGGATTAGGCCTTAAGTTAGTTTATATAAGCTTAATAGTCTAGTTAGTATTAGTGAAATTCCATCCAGTTATAGGATTTAACTTAAGAGTTAATATAGGGTTAGGTAATATAAATAATAGTTAGGGCTGCTGCTTAAAAGTGCTTATATTTATATTAAAACTTTAAAGTAAACATTTTACAGTGCCATTTTACTTAAGCGTTAAAGATTAATCGCCTGTTCTATTAAAGATTACAGTAAAGCTACATATTAAAGATCACTTACACTACTTATAGTAAAATTAGAAACGTATATTATATAAAAGACTTAATTAGGTAAACTAGATTATACGTGCGTTTTTATTAAGTATATTAAAGGGGACGATAAAACTAGTTACTTATAAGCCTAAATAAGGTATAGTTAGTGTGAATAAGTAAGTGATTAGTATAAACTTTAAATCTGTAAAATAAAGGATAATACGGCACTTTTTTTAATATAAATTCTCGTTTTTATAAATAAACATTATTAATTTTATCTTAAACAGCTTAAAGGGGTTATTACATTATTAAAACGTTAATAGTGCTGGTAATTAATTATATTAAAGGACTGGAAATGTATATAAGTGGCCAGTCTCTAAAGGCAGCTAACACTACCACTAGTAAGGTTATTATAGAAATTGCGATTTTTATAACTATCTTATACTTTTTTTAATATAGGTTAGTAATGTTTAAAATAAAATAAGGAGTATAGTCTTAAATGGCATAATACTAGGCTTAAATACCAAAACCCCGCTTATTATAGCACTTAGATCTTAAAGGCATACTACTAACTTTTTAAACTCTATTCACTCTTTTAACTACTGGGTTTTACGGCTCCTATTACTAATAGTGGATAATTAATTAAAGACCATTATCAGAAAGCCTATTATAGAGCCTGACTTACAGAACTTTAATAAGTGGGAGGAGTTATAGATAAAAGAATTCCTCTTAGACACTTTTTCTAAATAGGACTTCTTAAACCTACCTAATTAGACAGTTATTATCTCTAACCCTGTAAGGGAGTAGGATTTAACATCTAATAAGGATATTAAAAGGTAAGTATAATAGTCTTACAGTAACGTTAAAGCTAATACTGATAGCTTACTTATTATAATCTGTTTCCAGTTAGATAAAATTAAAATAATAGTGTAGGAGATAAAGACTTTCTTAGGCTAGGTATATAATTACTTACATAAATTAAAGTGGGGGATAGGTGGTGTGTTAGAAGTAGTTAAAAAATTAAGGAATAATATAAGTGTATTCTTAAAAGGCCTGTATTGCCTCCTTATTAGGGGCTTTAATAACGGTAATAAACTAGCCATTATTAAGTTTATATAAGTGGAAATGTAGGTATAAAGGGTGGCACAGCACCCCCTTTTTAAGTACTGTAAGGCACAGGAACTGGGGTTACTAGCTTATATTACAGAATTAGGACTGCTGGCCTGTAAACTGGGATTCTTAGTACTTAATGGGATATTAAGTTATATATTGTTAGGTTTTTATAACCCTAACCCGGCCAGTGTGGTTAGAACAGTGTGGCTGGATCCACGCAGCCGCTCCGCGGCTGCATCCGTGGATCTACACAGTTAAGAACGCCAGACTCCACTACTAACCTCGTATTCAGTCAGCTAACCTCGCTTCGCAGAAGCGAGTGTGGCTAATGCACTCCGTGCACTGGCCACCCTCACGGCTATAATAACACAGCTTCCACTCTCGAAGATAGAAATAATTAATCACCTTTAACACACACTGTTTTCTAATGCTTTGACCCCTTTTGCATTTCAATAGGTTATAAGCCTGGAGTCTCCTCCCACTGCACTATTCTGGCTTCTAGCTACTGCACTATTCTGGCTTTCAGCCACTTACACTACTTAGCTTTCAGCTACTTACACCACTTGGCTTCTAGCTACTTGCTGCACTCTGTGTAAGCAATTATACACTGCAATCTGCAGGTATAAGTTGTGTTTACAATTGTGAACAATAATAACTTACGTAGCTAGAACACTGTTCGGCCTAGTGGTATAACCTTTTACACTCCACGTTTAGATTTATAAAGGTTGTGAGTTCAACTTACGCGTAAGTTAGGTTCTCCTGATTTTGTGTAAATAATTATACACTGTAATACGTAGGTATAAGTTATGTTAACAATTGTGAATAACAACCCACACAGCTATATAAAATACCTGTATGTTCGGCTTAGTGGTATAATCTTCCACACTCTACGTCTGGATTTGTAAAGGCTGCGAGTTTAACTTACACGTAAGTAGGGTTTTTCTACTTTATAGAATTAACTGATGTTACACTGCGATTACTTCGATTAAACTGTGTTTGGAAAATTCAGCTTACTAGGCAGTTTCTTCTAAGCAGTCTGGACTCTTAGTATTATAAAACTACTATATTCTACAGAGGTATAAAGCTTACTATGGCTGGAAAACTGGGCCAAATAACTAAGCTGAAAGGCTCTGAGAATTATTAGGGCTGGGTTATAATGGCAAAGGCATATCTCTTACGAGAAGGCCTCTTTAAGGTTATTACTAGTGCTAAGAATACATATAATCAGATGCAGGAAAAATCACTAGCTGATATAATCCTAATATGTGAATATGATACAGCTAATCATATTTAGGCTTGTAAGACTGGTTTCGAGGCTTAGAAGACTTTAAAAGATCTTTATAATTTAGATGGATTTATGTTGGGTTTTTACAACCTTAACCCGGCTAGTGTGGTTAGAACAGTGTGGCTAGATCCACGTAGCCGCTCCGCAGCTGCATCCGTGGATCTGCATAGCTAAGAACGCTAGACTTCACTGCTAACCTCGTATTCAGTTAGCTAACCTCGCTTCGCAGAAGCGAGTGTGGCTAATGCACTCTGTGCACTGGCCACCCTTACGGCTATAATAACACGGCTTCCACTCTTGAAGATAGAAATAATTAATCACCTTTAACACACACTGCTTTCTAATGCCTTGACCCCTTTTGCATTTTAACAGGTTATGAGCCCGGAGTCTCCTCCCACTGCACTACTCTGGCTTCTAGCTACTGCATTACTTTAGCTTTTAGCTACTGCACTACTCTGGCTTCCAGCCACTGCACTACTCTAGCTTCCAGCCACTGCATTATTCTGGCTTCCAGCTACCTATATCACTTAGCTTCTAGCTACTTGTTGTACTTTATGTAAATAATTATATATTGCAATACGTAGGTATAAGTTGTGTTCACAGTTGTAAATAACAATAACTTACGTAGCTTGAACACTCTGTTTAGCCTAATAGTATAACCCTCTATACTTTACCTTTGGATTTGTGAAAGCTGCGAGTTTAACTTACACGTAAGTAAGGTTTTTTCTACTTTATAGAATTAACTAATGTTGCACTGTAATTACTTCGATTAAACTATGTTTGGAAAATTCAGCTTACTAGGTAGTTTCTAAGCAGTTTAGACTCCTAATATTGCAAAACCACTGTATTCTACAGAGGTATAAAGCTTACTATAGCTGGAAAACTGGGTTAAATAACTAAGCTGAAAGGCTTTAAGAATTATTAAAGCTAGGCTATAATAGTAAAGGTATATCTCTTACGAGAAGGCCTTTCTAAGGCTATTACCAGTGCTGAGAATACACACGATTGGATGCAGGAAAAATCACTAGCTGATATAATCCTGATGTGTGAGTATAATACAGCTAATTATATCTAGGCTTATAAGACTAGTTTTAAGGCTTAGAAGACTCTGAAAGATCTTTATAATTCAAATAGATTTATAAGCAAATACCTTCTATTACAGAAGTTCTATTAGACCTTATAAGCTGATTTTAAGACTGTTGAAGCTTATATAAGTAAGCTAAAGTCTATACTTAATAACCTAGCTGCTTAAGACTTGAAAATGCCAGAAATAGTTAATATAGCTTAGCTATTGCAAAATCTTAAGCCTGAATTTGGACCATTTGTAACCTAAGTAACCTAGAGCCTACAGGTTAACCCCCAAACTTATAACTAGGAGAGCCTAACAGTTAATTTGCTTAATAAAGCAGAACGGCTTAAAGTCTCTAAACCTTCTATTCAGTATATGAAAAACTGGAAGAAGAATAAGCTTACTGTTATATTCTGTAAATACTGCAAATTACGTGGCTATACGGATAATAACTGTGCTTTTCTCCACCTTAAAAAAGCTTTGAAAGGTTGGAAAACTTCCAATTTAAAAGCTGCTTTTAAGGTGCAAAAGATTAGCCAGAAACACTGTTAGAGATAATAGAAACCCCCTCGTGAAAAGAGAGAGGAAAGAATAGCAGCTATTATAACCGTATCTACCCCTAAATCTTCCTCTATATCAGAAACAGCCTTATAAACTAAATTTAAAGTCGAAAATATTATATTCGAAGACGTTCCACTTAGAAACTCTCTCAACGCAGCACTTAAGGTAAATAATAATAATAATCATACCCTTTTAAATATTATAACTAATAACCCTTTAGTTTTAAAGCATGGCTTGAAGGATCTATTAGATTGGGTAAAAGAATTATATTTAGAAAGGGATATAAATCTTATATATAAATTTATATTTAATACTGGTGTATCAGTTCATGTAATATGTAATAAATCATAGTTCACTTCTTATAAAGAAATAAATACCACTGTAAAGTGGATTAAAGTAAAAACCTTATTAGTATGTGGAGAAGGAATATGTAAAATAACTTTTACTAATACTAGTAAAGAAGCCACTTTAAGGAAGTATTTCTATATACTAGAATTAAGTATAAATATAATAGGTATTACTACACTACCTCTAGATATCCTTTAGATTAGTGGAAATAATACCCTCGTTATAACAAAAAATAACTAAGTAATAACAAAAGGGTAAGTGAAAGAAGGCTTATACTTTCTGCCTACACAGCCTTCTATATACTCTATAAATATAACAATAGATTTACTCCATTAAAGATTCGCTTATATAAATAAACAGAATCTGCAAAATCTAATGAAAAATACTATAACAAATCACCACTATAAATAAAATAATAATAATAATAATAACTGCTCAGAATGTGAAGTGTATACGTAAGCAGAACTTCCAAATAAACGAAATAAAGAAAGCAATAATAAAATACAGTATAACTATATGGAAAAAATATCTAGTGACCTTTATGGGCCGTTTAGAATAAAAACATATGATAAAAAATCATACTTTATAACATTCTTTAATAAAAAATCTAGATATCTAGAAATACAGCTCCTAACTAATAAAACAGAAGTACTTTCAGTATTTCTAGAATATAAAGCAAAGGCTAAGAATAATATAAAAGGATATAAAATACGCGTTTTTCAATGCAACAATAAGATTAAATATAAACACCTTTTAAAGTATTTAACTAAAGAAGATATAATAACACAATTAAGTCCTCCATATACGCATAAATGTAATAGATTACCAGAAAGAATAAATAAAACAATAATAGTTAAAGTACATGCAGTATTAA
>Ga0247781_1000298_pt1 | contig 15034 bp, 5 predicted proteins | sample UWRJL184509B5_FD_179922 | JGI IMG/M metagenome (GOLD analysis project Ga0247781, IMG submission 179922) | Plant litter microbial communities from Arlington Agricultural Research Station in Wisconsin, United States - UWRJ-L184-509B-5 | ecosystem: Environmental > Terrestrial > Plant litter >...
ATGTTAGATCTTATTTTATTTTTAGTTTTTATTATTAGCTTTAGTTAGTTTAGATTCTTTTAATAAAACTCTGTAATTAAGTCTGGGTATTTAAGATTTTTAACTGGCTTTTATAAGTTACTTTTAAGGCTGTAATCTAGTTATTTAATAAGATATTTAACCCATGACCTGTCACCGCGTTTGGTAGTCGAGACCAAACCACATGTATTTCAGTAGGATAAACAGAAGAGTGGGCGGGGTGGAAACGCCCCGACCACGCCCCGACAGTAGATAGTTAGCAGTAGAGGGACCGCTTGCCCTCACGAGCGGAGCTTTCAGCTCCTATGGTGTAAGACAAATAATAATAAAAAGTATTTAATTTAATAAGTTAAGAACGCTATACCCAGCGTAGCCTGTAGGGCTATTAACGTGTTCTAATTAGTTAGCTACACGGAGCTGTGCCTGGGCGCACGCACGTGTAACTGCATACGCGTGGGGCATAACACTTCTTAGTACTGTTATAGCATTATAAACTCTTATAGCATTATAAACTCTTATAGCATTACTAACTTACCCTTAAAGGCTTGCAGGCGTTATAATAATGTATCTAGCTATAACGTATACAGCCGCGAGTTACACAGCATCCAGTAATGTAAAAACCCTAAAGTTATCAAGTTAAATTTACTAATATAAGATAAGTCTGACCAGAAGCCTCTCACTTCTAGTCGTCTTTCTTCCATTACATTATTATACACTGTGACTGTAACGGCACTGTACAGTAAGTAAGAAATTAATCTATTACTCCATTCCTTAATTAAGCTAGTAAGTTACATAAAGTAAGTAAGTCTACTTAATCGCTAACGATTTATAAATATTAGGATTAATAGTGGAATTGTAAACGCTAGTCCAGCATAGTGATGAAATTATAATTATGTTAACTACCTTAATATTTATCTCCTAGAGTTAAGTCTGATAGTTTAATACGTTAAATAGCTATTAGCTTCTTCTGTTTAAAGGAGATAAAGAGCATATTACGGCTAAAGTGGGAGCTGTCTGGCATATCTTACATAAGGATACTACTTTAATTATAACAGTTAAGGACTTATATAATAATGACGATAATATACAGCGCTAGTTTAATTAAGTCTGAAAAGTAAGTAAGTAGCTTACAGGTATAAAGAAATAAGGTAGTTAAAAGCAATAATATCATTCTTCCATTAACTAGAATTCACTAACTATTACGTGTTATATCAAGTCCTGTGTAGTGTCCTATGTAGTGCTCTGTTAAAGAAGAAAAAAAGATTCCATTCATAATAAATACTTAATAAACTAATTAAAACGGTATATAATTAGTGACATTTTAACTTTAACTAACTAAACTATAATTGATTATATTACAGACTATAGATTAATTTATTAACTATTACAACCTTCACCTAGTATAGAACTAAAGGACTAGTTAGGTTAAGACAGAGCGTATAGCAGGACACTAAAGATTAAAAGGCGTTTTAAAGACAGCTTGTTAAGCTAACACTCTTAAACAGGGTATGCTGTTATTATAAGCTAATATTATTATAATGTATAAAGATGGGTTTAAATAGTAAGATATAATTATTTGCCTTACACTGTAGGAGCTGAAAGCTCTGCCCGTAAGGGCAAGCGGTTCCTCTACTGCTAACTGTCTACTATTAGGGTGTAGTTAGGGCGTTACCGCCCCGCCTACCTTTCGAAATATAATTAGCTTGGTCTTAATTACTAAACGTGGTGACAGGTAATAGGGTTAGTGTTATATGTTAGCATATATTATAAAGGAGATAAGGTGTAAATATGTTATTTACTCTTTTATTACACTTATGCTTCTTAACTGTAATAGATTAGAAGTCTTATATCACCTCCTTTTCGTCTAGGGTTAAGAACCCCTTTTACTTAAATTAGATACCTAAGGTTCAGTTAGCACTGAGGCGCTTTTAGCTTAGGGTTAGCTTTCTAATGTTACCCCCTCCTTAACCTGGTCTTTTTTTGCAGTTTCATCTAATTATTACAACCTGCACCCGACACAGGCCTCGAGAGGACTAGCGTAGGTTAAGACAGAACGTATGACAGGACACTAAAGATTAAGTAGGCGTTCTAAAGACGGCTTATTAAGCTAACACTCCTAAACGGGGGTTTAATGTCACTGTAAGTCGTTATCACTATAATACATAGAGGTAAGTCTGAATGAACAGTAAGATATAAATGAATAATTAAATACTAGCGTAAGGAATTAGGAGTCCCTCACAGCTATTATGGTTATGATAATAACTATCTATACTAGTTAGTTAAAAGATACTTTATACCTTAATCACTATACTTACTCTTTTAAGGAGTGATTAAGGTAATTACCTTTTTAGTTACTTACTCTAATCACTAGGTTTTAACAAGATCAGGGTGATTAAGTAATGATAAGTCGTAGGGGCTTTAGGTCTTTGCACTCCTAGCCCGGTGCGTAATACTGTGCGTACTGTCCTTCCGCACTGTTACTTCTGCGGGAGATCCGTCGGGCCGCCCCGGCCCAAGTGACAGCCTGCAGGGTCGTCACACTAATCTTTCTATTAAGGCTAATTAGCTTTATAATTCCATTTTCTACTCTTTAATTCATTTATAGAGCCTCCTCTCTTCTTTAACCTTCCACTATTCCTTTCATCCTTTAAATTACTAACTTTTAAGGCTTACTTACTCTCTTTCTTATTACCTTTGCTCTGTCTTATACACCTTATGATTATCTTTTTATATCCTTACTCTCTCGTCTTTATTATTAACGTTATTAATTATCTATATAAAACCCTTACTTTTACTAAGTACTACCTTACTAGTCTGCTATTACTTAAGCCGTATCGCTTCTCTTTTATATCATTAACGCCTTATTTAATAATAGTATAAACCACTTACCCAAACTGTCTTATATAAACGCTCTGCATCATTGCATTTACTTGAGTAATTCTGTTAATTATATAGAATACTTTACTATTTAAAGTAAGGAGCTGTTCGTTCCGTTTATAAGTTATTTACTAACTGTTTATAAACTTTACATATTACTTAAAGTACACCATTAATTATACCAATTATCTTTAGAGTAAAATCTCTACATCTCCTTTAGTTTATTTATTAATTACTAACCAACTATCTTAAGGTCTTAACTTTAAATATATTATAAAGTGCTATATTATAGTAGTTAGTTTATTTAAGCTAGTTATTAAATTAAAGAATATAAACATACGTTTTCCTTTAATCTCATTACTTTTCAAGTAGTTAATAGTTTAGTTATAAGTTTAATTTAACAGTATAAAAACGTTTGCTAGAATCTGAATACCCCCCTAATGCAATGGTTAACCCTAAAACCCAGTTAAACGACAGAATCAGATTTAGCACACATAACTGCACCATGTAGTAATAACCAACCAATTGGATAACGTAGGCGCTAATGGTAATAACGATAAATCCTCTTTTAAGGATGAAAATGTTATTTAAACTAACGTAATAGAATTTTATAGAAAAGTGGGGCCAGTAGGCTAGCGTGCTTATAGTACGCTTACAGACTAATAGTAGCGAAGGGAAAAGAGAAGAAAAATGATAAAAACTTATTTAAAAGCTTCTAGAACGTTATAATGAATAGGAGAGTAGAAGAGTAAATGTAAGTAGCAGTTTATAAGGTTATGAAAATATTTTTTAGAGTAGTTTTCAAGATAAAACAGATATATAAATATACTAATAGTAATCTAAAGAAACCTAACAGCACTGTAACTGACATTACAGCTAGTATTAAAGTACACATTTAGAAGATTCTTAAGAAAGTAATACAGATTATAGAAGTTATATATGTTAAAATTAATTACCTAATTTCCTAAAAAAAATTATTTATACACGCTATACTCTGCGTGTTCGAATCTGAAACTCGACCACCTTTCCCTTGCCGAATGTGAAGACAGCGCCTGTTAACCCTAACCCTGAAACCCAAACTACTACAAACCCTCTCACTTAACGCCACTCTCGTCCATTACGATTGTAAGCTCCGTTGTGGTAATAAGGTTCAAACGCTAACCACTCAGCTCTCAGCCGTAACAAAACTCTATTATAACGCCTTAAACCTATAGAATAATAGAAAGGCCTGCTACTCTCTTTACAACACACTAGAATTTCCTCCTATATAGTATTATTAATTGTAATAACTACACATAACCGTTACACATAACTATACACCCTAACAATCTAATCTATTATGCCTAGTAAGTTATACAGAACTCCTTATCGTGCGTAAGACCTGCAGCCTTTAACAGACCCATTTTAGAAACTATAACTAAGGTAGCGAAGATACTGATGCCAATTTAGAAGGCCGATCGGAAGGGAAGAATAAAGACGATAACGGTCCCTATCTCCCTTACAGTTTTAAATGGTAAGAAGGCGAGTAAGAAGTATCGTTATACCTGTATTATCACTACTAGAAGTCTCTATCACATTAATAATAAACCTGATCTGTGGACGGATAGTTAGACACTTTAGACTGTACGTTTCAGATACTAGTTATTAAAGAAGGAGATGGACGAAATGACTTTGAAGGAAGAGATACAGTTTATCCAGTCCCTTTACAACCTTAGCCTGAAGGAGGAGGAGGTGAAGTAATTTGTAGAATAAGTCGCCGAGATTACCATAATCCTTATTAGAATTTAGGAGAGAGAAAACACAAAATAGAGAGTGCGTAATAGTTCAGACCAGTCAATAGAACGTCAACGCTACAGCCCTCGATTACTCTTTGTGAGAAAGAAATACTATAAATACTACGTCCCTTTAAAAAGGGTAAAGAAGTTATTAACTGGGAGACAGAACTTAATGAAGATTATAGTTGTATAAGAGTATTTAAAACAGGAAGTATAACTGCTTGGACTTGGAATATGCCTTATACACACTGTATACTTAAAAAGGCCTTCAGGGAGCTTATACTACTAAACATAACCTTAGAGAATAATATTCTTACAGAGATAATATAAAGGATTAATTAATACACTGAGAAAATGGGAGTAGTAATAGTAAAAATCTCTTAACAATTAAGTAATGGATAAAGATTAAATAATAGATAGTATTAGCTTAATAAATAATGTTATAAACATTTCCCTTATAAATACTTTAAAAGAAAGATAAAAATAATATAATACTTTAACTGCAGTAAATAAGGACATAATGTAAAGTTTTATATAGAAATATTACAATGCTTTTTATTATTTGTCTTATACTATAAGAGCGGAAAGCTCCGCCTGTAAGGGCAAGCGGTCCCTTTACTGCTAACTATCTACTGTTAAGGTATAGTTAGGGCGTTTCCACCTGACCTAATCTTCTGTTTATCTTATTAAAATACATATAGTTTAATCTTAACTACTAAACTCAGTAACAGGTTATAAGGTTAATGCCTTATGCTAATGTGTATTATAAGTAAGACAGGGGCGTAAGTGAGTTATTTTTAGTCCTGCTACGTTCACTTGCCTTAACTGTAATGGCTTAAAGTATTACGTCACCTCCTTTTTCGTCTGGGGTAGAATTACCTTTGTCTTCTCCAGTTACAATTTAAGCTTTTTAAAGATTACTCTAAACCCTAAATAGTTCAACTCTTAAACGTGGAAGTGGCTCTTTTCCAAGTTTATAGTCAGCTTCACTTTCTTAAGAGTTACTAGAAGCTGTTATAGTCACTTTTAATGTTTTTCTAAAGTTTGAAATAAATTAAAACGTTATTTAAATATATAAAGATAAATTTGTTAAGAAAGTGGTAGAAAACATTATTAATAAGACCTTAGAAAGTTATAAGGACGTGTATTAATTCTATAAGCATAACACAGTACTGGTAGTCAGGGTTGGAAAATAAGTCACTAGTCATTAGTCACTAGTTAAGTCTGACTTGACTTATGTGACTTAAGTCACTGGCCCGACTTGACTAGCCTTTTTAAAAATTTAATATAAACTCTAGCTGATTTAATTTAATTATATCAGAAATAGTACTGCTTTAAACTATCTTTAATATATTTAATAACTAATTATATCATTATAAATAGTAAACTTATAAGTATGATAAGAAAAAGAATTATTTAAGTAAAATTAAAATAAATTATAATAATAGTAGTAATAAATAGAATTACTACTACAACTACTACTACTGCTACTAATACTATAATTACTATTATCATTATTACCATAACTATTATAGTTATTGCTACTATTATTATTACTATCAGTAATTAAATAATAATGAAAATAATACTAAAAGAAATAATATAATAATATGTAAAAATCAGCCTAACTACTAGGTAAAATCAACTCCTGTAAGGAATAATATGATTATTATTATTAAGTAAATTATTTAATTAATATAGATATATCTATATATTTAACTAGTATAAAAACGGAAAGTATTTATGAAAAAAGGTTCACAAAGTAGTTAAATGCTGAATTTACAAGATAAAAAACTACGGAGATGAAAAGACTTAAACAGTTTTAAAAACAATATATTTACAGGGTAAAACCCCCAAGTGGTTTAAAACAAGGTTAAGATAACAGATTTGTAATATTAAAAATTAGACATACTAGATCCCTTGAATTCCATATTTTAACTCTTTAGAGGGTTATAATCCGAATATTTATAAGATTATAAAAAGCCTACTACTTTTTCACATTTTTCCTTTTAACTACAACCCTTTCACATGAATCTTTCTAAGCCTTAAGGCTTATCATTATTTATTATGGCTGATTATAAAGCTATAAAGGTTAAAGAAAGGATTTATATATAGGAAACTCGCTATTAAACCACTGTATTCCTCCCTTTTACCCCTAAAGCAAAGAGATAGCTCGTTATTTACTTATGTTTCTTCCACACTGCAATATTTGCCAAATTTCGACGGCTTAGTTTTCTACATTATTTTAAATCCTGTGATAATTCTAGTAGAAAATGGCCGGTTTAGCTAGATTTTCTACATGCGGCTAAGTTAATGGAAGTTAGAGAGTTTAAAACAGACTAAGTAAGGTTTATTAAAGCTTTAATTGCTCTCTTATAGCCTTTACGCTTTAATGATTGAATTACACCTTTAATCGTTATTCTAAAGCCTTTATGCTTTAATAATATAATTAACGCTTTAATTACTTATTTATAGTCTTTTATTCTATTATTTTAGAATCGAAAATATTAAAGTGTTACAAACGAAACCCTCGTGTATAAAGAACTATTGCCCTAACGTTCTGAAACCTTCCTCTCTTTCTTTTAAAATAACATTTGGAGATTTGTCCATTTACTTTATTTTGTTCTATTATCATTAGCAGTTAAATAATTATATATGAAGAAATCTATTCTTTAACTTATTATGATCTTAACGATCTTGTACTCTTTAAAACACCTTTTAATAATTTTAGAGAATAATATTCCACTATATAACAGTTCTGGTTCTGGAAGCTAGAATATTAACTATCCTTCCAGCTAGGCCTTAACCACTCTATAATCCACGGCGTTTTTTAAGTCAAAATATCACTAACTTAATGTTAACTTCTGCAGCTCACATCTTTTCAGCTGATTTAAATTACAAAAACCTTACTACCAATCGATTTATTAAAGGAACAAGAGGCTTTAGTATAATGAAGTAAGTAAGTGTATTTTATTTTATTTTATTGTATTACATTTTATTTTCTTATTCTCTATTATGATTATTACTATATTTACATTATTCTAATTCATTATATTTACTATGTTCTTATAACGACCTTGCAGGACGTTATTTAGGCCGGCGCGGCTTGACGGATCCCCCGCAGGAAGAACAGTGCAGGGGAACAGTACACACGGTACTGCGCACTGGGCCAGGGGTGTAAAGACCTAAAGCCCCTACGACTAATAGAAAGGTGCTCGCAGTATGCCAAGTGCTTATACTGCGAGCAGGAGGAATCCCGCGAGCAGAACGCTCACAAGGAGCAGAGTGCTTACGCTACGAGCACTTACAATACTATAAGCAAGGTACAAGGTATCTTTTAACTAATTAGTGTAGATAGTTATTATTATAACCATGATAGACGTGAGGGACTCCTAGTTCCTTACGCTAGTATTTAATTATTCATTTATGTCTTATTGTTTAGACTCACCTCTGTGCATTATAGTGACAGCGACTTACAGTAACATTGAACCCCCCGTCTAAGAGTGCTAGCTTAATAAGCCGTCTTCGGAACACCCTTCAGCTTTTGGCGTCCTGCTATACGTTTTGTCTTAACCTGCGCCAGTCCTTTCGAGGCCTGTGTTGGGTGTACGTCGTAATAGTTCTTTTTTAATTTAGTTACAGCAATTTTATTTTCTTCAATAATTAATACTTTCCATTTAATTGTTGTGACTTTAAAGCAAAAGGTAAAGTAATAGGCTTTTGAACGTCGAATTAAATAAGGCACTACAGGTTAAAATACTTTACAATAGCTTATAATAAAAAATCAGAGGCTATACAGTAAAAAATAAGTTATTAATTATTATTATTAGTAGTAGTAATATTGGTTAAACTAATATTTATTATAGAATCTTTAAATACTACCTCTATAAGCTCCAATTCAGACTTCGTTCAATCCAGTTTATTAAAATAGCTACATAGTAATATTACTACTAAGTCTAACGAAGAAGAAGCCTTATTAAAGGTTTTAACGTTATTATTAATAATGATATCTCCTTTAACGTTTGAAAATATGATACAATTCAAGGCTTTACTTATGTAAGAGCTTGACTTAGTAGGTTTATTACTATTATTCTTGATTATCATTATTTATATAGTTATTATTTATTACTTACTAATATTTTAATAGGTAGAGTGGTATAAAGCATTTATTAACGCTATACACGCTATAATCAAAAAGCTATGGAAATACTATCCACGAAAGCTTTTAGCTCGAAGTGTGGAAAAATTAAAACCCTACTACTTATCTAGATCCACAATATAAAACAACACTATTCTAAAGAAATGGTGTGTGTTACAGTGATGACCAAACCGAGACAGCTATTTGTAAGCTTGTAAAAGCTGAATTCTTATGATAAGTAAATTTTCATAATGTTTCTTATTTTTTTATTATTGTTTTTATTATTGTTTTTATTATAATTATTCCTCTCCTTCATAATTCTTTATTTTTGTTTTTTTTCCTAAATATTCTTTAGTCTTCTATAGTATTCTTTATATTACTACTTTACTTGTCGATTTCTTATAATATAGTACAGTTATACTAATTATTATCAACTTATAATGTTGAAGAAGAATTAAACCTTAATAACCTAATGCACTTGCTGAAAATATTTACAACCAATCAAATGATGGAGATGAATTCTACGTTTAACCAGATCAAGAAACAGAATATAAAGCCTATTTACGAAAGGTAGTGGTCAGTAGAAAGGTATATATTTTATCTTATAATAATTAACAATTATTATTATTATTCTTATTCTTGTTAATAGTATTAATATATTTACGTTTCTCATGTTAATCCTATAGATTATCAGAAATCAGCAGTCCATCAATTCCCAGTTCTAAGCCTTATGGCTAGAAGGTTTTTAACTATTCCAGCTACCTCCGCTCCTATAGAGCAAGTCTTGTCCATTAGTGGAAATATTATTACTAAAAGCTGTAATAGGCTATCTCCTGAAACTGTAAAGAAATCAGTATTATTAAAGAGTTGGAGTATTAAAGAGATGAAAGAATTGGAAGAAAATTATCGGAATTCTAGTATAATTGATGACAGAGAAGAGGATTAAGTAGTTTTACCATTTTTAAGTATTTTAATTTATTTATTTTATTAATTATATTTTTTATTATAAGATTATCGTTTTTAAATGGTAAACATATATTTCTAGTATATTATAATACTTTTATAGTATAAATAATATTCTACTATTATTTTTTATTCGTTTTACTATTATTCGGAATTATTTTGATATTTGGATCCACTTTTATTAAATGACTTAAGTCAGACTTGATTAACTTGCAAGTGAGGCTAGTCTGACTTAAGTCACGGCCGTGACTTGACTAGTGCCAAGGCTAGTCAAGTCAATTAAGTCAAGTCTGACTTAAGTCACTGCTCTGACTTAACTTGACTTGACTTAATTCCAACCCTATTAGTAGTGCCTATTACAAGTCTAAAAGGCCATTTTGTGCTTGTCCTCTTCCTTCACTTTAATGTAATTAAATCCCATAATAAATCCCATAAGTCGAGACTGGAAAACTATTTTATGCTGGTAATCCGTTCTTATATCTTAAAAATAAGTAGTAATAGGTAACGATTCTTAATAATATCTTTATTTAACGTTTAATAACTAATAATCATATAAAGTTTACCATCTTCCTTCCTTAGGACAAACTGTACTAGGTACCCTACTAGGGACTGAGACTTTATAATAAACCCGCTTTTTAAGTTCTCTTCTACATATTTCTTTAAGGCCTTTACCTACTGTAAGTTTAAATAATAAGGCTAAAAGTTTAAAGTCTTACTCCTAGTTTAAGTTCAATCTTATAATCTTATAGTCTGTAGTCTAGCAGTTATAGTATCTTTTTCCAGAATAGGGTAAACTTCTTATATTCTAGGGATACCTTAAATAAGTTGACCTTTTCACTTATCTACCGAAGAGCGTCTCGCTTCTTTCTACCTTCTAAATTATTATTTAAGCTATACAGTAGACTCTCTAGTCCTTTAACTGATTTAGTGAATCTAACTTAAACTGTGTTTAGTTTCATGGGCTTAACTTTCTTTTAAAAGCTTCGTACGTCTCTGGAACGGTTTAATACTCCCAGAGCTTTTTCTCAACAGTAATTACATTTAAGGGACTTACTAAAGGTGAGGTAGCTACTCCTTTAATTAATCACAAGATTATACTTTTCTAGCTAGGGTAAACTTAGAATTATATCGTAACTTATCATTAGTATCACGTTAACGATCACTTTTTATTCGTCCCTGTCTACTTTAATTAGGAGTGGTATGTAGTAGGTGACTTTTCCGTTATTACACTTATATGAGCCTCCTTCTCCATTTCGAATGGGAATAGCCTTTTTATATTTTCGTTAGGGAGCTTCCTTTAATTAACTAGCAAAAGATGCACTATGTTAGAAACACTCCCGCTATTAATTACTGCTTTTACCCTAAATCGCCTCCCTTTTCCGTTAGTTAAGTCGATATATACAGAGTAATGCTTATACTCTTTTTACATCTAAGTTATGATAACTATCTGTTTTTAAAGTCTTATTCAGCCTAGCTTTTAAATGCCTCTTCTTCTTAAGGCTTTTACCTGCTAGCGGATCACTGGTTTTTAGGCCTTCTAAAAGCCCTAGAGCCGTTTCCTAACCGATTACAAAGGTAGGAACAGCTTTAAAGCACTTATCAATTAACCCTTTCTAGGTTTTCTCATTTTACGTTCAAGTCGACTTTAAAACAGAACGATTCTTAAGCCACCCATTAGCCGTTAGTATACTCTGTAGGCCTGCAGCTTAGCTAACTCCTTAGCTTTAGCTAAGTGTATATAATCTGTTGTTTCTTACCAGGCTTTAGCTTGTTTTTAAAGTGGACTGAGTATAACATGACTGAAAACTTCTAAAGTAACGCTCCTTACTAATAAGTGGACAGTGCTTAATTAATTATAATAATGTCTTCTTCTAAACTGTCCTTACTATTATTTTATTTTCTATTATAGAAGATGCTATAATACCATTAGCTTAGTTTTATAAGCATAACTGCGTAATCTCTACTTTTTATACTAAGGAACTAATTATAAACACCTTAAGTCTAATATATTAATTATACGTCTAATCATCGTATACATAATTGATTTACAGTACTTCTATATGGCTAGGGTGGTTAAGGTAAACGGTGGGGGTTAAGACTTCAGTGTCTGGGACGGAAGTTACGACACCTTTATCTTTTCACTTATTACTTACTTGTATAAGCGTTATTTCTCACTGACCTCCTACTGGAACTTAGGTAATAATATCCTAACCTGTTCTTCCATATAGTGGCCTTCTTTAACTAAGTAATATTTATGGTTATTAGTAAGGTGGACCTTCTTATAAAGTTACAGTTTAATTTTAATACCTTTTATCTTTGTTCTTATGGTAATTACTTTGTTTCATAAATGTTATAACTTATCCACCAGCTCCTCGTAAGTGGTTTTGAATTCCTAGCTTTATTAATATGCCTTTTCCTGGTTATAACGGGTGTGGAGTTATACTTTAACCCTTTCTTAATTCTGGCGTAGAATTTTAACAGTTCCAGTCTTAAGAACGCTATCTTTCTTAACATAAGGTAATCAGCTAAGCTGTTCTTCCTCTAAGCTAATAAGAGTGGCGATCTATTCAGCGTATTTAAACCGCTTAAGGGTCTCTAGTTCCAGTTTGGAATAAAGCGCTCGTTTTTCTAACTTAATCCTTTCGTTTTACTTCTTCTTATCTTCTAAGGCCTTCTTTACTTCTTAAGTGGCCTGGAGTGCCAGTTTCTTAACTCCTTTTACCATCTTAGTAAGGTTTAAGTCTAGGTCCTTCTTGGACTTCCTTAGCTCCTTAGCCTGCAGGGTAAGGTTTTTAAGGCCTGTTATTACTATTTAAAGTTTTTTTTTCTTAAAGTCGGTCTATAGTAATCTATACCTTTAATTCTTCTAAGTTTCCACTTTAGAGTTAATCTGTAGCGACCTATACCTTTATAGCTAACTTATTTTTTCCAAGGTCTAGATACTTTACATTTTAAGGGAACTGAGGTTCCTCTTCTCCTCTCTCACTCTCCTCATCTACCATATCGCACTTATCTATATAAAAGCAGTCTATTATAACCTGCACCCGACACAGGCCTTAAGAGGACTAGCGCCGGTTAAGACAGAACGTAACGCAGGATGCTAAAGGTTAGGTGGGCGTTCTGAAGATAGCTTATTAAGCTAGCACTCCTAGACGGGGGTTTAATGTCACTGTAGGTCGCTGGCACTATAATACACAGAGGTAAGTCTAAACAGTAAGACACAAATGAACAATTGAATACTAATATAGAGAACTAGGAGTCCCTCACGGTCATCGTGGTTACGATAATAACTATCTATACTAACTGACTAGGAGGTACTTCGTACCTTAATCACTGTGCTCTCCGAGAACGAGGGTAAGCAGGGTGATCACCTTTTATAGTTGCTCACTTAAATCACCATGTCTTAGCGAGATTCTGTAAGTAAGCAACGACTGGTCGTAAGGGCTTCAGGTCTTTACACCCTTAGCCCAGTGCACAGTACCGTGCGTACTGTCCTCCTACACTATTCCTTCTGCGGGGAATCCGTTAGGCTGCCCTGGCCTAAGTGACGACCTGCAGGGTCGTTATACAGTCTTAATCTAACATATTTTACTCTATCTGTAACGGGTTTCTAACTAACTCTTTTTAAGGACAAGCACTACTATGTTATATAACCCTTTTTATCATAACTAAACTACTAAACTTATAATATATCCCTAAGTAGCTTTTACTGCTGTTACCGCGGAAGTTTCTTACAATTAAGCCAGTTTTAATAGTTTACTATTTTAATAACATATTCCACTATGATTTTAACCACCCTGGCCTTTTGACTACATTCGACATCATCCCCACAAATCAACTCCACTGTGGCTTTACAAAAGAAGAAAAGAGAAACTATAGCAACATTATAATAATAACAATACTAAACCTTTATTTATTTCTTTAATTCTTCCATTTTTCGAATCGTCATTATTAGGGTAATTGAATGGTACCATTTTTTCCACGTTTAAATTGCATCATTTGGTTAACAATTATAACTTTCGAAACCAATTTAAATCTGAGACCATCCCCACCCACACAGCCTGACCGTATACGTGATACTAACTCCTACCTACCCTTCATAAGTTCCAGCGGCTAAGGTAATAGCCCCGTTCGCTTCCAGGCCTTCTAAACCCTTTACAAATCGAAAGCAGAACGCTCTAAACGCGCCAAGGCGCCCCCATAACCAAACCAGAGAAGAACGAATAGGAGACGCCATTGCTGCCATTAAGGCCGATAAGCTAAACTACCGTCAGGCTGCAGCTTTATACGACATTAATAAGAATACCCTTAAGGCACAGCATAAATGAAAACCAATGATAAAAAACTTGAAGTATCAATAATAACGTCTTTTTAAAGAGGAGGAGGAGTCTATTATTAACACTGCCTATCAGCTTAATGTTTAAGGCTAACCCCTAACAATTACAGTAATCAATCAGTTAGTAACAGAGCTGCTTGTTAAAAAGGGGGACACAGCACTTTTAAGCCGTAACTGGTATTACCATTTCCTACAGCGTTACCCTGAGCTCTGTATTTGCTGCTCTCGCGCGCTTAACCAGGCTCACCATAATACCGTAGACTAGAAGACTCTAAAGCACTAGTTCGACATATATAACACTCAGAGGCTAGCCTATTCGATTACTGATAACGATACCTATAATATAGATAAAAAGGGGTATATAAAAGGTGTTAGCGATGCCTTAACAGTTATTATACTATGTAAGGAGGCTTAGAGCTTTTCTAACCAGCTTAGTAATCGTAAGTGGGTCTCTGTGATTAAAGCTATCTCTACAGATAGCTTTCTTTTACCAGCGTTTATTATTTTTAAGAGGATGTCTATTTGCACTATAAGAAAATGACCATTTGCACTGTAAAATCCAAACCCCTATACATAACCCTAACCCTGAGCACGTGTAACCCCACCACAAAGCGCAATGTCAATTAAACGCGCATCTCTTGCAGGCGACTTCTCTTGCACACCACCACGTCAATTAACACCGTCTCGCGAAATTCATCGTCGCTAAGGTACGTAAAGGCTACGCGCACGTTTCCCCGGGCTAATCTAATGCGCAGATGGCTGAAAACGCCCCCGCATGCAATACGTAAGCCCTCTATAACCCCCCCAGCGATGCAGGCCCTAAGGCCGCCATCCACGTAATCGATGCTAAATAAGATAACGATAATAAGTTAGATCTAATTAAAGTCGACCTTTAGGTAAACCCTAAACCTCTCTCTAACCCTCTAA
>Ga0247781_1000299_pt1 | contig 14965 bp, 15 predicted proteins | sample UWRJL184509B5_FD_179922 | JGI IMG/M metagenome (GOLD analysis project Ga0247781, IMG submission 179922) | Plant litter microbial communities from Arlington Agricultural Research Station in Wisconsin, United States - UWRJ-L184-509B-5 | ecosystem: Environmental > Terrestrial > Plant litter >...
TCAGTCTTCGGTCTCAAGTTGTACCCCGCCCAACAAACGCCTCATATGATTTGTTAGTGCATCGTGCACTAACAATTTCCAGGTACCTGCACCTCCCACCAATTTCGCGTGTCAAGTGACGTACCTTCCTCCTTCCAGCCCTCGTTTCCCTTATGACTTCCTTGTACCACCCAAGAGACTCCCGCACTGCAGTCTCCGGTCTCCCTTCCTTCCAACCAACTTTCCTTCCTTTCCCCCAAATCTTCCACCGCTCCAAAACTTTTTCGTGACGCACGCATTTCGAGACTGCGCCCTTCTTTCATCAATTGTCACACCGGGACATACCTCTCCTCTCCATCCAATTCATCAAATTCCTTCTTTCAAAATGTACTCTGCAAGCAAAGTGGCCGGTGCCGTCGCCCGCATGGGCTCCAAGCCTGCGATGACCGGTAAGTGAGCGAGTTAATTGCCGCAAATCCCAATTGAACACGCCGTCGTCGAGCTGTGTCAGCTTGAAGCTTGAGCTCCAAGCTACCAGCTCGAGCTCCGACTTTCTTTCCCCAGCTTCACATAGTGACATGTTATTGACAATGGCATCTCTCCAGCTCGCATCCCAAGCTCCATCATGCGCACTGCCGCTGCCCAGCCAATTGGTGGTCGCAATGCTCTCCTCCTCAACCAGGCCCGCAATGCCTTCGCTCCCGTCATGATCCGGGCGCCACTTCAGTCTCGTGGTGTCGTCGCTGAGACGGCCACTGCTGCCATCCTCGCTGCCGGCAAGATGCAGGGTGCTGGTCTCGCCACCATTGGCCTGGCTGGTGCCGGTGTCGGTATTGGAACCGTGTTTGGTGCCCTCATCAACGGCACTGCCCGCAACCCAGCTATCAGGTGTAAGTTTACCTCTACCTCTCTGTGACGCCCCATCATCAATCCATATCCATCAAGTGGGGATTCATCGATGGTTCATCCATCTCCGCTCAATCTATCCAATTGAGTTGCCAATTGGCCCATAACATTTCGTATTTGATGTGGGGAGACACACCGACTGACAAGCCACGTGCGTGATTTACAGCTCAACTCTTCCAATACGCCATTCTGGGTTTCGCCTTTGCCGAAGCTACCGGCCTGTTCGCGCTCATGGTTGCGTTCCTGCTTCTCTTCGCTTACTAAATTGCCAACGCCCACACGCGTGGCCAGCATCTGAAGGAGCATATGTGCAATTCTCTGAGTGTTTGCACGTGGCTCATCCACCAACCTTGGGGGCGGGATGTTGAGCTGGAGAGAGTGTCGGATCCCGGGAGTACGAAAATTGCCGGAAATGTATAATTATCGGGGAGGTCGCAAGCAAGCCTGCATGTGGAAAGTCATTCAAAAAGGTGTCTCGGGTACAATAGACATACACAGCAACATCCGTAGATTCTCCACCGTCCACAACTCATTTGTCTAAATCCCACGATCGCCTCGATTCGTTCCCGCGTCCAGTGTTGTGACGATGGATGTTGATGGTGCTTTGGGGTGTGATAAGCTTTGCTGGCATGGATGGGGTCCATGGCTTTGCACCCGTGTTCGACCCCGACGCCGTTGCGATGTCCAACGTCAACCCCAGATGGAAGGGGCCGCTTGTTGAAGGAGGATAAAGAAAACAACACAGCAAGCAGGACTGGTGTCAGTAATGGAACAAGTAACTTGAGACATGTCGTTGACGTTGACAGCACTAGCTAGGACTTTACCCCAGATATCCAACAACTAGCACGAGTCTAAATTCCGAGAAATGGGCCTGGCAGGGGCTTGTTTACCTAGAGGCTCCGCAAGAAGCTCGGAGCTCCATGTTCGCGGTGGAGTTGTCAGAGTTTGCGCCCAGGCCACCAATTCCACCCCCGAACCCGAACCCAAGTGGGTACCCCCATCTCGACTGACAGAGTCGTTGGCGTGATATGGCTTGGGTTTTCCTTTTTTCTTTTTCCTTACATGACAAAGCATTGGTCAATTTCCATGTGCGCCAGCCGGTTTCCATATCTTGCGGGCATCCCATGGAGTCACTTTTGCGGCTCTGTCCAACATGCACCGTCAACATGTTGCCTTCAGTAGCCCAAGATGACAACACTGGCATTCGACATTTGGTTTCCTAGGGTATTCCACATTGGTTGACTTCTTTTATTTTCTTTTTGTTACTTTTCTCTCTTTCTCTCTCTTTTTGTTACTTTTCTCTCTTTCTCTCTCTTTTTTTGGTAAGAATTCTGGAACTATCCATGATACGTCACACACTCTGTGTTTGGTAGTTTTTGACAAATACATCATTTTCTGGACAAACTTTGGACACTTCGCAAAGTGATGATGATGGAGTCACGATATATCACACTTAGGGTTCCGGTCTTTGTACCCGGCTATTGCATCTATGGAAAACTGTCTCATCATGGAGAGGTGACTACCTACCTACGTATGATTACTTCCTCTCTTCGAGATGAAGCAATGAGCCTGTGGATGGGAGTCGGCAGTCGGCGGGTGACATGCTTACTGCTACTCATCGGGTGAAAGCACAGGTGATGAGCGTCGGTAGAAGAGCTCCAACTCAGAGGTGATAGCTCCGGGACTCCCAGGTTTCTTCCCCATACCTGTGGTAGACATCGATGTTTGATGATCTACTTGGTGATATCCATGGAATTCTTGGTACTTCTTGTGCACCGTCCCTCCGACCGCTGTTTCCCCTGCTTATCTTTATCCTCCTCCGTGGTCTTCTTCGCCTTCATGGTCGCCTTCTTCTCCTTCATGGTCCTCTTGGAGGCCTCCTTCAGTTTCTTGACATGAGCCTCGTGGGCATCGTAAGCCGCTTCATACCTCTCAACGAAAGTGTCAAACTTTCTATCGACGGGTTTCATGGCCCATGACGCCTTGGCTGCCGACTGGAGATGCTCATTGTGCACGTTTCGGTCAACGTCGCGTAGATGTGCATGGATTGTCGCCACGGCTTGGATGAGAGGGAGGATGAGATGGACCATGGGATCCTGAGAGCGGAAAAGGCGAAACGTGTTCTCCAGTGTGATGGATGGGTCTTTGAAGACGACCCGCATCGCTTTAGCGTGGGACGCGTAGAGCCCGAGGAAGTTCGCCGTAGGGAGGGGCTCCTGGGAACTTGAAAGCTTTTCCCAGTTGATGGTAGGGACGACGGCCACGCCAATCCTCCATGCTTCGTATTGGCACCATTCGATGCCCTTGAGTTGTGTCTTGGCGTGCTCGATTTTGTCGTTCTGCTCCTGTACGTACTCGATGAGGGTGCGTTTTGTTTCGGGAGACAAGAGGTCCTTCACTGCCTTCTCCATGGCGCGGTGCTCGTTGAGGAGGTCTGGGTCCATGTGCTTTATGATGGTCACATTTTTGCGGATGTCGCGGAGCTCGCCCTCCATGAAGCTGATGCCCTCGATGACGTCTCTGATGGGTTTTAGGGCAGGGGTTTCGGGAGTGGCAAGAATGTCGTATTCATTGCTGTTCGTGGTAGACTGGTTGTCCTGCTCTTGGTTGGTATTGCTAAGCTCCATGTTGTGGTCTAGTGAGTTGTCAAAAATCTGGTGTCTAGAGGGTGGTTCGGGTGAAGGCAGTGTATTCGGTGGGCAGTAAGAAAAGAAAGGGCCCTCGATGCGTTGCTGGCCCAGGTGAGATGAGGGACGCGGGCTGGCAAACATGGGAGCTTTGATATTTATATTTCTTTGCAAGGCCTGCGAGGCATCCCCGCACAAGACGTGTAAACCTAGATGCTCAAGGCCTACCGAAAATCACATGCAGCCTGGACGGACAGATCTCAAAGCAAGTAACTTGGCGGATCATTGACAAGAGTCACGTTGCCAGGCGGGAGCGAGGTCGGGTCAGAAACATGCAAACGGAGGGATGTGTGGGACTGCGGACCTTTCCAGCTGTTTCTGTCGAGCGCTTGAAATCTATTGAAGGGGAAAGCAAACAGTATGATGTGGACAACTAAAAGAAGCTCTATGACGAGCTCACAAGGTCCTTGAATGTTCTGCCATTATGGATCTCGAGGCGGTCAGGGGAATCTAGAGGGCGATCAACTTGAAGTGCTTCTCGAGAATTCGAAGCCAATGGAATTCCAACTCACTATATGAATTCAGCCACACAGTAGCAAATGTTAATAGTGCAACCACCCTTGCGGGCGTTTCGAATCATGGTCGTCATTTTGTGTTGCCACCAGACAGCAAAGAACGTTCCCCAAACATTATCATGGGCATTTTCACTTCCCAGAAACACGGAGAGCAGAGAATGTTGCACATCTCCGGTGAAATAACTCGACGGATCTGTAGGAGGAATGAATGTTTCCGGTCGTTATTCAGTAGTACTAGATGTGTATAAATGCATGATATATGTATAACATGAACTATTCGAGATCCCCCTATGCTTCCGACAATGCTGTAGTACCTGATGAATGCAGTACAACGTTTACCACCTGCCAATGACAAAATATAGACAAAAGGAAACAATCAACCGGGTTTCCCGTGGCATGGCCCCCTTCAATATCTCCAAGTAATACCGAAGCAGTCCTCTACGGACTCACCGCGAACACGGATGCGGCAGTAGACGGGGCAGCGGTCGATGGCGAAAACTGCGAGGTTGCTGCACTCGACAATGTCTTTTGGTCAAATATTTGCGGTCTCGACTCCTCGGCCAGTTTTCGACGAGCAAGGAGCCATGTCGTTAGGCATATTGCGATGGATATTATTCTCTCGACCCTTAAATGGAAGTAATAAATGGTTAGCGAGTCTCGTCTTGTTTTGTCATGGCGGGTATGCACCACCTACATTACCACTACTGTCAATTTCCACGCCGACCCATCATACGAGTTTTGAAAGGCCGAGTTGATGATAGTTGGTATGCTGATGGCGCACAGGATGATGGCGATGATATCCACGACAGCAACAGCCGGTTTTGCTCCCGGTTTGAGCGATAATAGGATGAACGACAGGAAATCGGCCAGGATTGAGACAATCGCCTGAATGTTATCATGTAAATATTAGCATGTCTTGTCTGCAAGAGAAGAAGCAGCATGGAATCTAACCCCCGATATAGCAACTGCGTAGATCTTTTCCATATGCTCCGAACCCCAGCGGCCAGCGATGTATCCCGTCACGCCCAGCAGCGATGTTGTAGTCGCAATGAACACCGCGCGAATTCCGTACTCGACATACCGGAATCTCGGCACGGTTGGACGAGACATCTTCTCATCCGTGGCTTGGGCCAGGGTCTGCGTGCTGCTTCGAAACATGACGTCGGTGGCAGATCTAGCAGACGCAAGACATGACAGTCTGGAATCAAGCCACGAGATTTTGAGACGGCGGTCGTTGTCTTATCTGGAACGAGAAAACTGGACGCGGGGGCCCCAACAAGATATTATTTCAAGGGAGACTTACCCCCTGCAAGATGGATCGATACCCTTGGTTCTCAATTTCGGGAGCGCAGCCTTACCACGACATGCATGATCGAGTCCAACCATTCGTGGTGATAAGACTCATCCTGCTCTTATCGTCAAGACCCAAGAAGACGAAACGACCAACTGCATCCGACATGGGTAAGACCTAAGCCCAAATCATCAGTTAACGCCCAAGCTGGGAATGGCTCTCTGGGTACGATTGGGGGAGTCCACTGGGTCTTGATGCCGGTCGGCCGCCCTTGGAGCCCAAATCCTAGGTTCAGTGAGATTGCAAATCCTGCGATGGGACGGCTGGAGACTTTGGTGGCAGGAGATTGGCGTGCGAAATCACAAAGGGAGACACTTGCATCTCATCAAGTGGAATGCTGAGGCCTTTTAGATGGTCTTGTTATACCAAACTCATAATAGAGTGTTGTAGACCATTCGAGAATAGGAAAAGCCTTCTTTCTGGTCTTCGAGATGCCTAGGGTCTTGACAGCAAAGAGTGGGCCCTGCCAAGTGAGCTCAGGGATGTCAACAAGGATGGACGGCCGCTTGGGGAGTACACGTAACCCGTAGGCAGGACGAATTAAAGTTCTGACAGTGAGATTAATGAAAGATTATGACATCCAACTTCAGACGAGAGAGGAAAGGTCGAACGCCTCGATCGCCAAGGAGAAGAAGAGACATACTCCCCGGACAGGTCCTGCACCTTCGAATGCTATTTTCCTACTGTATTACATATGAAAGACTGACCTCTTCCTTTCTTCATCTTGATCAACGCACATTGACGTTCTTGACAAGACCAGGCTACTGATGTAGAAGTAACGATGCAGCGGGCCGCCAGTCTGACCCGAAAGAGAATCACAGAGACCTGAGTAACGCATTCTGGTTGAGCTCATCGAAATCTGATGTTAGGTGTCACTGCGCGAAAATGGCTTCTTCGGGATAGACGGGACTGGCCGAATCACTGCGACTAAGACAAACAACTGGAGGATGAGTAGTGAGGATCACTAACCAGGATGCATTTCACAGTGTGCGAAACTGCTTAGCTTTGAGGCTCTAGGATGTTACTTGGGAGAAAACTACTCACATAAGGATCGGTGACTCATCGACATCGACTGTGCACAAGATCTAAAAGTTGCCTTCAAGCGGTTGCACTGATGCCTCGGAAAATTTCTCCACGCGAGCGCAAACATGTGAGTTTGCGCCCACTCACGCATCTTACTCATACCCAGTCAGAAGCCTGGGAGTTCACCATAAGGTAGCACAACATCCGGAGAGTAGCAAACCTGTAGCTAGGCAGAAAGTTCTCCGTGTAATTGCTCGTTATCTCCGGGGGAACACAAACATCGAACCAAGCATCAAACCCGGTAGTTAATCCCGCACGTCGTAGCATCTATGGCTGGCAAACAAAGTTGGCATTCTACTTCCTAACAAAACTCATCTCGTGATCGTATTCTATTCCAGCCCAGATGGAACAACTTGAAGTCCAGTGGACGCTCGAAACTGTGCCCCATCAGCTCAGATTTTGGCAGCACAGGATCTTGGCATTGATTGACTGTGTTCCTCGCGGATGCTAGTACCGTGCCTTTGTACCAGTATCGGAATTGGCAAACATGTAAATCTTGTCGTGTATCACCCGCCCGCCCGGGTGTCAGCAGAACAAACACTTCTTCTAATGTTCCTGAAGTGGTCTGATCGAAGGAGGCTGAATGGTAGGCCCTCGGGAACTTGGGATACGGAGATAGTATTCTCATTTTGTTGCAGCCACGTACACTGCCTGGCTTAGGGGTAATGAATGACCAGTAGAAAGATTAAATATAAACGGTCTCTATTCCTCTCTTCCTACCTCAAGAAATTCCAAACCAGTAACCTCACTTCAAACCCTACTTCTCCTTGCCTTTCTCTATCCACAATTTCCCGGCATTAGGTTCCATCTACAAACATCACACCTCCAAAATCCAGAAATGCACTTCCTCGCCGTCGTCTTCCTCGGGGCTATTGCTTACGCCCTGCCGCTAAACGTCGTGTCCGTGGATTCGAAGATTCTAAATGGCTCACCCGACTTGTACGTCATGGTGGACAAGAGGGTTGTCAAGTGCAATGGTTGGGTCATTGGCCCTGACGAGGATTTCTCGATTACTGGAGAGGACAAAACTCGTCGAGCCTGTCCACGTGCAGCTTACTGAGGTAGGAATCTTTGTACATGATGTTGAGATGGAGTGACTGCTAATATCTGGACTGGGGATCTAGGCACTTACCAATGAGGGTTTTGAGTACGACCATTGTTAAGTTGCGGGACCGACTCTTGTTGATGGGATCTGGCGGAATAGAACTGGTGAAGGGAATGGTCGTAGATCACAAAATAATCTCATTCTCATGGATTCTGGCATAGACCCCCCGGCAGTACCTAGTAGTATACAGCATGATGCAAGCACATGTCACCTGGCCTCTCTTTGCTAACATGAGTTGAAAGTAACCGTGACATCCACATACCCATTCCGCCCAGTAAACTCCCTCCAATTACTCCAAGACACCAGTGATTTGAACGAAAAGACTAAAAGAACACCCCAAGCTTCCCCTACGACCTCCTCTCCCTAGTTGTTCCCTCCCAGCTCCTCGATGAAAACCCCAAACCCCCACTCAGGCGTCGCCTTATGCGGCTCCTTCAACCCCTTCTTCATCCAGCACGAATGCAAGCCCGCCTGATCGCCTCCCACCTTGCCCCACCCGGCGCCGGTGCAGTCCTCATTTGCCGCACACAGGTCCATGCACTCTTCTAGACTGGCGACCTTCTTATTGTTGATGTCGATTGCCTCGCCCTGGCCGTAGTCGATGCCGCAGATCCGTTGGAATTTCTTGTTGGCGAACGCTGTGGTTGCTATGTACTCTGTGCCGTTGCCGGCGGGACATTGGGCTGCTGCTTGGGCTGTGGAGGTGGGCGAGGTGGCAGGGGGAGCCGTGGTTGGTGTTGGGTTGGTGGTTGGTGATGGGTTTGTGGTGTCTTTGTCACTGAGGTATCGAGTAGGTGAGTACGAGTTCGAGATTTAAATTACTGCTACTGGTAGATATCGGGGTCAACATACGCTGCCCAGCCACCAAGCCTGCCCTGGGCCAAGGCCAAATCGCTCCTTGCCTGGCGTAGATTCTCCTGGGTCATACCCAATCCGGCAGCAAGACCAATGACTGCTGCAAAGAGGAGGAAAATGGCCACCAACCCTCCGATCGCATAACCCCGCCTGATATTGATACCCTTGGACTCGCCGCCGCGGCCAGAGCCCATGAGTGCGTCCTGGGACCGATGGGCCTGAAGTCCCGGTGTGACCGGTGTCAGCGGCGGTGGGTAGCCGTAGCCGTAGCCATGGCCGTTGACGTGGGGGTGTGGGTGCAGGTGCCCGCTACGGATGCTTGCCGCCTTTTCATCCGCGTCCCGGAAGGCTTCGGGGTGGTACTGCGCTTCGGGATGGTACTGCTGTTGCGGATGTATCGACTGCATTGTGTTGTTAACTTCCATTGACGGTCATGGGTCTCTGAGGGCTATGTGGACATGTAACCGGAAAGAAGATAAACCAAATTTGAGGAGGGTGTAGGGTATATAAGGGGGTGTTGTTCTCCGACCCTTTCCCATTCGATGGAGACTTGGTCTATGATATGAAAGTCCCACCTGGAGTTGATGAATTGGGGGCACGAGAGGTTAGTAATAGCGAGTTTCACTTTCTCGCCTAAGAAAATACTACGATAATTAAGACATTATCAAGCGGGCTGTTTGCTCTCTCTTTCAGCCCTAGGCAGACTGCCGAGTGCAACTTCAGGGGCTGCTCCTTGAAGTGCTCCATACATCCCGTGGAAATGGGGGACTCACGTCAGCTGGAACGGTAGATCAAATCGGGCATGAATTGAGATCGATGGAGACGGACGTGCTTTTGTCCTTGCCTTGGACTCTGATCTTATGATGTAAGGTTTGGTTTATAATGAGCCTCCCCGTTTGCTTGTATTGGATTCCACACACCCTGATCTGACATTCTACTCATGCAACAGTTGCACTTCAACTACATGTCAATGAATGCAGGCAACTACCTCGCCTAGCTACCTAGGTACCTAGGTATGCATCGATCAGAGTGGTGGAAACGAGATCAGATCTCTGTCCAGCCAAGTCTCTGCAAGGGGTTGATCGAGGTGCAAGCGGCGCGGACAGGCGTGAGTAAGCTGCTTACACATATCTTGCCTATCTCAGGGGGCGGAAATCACACACCCGGCTTATATCTTCCTGGCGCAACCAAGTTGTTTAATAAGGACCCTCCCCTCATTCTGGCGAAGTTTAATTGCCATTTCCATGTGCTGCCGGACGTGCAATATCATTGGGCAGAGCTTCTTGATTTTGGTGCCTCCGAGCTCAGGTGTCACATTCGTCTCATCCTCGATGCACTTTCTCTTCAAAACCCAGCTGAATGATCGGTAATCAAGCTGCTTACAGGCACAGCAGGGCCATTCCGAGGGCGTTCAAACTTCCGAAGGCGAGCAGGACCAATTGGTAAAAATTGCCTTGATGGGCGATCACGAAATACACACCAAGGGATCCGAGTGATTTCCAACTCGGTTTCCAACCCGGTGTTGAGGTGATTGGTCGTTTTCAAGCGCTCCTTCCCCCTTTTCTGCATCGACGGCTGTTGCCAGCTGTGCCTCCTTTCGGTTGTACGATGCGGGGTCGTTCCTGACAGCTGGCGGGAACATCATGATGCCCCGCGAACGTCATGCAGGCTCACGCTCGCTGTAGCCAACTTCAACCCCGACGACAGCAGAACATCACGAGCTTCAAAATCCAAGTGAAAAGTTCTTTTATATCTGCCAAAAAACTGTGCAGACCATTGATCATTTGAATGAATACAATCCTCCAACGCCATCACTTTCTCCGGCGTATTGTTCTCTTTCCGGTTCTCTTCCCTCGAGTCACCATGTCGACCCATGCCAATTCACAAACCCAAACTGCAGACTTCAAGAAGAGATCGGTAGTGTCCAACTTCATCTTCAATTATGACACTCCGGATGGGAAACCACGCGTTGCCCTATTCCGCCGAAGCGGCCAGGTGTCAACATATCAGTAATCAAGCCTCATATGCCCCCGAACCTTCAGGCACTGATAATTCTCACAATAGGCATCACCTAGCACCGATATCAGGCTCCATCGACCAAGCAGACGCCTCGCCTCTGGCGGCAGCCTGGCGCGAGATACACGAAGAGACAACACTCACACCATCATCACTGGCCCTCTTCAGACAAGGCAAGAGCTACACTTTCAGCGACCCTTCAATCCGCCGCGAATGGACCATCTACCCCTTTGCGTTTCGTCTGAAGGCTGGTATCCAAGATGCAGAGAAAATCAAGATTGACTGGGAGCATGAAGATTGGGACTGGTACGATCCATTCGTTATCGAGGACTCTGATGCCTTTGGTGGCGTCCCACGTCTTGCCGAGAGTCTGCGGCGCGTGTGGTTTGAGAAGGACCTCGGCGAAAAGGCAGGCAAGATACTATCCAACGGACTTGACAAACTCGCCAACGACTTTACCAGCGGAGCGAGACAAATGGCCGACGATGCTTTGCGTATTCTCCGTGATGTGATTCGAGCGCTCTCCGTTCAAGAATCTGGCGAAGAGGCAGAATGGTGTTGGGAAAACATACGCTTCGCAGCATGGCATATCTGGAAGAATGGACGAGAGAGCATGGGAGCGGCAATCATGAACGCGCTTCTTTCTGCGCTCGATACGATCGAACAGACGGTCATTATCGAGAATCGAGGTCGAAATATCTCTGCCCATAGCCGGTTCGTCCTGACGCTCAGCCTCCTCGACTCCCTAATCGAGAAAAGAGAACGTGAACACACGCCACTTGAAGTCTCAGAAACCTTGCAAACATACATCAAATCCGAATTCGCCTCCACAACCGACTCAGATCCCCCCTGCCTCCCGTCTCATCTGTCCATATTGACCCTATCGGAAAGCTCGACGATAGAATGCGCCCTGCACCACCTAGCCAAAGATCCTTCCATCACTCTCGACTTACGCATCCTCGAATCGCGACCCCAGTTCGAAGGTGTATCCCTCGCCGCCACCCTCGCAAAACGCATGCGTCGTCCACCCAGCACCCCACCACACACAATAACCCTCTACACGGACGCTTCAGCCGTCCTCGCCGCCCAAGACGTCGACCTCGTCATAGTCGGTGCAGACCGCATTGCCTCCAACGGCGCAGTGAGCAACAAGACGGGCACTTTACCTGCTATCCTCGCCGCCAGACACACCACATCCACCTCCCCCCAACCAGCCAGAATCGTCGTCCTGGCCGACTCAGAGAAGATAGCCCCTGCGCCAAATAGTCCACAAGACCACGTCATCGAGAACGGGGATCCCGCTCAAGTAACACACGCGTGGCAAGAATCCTCAAGTCGGATCAAGGCTGCCGCAGAAAGCCTTTCCTCGGTAGATGAATACGCTGATGGAAGGGCAGCGAATATCAACGTCTGCAATATCTCATTCGAGTGGTGCCCACCTGATCTAATCGACGCGTACATCACCGAGTTTGCAGTATGGAGCGTTGCAGGTATTGCGAGCCACTCCGAGTACCTAGGTGAACATGAGAGGAGATTATTCGGAGATCTCTAAGTGGGGGAGGGGGGCAGCTGTAATTATATTTATCGCATTGTGGGGTATGATTGATGCTTGATGGTGGTGGGCCTGCAATTCTTGTCGAGTTAGAGAATTTGTACCTTGATTATAAGTAGGTAGTCTGCAACGGAGAGGGCAAGGATGTCGATTGCGGGTCACAAAACTACCCAGGTAGAGGTATCAACTTGCAATACCAAGATTTCAGAAAGAGCATCTCCATACCAAAACTTCAAAAAACACGCGGTCAATGGTGAAGCAAAGTGTGAAAAGCGCCGGCGGTGAGGAAACATGGCCGGTAAAAAAATTCCAATGTGCCTTGAGAATCGTAACTCATCATAAAACACTCTCTGAAGGACTGGTATCTAATAACATGAAAGCAAACTGGCCACCGCAAATAGCAACAAAATAGGTATTCGACATCAAGTTCCAGTTTACAAGACCGCCGCTTCCACCCACGGATCATTCCTCCGCCACGACATGAGCCGCTCCTCAAGCCTCCGTTGCATGTCCGAGTCCCCTTCGATCTTCAGCTCCGATGGACCTGTGGGCGCTTGACCAGACCACGAGCCCGCCATGGCACCGGGGCTGGTGGAGTTGGACCAAGTCTCGAACTGCCTCCGTGGCGGTTTCCAATCCGGGTAGTGGATGATTTCGCGAAGTCCTTCCACCATCGAATCCATATCAACAAGGACAGCAAGGCAGTCCTTTCCGTACTCGCTTCCCGATTTCGCTTCGTCTTCGAATACTTCTTTGGCAAAGTTCAGGTAGACAGAATCCCTGGTCCGCGCGTTGACAAACGAAATTCGGTACATCAGGAGGATGATGGCAGCGTTGAAGATATGGTGCAAGTCTGCCACCAGAAGCTTGTTCCCTGGTGCTTTGATGCGCTGCTTGATGAGCATGCCGATGCGCAGGTTGATGCGTGCCGAATCGCTGCTTTTGCGGAAACAACCAAGCTTTTCCAGGTCGTGCGTGTCAATCGTCAGCCATACCTGGCTTAGGTACCTTGCAGCAACCAGTTTCTTGACGGCAGAGAGGAAAGCGGGTCGGACCGCCAGAATGTTGAGCTTGAGTTCAAACGGTCAGCCAAGTCCACTTGTTCAAGTCTCCTGGGCAGACTATTTACCTGGTTGTACAACATATGAAGAGAAAGCTGAGCCCTGTCACCTAAAAACGGGCTTCCGTCGTTCTCCCAATTGTCGAGCTGATTCTCATTCATCTCGAGATGATGCTCATTCAACTTAAGCTCATTAGGAAGACGCTGGTACCATATACCGAGCCTGTCCATGACTGCCTTGATGAAGGCATAGTTGTCAGGCGTCTTGCCGGTACGATAGCTATGTGTAACCATGTCATGAGAGATGTTGGCGAGTTGAGCGTGCGCGAAGAGCCCGAATGGCTTGGGAAATCCTCTATGGCGGTGTTAGACTTGCATGCATTGCACTCTCGGCGTTGACTAGAGACTTACACAACCTCCTGCGGGTAGGGTAACGTGATAGCCTGGTGAGGCATTGCCGGCGGCCGACCCAGAAGACAGCTGAGCCAACTAACCATCTACACGTCAGTATCCCTCTCTGGTTCAAAATCCTGTCCACAACGTACCTATCGATGATATAGACGGTCCAGAACATCCTCCGATGTCCCTCATCGACCAAATCACTCCCGTGGGAGCTGCTGTGGGTCCCATACATGACACTGAGACGGACAGCAATGCTGATGTACATGGAACCAGCGTCCCGCCGATTACTTTCAACCAAGTACAGAGCCATCAAGGCCAGAGCCGGAACATCGTCCAGGGTGTAGAGAGAAATGTCCAAAGGGTTCCCCAGCAGCACTCGGGCCCGAGCGAAGTAAACCTCGCTGGGCTGACCTCGGAGATGACTCGCAAAGGCAAAAGCGACGTGATAGAGGGCCAAGTGTCGGTTCGGCCCCCTTGATGGCGAGGGGGACGAAGACGACGACGACGACGACAGAGACAGTGATGCCACGATGGTGTCCAACTCTCTCCATGGCCAATAGAAAATGCCGCCGCTAGGGAAGGTGCCGTTGCCGTCTTGGATATAGTCGCTGAGCTCGGCCAACATGCTAGCCCACTCAGCGGCAGGCGGTAGCACATTGGGATCAACCGAGGGCTGGTTGAACGGCTGTGAATCTGATGTCTGATAGCGACCTCTTGAGTCGAGAAAGGTCGAGTTGTAGTTGCCGTTTGTAAGCGGGTAGCTTGTCAGCGGGTAGCTTGTCATGATGAATTCCTTGACCCCATCCAAGTAACTCGCGCCAGAGGTTTCGCCAAGAAACCTCTCAGTTCCTCTACCATCGGTCAACAGCTTGCCTTGGTCCAGGTTATCGGCGGGCTCGAGGTCTCCGTCCATGGTGTCGGCCATGGCCTGCTCGTCAAGAGGCGATGAGCCTGAGGGTGAGTAGGCATCTCCGTCTGCGGGACCTGAAGGTGGGGTCTGGGAATGGGCTGGCTCAGGAGGAAGGGCGATGCCGCTCTCCTCCAGGAGACGCTCCAGGGCCCTGAGACGATGGGCCTGGACATGGTAATCTCTGCTTGTGGCCTGGTATTCCTCAAGCTCCGTCTTTGTGACGGTCACCTTCTCCACGGGCGGAGGATAGATGCACTCGCGTGCGCCCTGGATGCACTGGCGACATGGGTTATCACCGCTGCATTTGACGCGCTTCTGATTGCAGCGATTGCAACTGCTCACGTCGCGTCAGTTGCAATGACCATGAAAAGCGAAACAACATGAATAAACCAGCATGATAAAATAAAAACATACGCTGTGGCGACGCGCTTTCTCTGATCTGGCGCGACCTTTTTCCGGCGGGGATTGACAGGAAGTCGTTGGTTTGGCGATGGGCCCTCGGAGGTTGCCAACAGATTGCTTTGGATGGGTTGGTGCCTCGGCG
>Ga0247781_1000300_pt1 | contig 14937 bp, 12 predicted proteins | sample UWRJL184509B5_FD_179922 | JGI IMG/M metagenome (GOLD analysis project Ga0247781, IMG submission 179922) | Plant litter microbial communities from Arlington Agricultural Research Station in Wisconsin, United States - UWRJ-L184-509B-5 | ecosystem: Environmental > Terrestrial > Plant litter >...
CAGACGCGCCAACATCATGTTAAAATCGACATACGTGCCCTCGCCGGCCTTGCGCCAACCACTTCCGGCCGGTTGGACTGAGCATAAAGCGCCGACCGGTCACACATACTATTACAATGCCGAGACAAAAGAGTCAACCTACAAGCGACCTGGTGTCCCCCCCCTGGCGCCCATGGACAGCTACCTCCAGCACCAGGCTGTTCCGCAGATCAACCTCTCCGATCCCGTTGTCGCGAATGCATTTATGGCACAGTATGCTGCCCCGCCACCACAGCAACACCATGGTCAACGAGGAGGTTTCGGAGGGCCAGGGGGAAGGGGCAGCTTCCAATCACGACCGCGTCCACAGCCAGTCGACAAGCCACGATCCAAGATCCCCATTCCCGGTCACGAGCCATGGATCTTGGTTTATACCAAATATGGCCGTCGTTTCGCATACAATTCCGCCAAGAACGCCAGCTACTGGCGCATTCCCGAGAAGCTGATGCCCGCCATCCTCGAGCTCGACCAGGCGCGCATCCGTCAGAAGGCCATGGGCAAGACCTCGGAGGGACAAGACGAAAACACGCAATCTGGACCCCAGCCAGAGAACAGAGAACAACGGACGGAAGAACCCGCCCACGATTACGACAGCTCCGAATACGAGGAAGTCGAGGTCACGGACAACGAGGACGAGGACGAGGATGAGGATGAAGACGGAAGTGCGCCTAAGCGCCAACGAACAGAAGATGGCGGAGATAACGGCCCGGTCGAATTCACGGAAGCAGACATTGCGGCGCAACTCGCGGCCATGGGTGCAGACTACGGCGACGAGTACTACGACGAGGAGATGGAAGAAGGCGATGAAGGGCTTCCACTGTCCGACGAAGATGCGCGCGAGCTCTTCAAAGATCTCCTCAATGACTTCAACATCAACCCTTACAGCCCATGGGACAAGCTGATCGAGGAAGGAAAGGTATTTGATGACGCGCGATACACGGTTCTTAGCACGACGAAAGATCGCAAGGACGTCTGGGAGGAATGGTCGCGCGCCAAGATCCAAGAACTCAAAGAGCGCCGTGCAAAGGAAGCCAATAAAGACCCCAAGATCCCATACATGGCCTTTTTACAAGACAAAGCGACACCGAAGCTATACTGGCCAGAGTTCAAGAGGAAATACAAAAAAGAAGACCCCATGAAGGATACCAAGCTTTCCGACAAGGACCGCGAGAAGTGGTACCGCGAGCACATCAACCGCATCAAGATGCCCCAACCCACCCTGAAAGCTGACCTCAAGAAGCTTCTCGGATCCGTCCCCCTGTCCGCACTCAACAACCAGACACTGGTATCCCACCTCCCGTCCCAGATCCTCGGCGACATCCGCTACATCTCCCTCGATCCGAAAACCCGCGATTCCTTCGTCGAAGCCTACATCCAGGGTCTCGGTCCACCCCCAGCAGAAGATCAGAAGGCGCAAGAGGAGGAAGACGAAGCTGCTCGGAAACGAAAGGAAGAACGACGGAAACGCGAGAAGGCCTTGGAGGAGAGGGAAAAGGCTGTTGCCGAGGAGAAGAGGAGGCAAGAGGAAAAGGTGCAATTCGAGAGGAGGAAATTACTTTATGAAGAGCGGGAACTGCAACGCGCGATGCAAGTCGGCAAAAAGGGGTTACAGAGTCAGCTGGCGTCGGGTAAGGCAGCGGGAGCCGATGTTGGGGAGGTGGACGGGGAGAGGGAATAGTTCACTGGGGTTTGCCATTGCACTACACATCGGAGTCGCTCAGAATAATGTCCCATTAGTGTCAGCAAGCAGACAAGGAGAAATATGATCAAACCAGTGCTAAATACAGTAATCCAACAAAACCTTGGGTTGGCAGGTAGTCAAGATGCCGCCAACGCCGTGCGATGCTCGTCCAAAATAATGCTAAAACACCAATGCAATGTAAACATGAAGGAGATACCCATCCGCTGAGCAAGAGACAAAAGCAAAACTCCTGAAAAGTAGACGTCCATCGGGGGGAGGTAACTTTTGCACCCATCCCTACCAAATCCGCTTCGCAACCATCTCATAACGCATAATATTCGAATAATCCTTCTCCTTCTCCCTCTCCTGCCCCTTCTCCGCCTTCTTCTCCCGTTCTCTCAATTTCCTTAGCCCCTCGGGATCATCAGCAAATATCCATCTCCTTCTGTCCTCGCCAACCTCTATTTGACCAAAGCCGCCCGTCCGCTTTCCCTTGGCATCGTATGATTCCCTCTCCGCCTTGCCCGTCGCGACAGCATGCTCTTTCGCCTTCATCTTCGCATACCGGTCGCGTGAGTACCTAAGAAGCACCATGCCTAGTACTAACTTGACGATCAGCAGAACTAAGAATACAATAAGAAAGACCACGACCATCGTTACTGCTGCAATGACGTCATCGCTGGTCCATTGTAGCCAGAGCCGTGTTGCTGCCCCCGGTCCTGTCGCAGTCGCATTCTCGCCACTGAGACTATCGGCATACGGATAACCATAGACGGCGCGGCCGAGAGCGTTGCGGATCAGGTTGTCAAGCCGGTCAAGCGCGGCTACCATGGCCGGCGATGGAGTGGCTGATTCGATGGAAAGGGATGTCTGGGTGGAAGGGGGTAAGGGAGTAGGCAGATGGGTCGCAAGGAACATGTTGTAAATCTGCACCGAAGCTCGGATGAAAAGGCACGATAGAGGCAGGAGGGGGAGGCCTAAGCGACGGGTCAAGGAGGGAGTGACGAAGGCCTTGAAATCTTGTGTTAGCGGGATGCCATTGTAAGCAAGAATTTGGTAGCTTACGTTGGTATAGTAGTCCTTGCAGAGAATGTCAAGGATCCTACTATAAAACGTCGGCTTAATGTTGTTGAACTTGTTGACATAGGCGTGCTTGATCCAGTCGACAACCATCTCACTCCCGATAACAACAACAAAGGGGGAGAGAACCTCCCCGGACCAAAGCCAGGATGGCAACAATGTAAAACTGGCAGGGAGAATAGAGGTAGTATGCAGAGGGAAACTGCTTGGGCCACTCTCCTCGCCGCCAGAGCTCGGGACAGACAGGCCGCCCACTTCCACCACGTTGCGCATGCCGATGATGAACAGCACGATGCACTGTTGAAACCGTTCGACAATGTCGGCGCAGGCAAGCTGAAACGAGTTTTCCTTCTCGAAGCGCTTGAAGACTGTGCTTTTGATCTCGACAAATTGAGTCGACATCAAGAGTGGCAAGAGCGCATTGGAGTAGGAATTGACGGCCACGTTGAGCGCAATCACCTGGTAAAACAGAGTGATGGAGTGGAGGATATTGTAGACGAGTGCGAGCAGAAACATGCCAAAGGGCAGCATGATCTTGGAGCGCCCCGAGCTGTTCCTAGATAGCGTCTCGGCGCTGAAGAGGCACTCGAACACGTCTTGGCCAAGGGCCGACAACAACCTGTCTCCAACCTCCAACAAGTTGTATATGGCGTAGAGTTTGATGGCCGACTGCCCGCGGATGAAGTGGTACACGCGGCTAGCGTCCAAGTTCATGAGGGCGATGGAGCTGAAGATAATGACCGCCCCTTGTAAAAGATCGGCTTTGTGAAAGGATGTCAAGCTCGACGGAGTCGATTTGGTACGTCGATGCCGAAGGTTTCCGGTATTTGCTTTGCTCCCCGGTCCACGGGTCATGGGAGGCGGTGCGTGGAGATTAGGTCGCAGGCTTTCGGCACGGCGAGAAGCCGTATCAACACCAGTCGCCGAGGCAGTTGCCTTTGGCCCCACGGTACTATTTATCGGCTCCCTTGCCCTACTCCGACTCCGAGACTCGCCTCTTATACTCGAAGCATGGCTGCTCGCATTGGACACAGACCGGCCACGTCGGCCTCGTTTCCACATGCGCCCAAGCCCATACCAAACAAATCCCACCAGCCATCGGGCTTCTCTGGCAGCAACATAAGCCCACCAGCGTGCCAGCACCGAAAGAGCGATGCAGAAGCGCATTGGCAGCACGGTGAAAGTCCAGAGCCAAGCGTCCAGGCACGCCAATGCGCCAAACGTTATAGCCCGCTCGAGGTAGAAGGGCAGGATGAGAAAGTTCTTCAGCCGTTCGAATTTGACAGCACTCGATTCGTATGGCAGATCGCTCGTGTACGAGTGGTGGATGTAGAGAGGACTAGGGCGTTGCCCGGCCAGCTCCAGCTGCAACAAGGTCGGTATCGACATCGGAGGTAAAGGTATCGAAGGCGGAAGCGGGGACGGGGGTCTTGGGTCGGTCGGTTCGGTTCGGGTTCGGAGGTTAGGCTTCGGTGTCGTCGACGTAAAGTTGCTCCGGCCCTCGAGGTCGAGGGGGGCCGGACGAGGAAGGGGTTGAAACGAGTTGCGGCGGGCGGATGTCGGTTGGCTCGGTGGCTGGCTCCCAGAAGACGACTTACGTCTGCTGGTGGGTGGTGTAGACAGTGTCCTCGCGGAGGGCGTCGGCCGAGTGTGAAGCGTGGCCCTCGAACCTGCCCCGTTTGTAGGCCCGCCTGCTCCGTCGTACCGTAGAAATTCGGACTGGTCGACGAGCGACAGGCCGAGTTGTGCAACCTCCAGCTGTTCCGCCATGGAAGGCGGATTGCCCCTCTCACCAATACCGGCCGACAGCGCGTGATCGGAGGGGGGGCGATCTGAGTAGGCCGAGACGGGCAGCGACGCGGGAGTAGCTGTCAATTCGTGGATCTTGGATGCGGACAGGCGTCGGATTCCGTCATGGCTGCCCGTTTTAGTGCTCGATCGGCTTCGGTTCTTGGTACTATCGGCAGCCGCTTCCTTCACCACCTCTGGCTCGATATCGGGGACAATCGATTGGGACGAGGTGGAATCGCCCGAGACCTCGGCATCGCTATGGCTATCGCTCGAGGGATCTGGAGTTGGTACGCCATTTGTCGCATTGACAACAGCTACATCCCTGGCTGTTAGCGGCTGCGATTCCGGCATCGGGAATGGTGTTGGGTCGTCGCTGGGTGTCAACATGGGCGAGGGTAGATGCGAAATAGTCAGTGGTATTGTCTCTGTCGTCGTCGTCTCTGTGCCTGCTCCCGAGTTCCCAGTTCCAAAAGCGACGTTCAAGCTCTTACTGGAAGTGCCGGTAAGATCACCAGGGCTCTGGCAACCCGGCGCCGTGCCAAACTCGGTTTTATCGTCATTCTGCGCCGTGCTCTCCATGGCTCTTGGTGGGAAGTTGATGAATGTTGCATTCAGACCATCTCGAGAAAGGGTGTTGCCAACGACACTGAACAACTTGAAAGGTTCAATTGAGTGAATGCGCGAAGAAACAAAGAGATGCGGTGGCTTCAATGTCTGGTTTCAAGGACACATTCGCACCTGCATGCAAGGAACAGTGCCTTGCCCGATCAATGGATGAACATACACCGGTCTCCCTCCAGACCGGCAACGGACGGGCAACGACCACTGCGTAATGTACCCGGTGTCTGTTGCGCTATACCCTGTAAGTACGGCTCCCGCGTGGAATTCCGCGCCATGTTAGGGTAAACGCCCTGTAAAACGCTGTTATTTAGTGGATGGGCTTACCCCAACTTCACGTGCATGCCCGGTCAGTCGTCAATACACATTACATGTAGGTACCTATGTACATTACACTACAGTCTCCGTACGGAAACAAACGGTGCATACCTCCATGCAGGTATAGTTCAAGCACGTCTTTTCGCATCGGCAATCGGCACACCAATGAATGAAATCCGAGGCCCCGTCCAGCGATAAAAAGACAGGTGGTATAAGTGGTATTAAGCGTCCCGTGGAGAACATTAAATCCATACTCGCTCGCGGACCTCCCGAACGTGGTGTATCAGGTACCTGGGCACGGAATTCCTACCTATCTGATGATGCTCTCACTCGGGTAGAGTGGCCTTACGGTCTAACATAAACGGAAGGATTGGCGGTGAGCCGGCTACTCTGCGGTGGTCTTCAATCAAGATGCTGTTGCTGTGTAGATTCCGTAGTCGCGGAGATGTCCTAGGGAAATGCATGGTGACTCATATACCAGTCCGATATACAGTTCCGATATATAAACACAGGGCCTTTTTGGTGCTGTCTATTTTGTTCGGGCACTGCCAACTTTCTCGAGTTCTACGAGCCTTTCAGTCGCAAAAAACTTGCCGGTCAACCTCCCTACGAACCCAAAATGGCTTCCATCGCCAGCGCAGAAGGACATGAGATCTATAGCGAGAAACCAAACGACAGCGATGAGGTTCACATCTCATTTCCGGATCCGGCTCTAGCAGCCAACCAAATCTTCATCCAAGAGCTCACAAAACTCATCAACACTGTTTATATCGAGGGAGAGTCCGAGTTCTGGAAAGGGGGGCAAATTGAGCGGTGCCAACCTGACGAAGTCCGTGATCTCGTTGCATCCGGCCAGCAGCTTGCAGTGGCATGGCGGCATAGTTCCTCTCGAACGGACGTAGCGGATATTGCAGGATGCCTCAAGGTGCACATGGTGGACGAGAAGACGGGCACATTTGGCATCTTGATAAGCGCTCCTGTGTATCGAGGGAAAGGCGTTGGCCGAAACCTAGTCCAGTTTGCAGAGGGCTGGGCCAAGCAACGTGGTGCTGTCATGATGCAAATGGAGCTGTTATTCGCCAACGGCTGGCACCACCCGCTCAAGACACGACTGGGGGAATGGTACGAGAGAGCCGGCTACAAGTTGATTCGCGCCATCGACATGGCCGAGATGTATCCTGATCTCGCAACCCTCCTGGGGAGGCCCTGTGATCTCAGGGTATATCAAAAGCCGTTGTGAGAAGCGGAGGGCAGAGGACAACGACATCACCGTGGTTGCAGATCACGGCATGGTTCCTGGATGCGGGGTGGTAAAGACGACGGGAATTGACGAACAATTTCCGTTTAAGGGGGCGCCACTCGTCTTACATAGCGGGGTCCGCGGGACCTGATGTGAGGCGGGGTTCCGGCAATAATTGGACCTTTAATGGGACTTTCGGCGACTGCAACAGGCAGGATTCTTTGTGCTAGGCATTGTGATGGTGACGTGGACATGGAGGTTAGATGCCTGGAAATTCCAATTAGCTATCTGAGTCTATAGTGCTATGCATTCTAATGGTGACGTGGACATGGAGGTTAGATGCCTGGAAATTCCAATTAGCTATCTGAGTATATAGTTAGGTAGATTTTCTCAGCTTATTTCGGTCGTTGATCGCCTCTGGTGTTTTTGTTTGGGTTGCTGTGGACAAACATAACCATTGCTCTGTCTTGCCCCGCAATCTCCCCCACTTCACCACAACATCAAGAACGAAAATGGCATCCAACCCGCCCGGAAGATGCTGCACGGTTGGCGTCTTGCACGAGTAAGTCATGGTCTCTACGTTGTATCTGGATTTTCACAATTTACGCTGCTTCCTTATCCTCGGATCCCTTGTTATGGTCCATGTCCCAACATTGCGGGGGTTCAGATCCAACTGACATGGACTCCTGAACAGAGGCACGCCTTCTGGCAAGACCATCAAGATCGCCGGCAAGTATGATGCATACCTCGCCACTCCTCCAGCTGGAAAGGCCCACGAGGGAGTCGGCCTGCTATATCTCCCGGATGTGATTGGGCTCTGGCAGAACTCGTACCTCATGGCCGACCAACTCGCCGCCAGCGGTTATCTGACCTTGATCGTCGATCTCTTCAACGGAGACCCGATGTCTCTCAACGGAGCACCCGACTTTGATTTCATGCGTTGGCTGACCAAGGGTTCTACGGGAGATAACCCTCACACCACCGAGCATGTTGACCCTATTGTTGTCGATGCCATCAAGACACTCCAGGAAGAGTACGGCGTCAAGAAGATTGGCGCCTTGGGGTACTGTTTTGGAGCCAAGGTGAGCGCTTGGATCTCGTCAAGACAATATCCATTTGATGTCTAACGTGGCGTGTCGTGCAGTACGTTGTGCGCCACAGCAAGAGCGGCATCGACGCCGGGTTCCTCGCCCACCCGTCTCTCGTCGAGGAAGAGGAGCTGGCAGCGTTCAAGGCGCCTCTTGCCATTGCTGCCGCCGAGACGGATAGCATCTTCACAACTGAGAAGCGTCACCAGTCCGAGGTGATTCTGAAAGAAGCCGGTCACCCGTATCAGATCAACCTCTACGGTGGTGTTTCCCATGGGTTTGCCGTTCGCTGCGATCTCTCCAAGAAGATCGAAAAGTACGCCAAGGAGCAGGCTTTCTTGCAGGCCGTGACCTGGTTTGACGAACATCTGTTGTGACTTCAACCAGATGACGAGTTGGCGAGGTCGTAAAAGACTACATGTCCAGAATTTGGGCGGATCTTTGCCAGCACATGGTTGAGAAGACTATCTCCTAGGCAGATTCCCAGTGTCGACACAAAAGCACAAATTTAAGTTATGACTGCCACAATCCCATATTTTTGGCTTGGTAGCAACACTGGGTGATATTGTCAACCTGGGCGTGCGTTGTACAGCTTTGGGTCCAGTTACATAATAATGCAGCTGATAATTGGGTACCTATGTTCAAATACCGACTCCCTCATTCACCCAGCTACCCTAAGGTGGCCGGCCCTTTTGCGGTATGAGATATATGGCATTTGGAGCCGCAGGTTTTCGGTCACCTCTCATTGGAGAAACGACAAGACACAGCCACAATATGCTCAATGATCTTCCAAACCGTTGAAACCTGAAGCGGAAGTGTGCCTGAGAATGGTTCACATGCAGTTACATAGTAGCCAAGACCACCATGATCATTGGACGCCAATGTCTTGCGTGCTAATATTAAGATGATCAAAAAGTAAGAGAATTGCTATTCTGAGGTTATTCACTCGCGACGAGTGCGTGGTCGGGGGATTCTCTGCCCGAACCATATGAGGGAAGGAACCACCATCCAACGCTGGTGTTGCATTCGTCCATGCCAACACCAGAAATCGCACTTAATGATTGGGTTAATCCCTCGCATACCTACATCCGAGCTGAAATGCATGTTCCACACGAAAAAGTACCGAGGGCAATATTTTGCGTTTTAATACGGAAGGTCGAAAGGTTGCTTTTGAATGGGTCAATGAGATGCCGGGTTGACAGTAATCCATGGGATTGGAGCCGTTATTATCAACGGCTCGAAAGAGGTGAAGGTGTGGCGACTCGTGGGCATGAGAAATCTGCATGCGCACTCAACACACCAAAGATAGCGACAAGCTTGAACCCTGGCTACACTGCAGCTCTTGATGGGTAGGATCCCTGGAGCATCAACCTTTGACCTGTAGCTTTCCAATATTCGCGATGCAACCAGGTGGCAAGTCGAGTGGTGCGGTACCGCGATCCATGAGCTGGCTGTCAATCTCGGCGCCTTTTGTTGCCTCCCAAGGCACAGGACCTAAGGTAATTTATCTCAATGCTTAAGACGGATCTGGTGGCCACCCACCAAACAGAACATGACTTGGCGAAACTGAAAAGGAGAAGCTCGAATCTGCCCCTGTGTCGCCAAGCCTGAACTCAAAGCTTGTAAAGCTTGTATCAGCGACCACAAAGTCCAAATTTAGCTTCACCCCTTACTCCCCAGATCTTCCCGTCCGGGTGGCTGAGCATGAACAGGCAGGCCAATCATCTGAGTTTGAGGGGATAAGCAATCACCATAACGGGTTGATGTGCGGGGATGTGCATGATGTGGCTGGGAAGGGATATGTCGAGCTTGAAGGAAGGCCGTTTTTCCAGATACATTCCACATGACGGCCGTGACGATAATGGTAATTTTGCGCGGGATAGCTCTCACCTCCCCATTCATGTTGACATCCATGATGCAGGTCATGTCGGATCAAACAACTGATTCCATCGCGTCCTCCGTGCTCCTCCACCTGCCTCAGTCTGTCATGGGCGGCCGCGAGATATGCGTGTCGTGGCTCTTTGCGCCGTTGCGGCCTGCTTCAGTCCATGTCGACAAGTACCGGATCTAGACTTCTGGCAAAAGTCACCCCCCACAGTGGCAGCCCTCCCCGGTTACCTCGATGCATGCTGCTGTTGTAGTGTAACACCCAGTATGGTAGAACACAGTTGGTTGGCGGTCGACGAATTGAGGCCGGTCTTACTCTGCCATGTTGCATTTATTTGCGCCCCATTTGCCCGTTGCCGTCTTGCCTACCTACTTGTGTGAGACACATTGGCTGTGAGGGGTTGCACGATACTGCTATCTCAACACAGGCATTATTGCTACGTACCTGGGGGTTGAATTAGGATCTGCCTATATATTTCACCGGCATCCCTTCGCTCTACCATGCCCCCGTTGCACAACTCGCTGCTGTCTCTAACGGCTCCTGAGGGTTCCCTCCCGCTTCCAACCATCGTACCAGGCCGACGGCAACACTTGTTACATCCTCTACCCCGTCCCATACCATTGTTACCCAACAATGGCGGAAAAGAACGCGGTATCTTCAGAGGAAGGTCCTGCGCCGCCATTTGACGGCGCCGAAGAACGCGAACGCGACAAGATCCTTGAGGCCAGTGCAGCTCTCGGCAGCCAGGCCGACGTCAAGGATTATGGCTATGTGCATCGAGGGTGAGTCCGGCCTGCCTCAAAAGACATAGTGACTGTTAACTAACATGGTCCACCTCCATGTGCAGGCTCAAATCCCGCCATGTCCAATTCATTGCTCTCGGCGGCACCATCGGCACCGGTCTTTTCCTCGGGATCGGCAAGGCCTTGACCAAGGCCGGCCCGCTGTCTGTGCTCCTCGGATACACCTTCACGGGCATTGCCATCTATGGTATGATGCAATCCCTCGGCGAGATGGCCACCTGGCTGCCTCTCCCCGGCGCCATCCCCCAGTTCTGCGCTCGCTACGTCGATGACGCCCTCGGCTTTGCCGTCGGCTGGAACAACTGGTACTCAAGCGCCATCACCATCTGCGCCGAGATATCTGCCGCCGCAGTAGTCATCGGCTACTGGGAAGGGGCAAAAGACACCAACGTGGCCGTCTGGATCACGGTTATTCTCATTGTCCTCATCTTCCTCAACATATTCGCCGTTGCCATATACGGTGAAGCCGAATTTGTGTTTGCCTCGATCAAAATCGTCACCATCGTTGGGTTGCTTCTCATGGCCTTTATCGTCGATCTTGGCGGCAACCCCAAGCACGAACGGATTGGCTTTTGGTACTGGCAACACCCCGGTGCCATGAAAGAGTACATGGCGCCGGGCGACCTGGGACGTTTCCTCGGCCTGTTCTCAACCCTCATCAATGCCGCTTTCTCGTATGGCGGTGTTGAAATGGTTGCCGTTGCAGCCGGTGAAGCCGAGAATCCACGAAAGAACATCCCCAAGGCAGTCCGTCGCGTCTTTTGGCGTATTCTCTTCTTCTACGTCTTGGGGTCGCTGGCCATTGGTGTGCTGGTGTCTTCGGATGATCCGCACTTGTTGTCGGCCCAGGAGAGCGGCGCCCCCGGTGCTGCTCAGTCACCTTGGGTCATTGGAATCCAGAACGCCGGCATTGTCGTGCTGCCCTCCATCATCAATGCCGTCATCTTGACGTCGGCTTCCTCTTCGGGGAATGCCTTTTTGTATTCCGGATCCCGTTATCTATACGCCCTCGCCCAGAACCGACAAGCCCCTCGCTTCTTCCTTACCTGCAGCAAGCGAGGCGTCCCGTACTACGCAGTTATGGTGACATCCTGCATTGGTCTGCTGACATATCTCTCGGTCGATAAGGAAGGTGGAGCGGCCAAGGCCTTTGAATGGTTCCAGAACCTTACCACCATCGCCAGTCTTTTCACCTGGTGCTCCATCTTGGTCGCCTACTTGAAATTCCACGCGGCGCTCAAGGCACAAGGAATCGACCGCGATACGTTGGTGTTCAAGAGCCCTTTCCAGCCATATGTTGCTTGGGGCTCCTTGGTATACTTTAGCATCATTATCATTTTCAACGGATTCGCTGTCTTTATGTATGGCAATTGGGATGTTAGCGGTGAGTTATCAGACGATTCAATATATTACATGTCGACGTTTTTTGCAATTACTGACTGGTTACTCTCCACTCCAGACTTTATCATCTCGTACATTGGTATTCCCGTCTTCTTTACCCTATTTTTCGGTTGGAAGGTTCTGAAGAGGACAAAGTGGAAGACCCCACTCGAGGCAGACCTTCAATCGGGCAAGGCAGCTTTGGACGCTGAAGATGCTCATTGGCCTGAGCAGAAACCACGGAATGCCGTCGAAAGGTTTTGGTTCTGGCTGGCTTGATATTCCACGTCTCTCATAGCGGCATATCGTAGTCGGAGTCGTCAAGTTCAGCTTCCCGGGAAGCCCGACTTGCGTAGCCGACCTGAGACTCGGAGCAATTCCCGTCCCGAGTTACCGGTCATCTGCTCCTATTTCCGGTTGGCTGAGCTTGAAGTTGTATGTAATTGCTATTCTAGTCCCGTTTCAAGAATGACAAATATAATCCCCTTAAATAGGTAGTCCACATGACCTGCGGGTCCCCATTGGGTCATGAGATCGCTGAAAAGAAGATCTTTTTGCCAAGTACTATTCCTATTCCTTGGCCTGTCGTATATATGGGAATTAAAAAGGAACCAGTTCGAGACGAACTAAAAGGCAAGAACAAGAAAAGAATCCGTTGGGACCTGTGAGGCTCGAACTCACGACCTTCAGATTGCTCCCGAGTTAATCAAGATCATAGCTTTCAAGCTATGAGACTGACGCGCTAGCCAACTGCGCCAAGGTCCCTTCTTGTTGAAGTTGAGCTTCGGATTTGTTACCTTTGATGCAGTGTGGACTTGCGGATGCACTGGCGGTGGATAGGGATGTGGACCGTTGTCAGACTTTTTGTCAGATCCCCACCAGTTGTGGATGATTGTGATGACTTCTGGAAGCTGAAACTTGGATACGGTTGGAAAGAAAGACATGATTTATGCAGCTGGCAAAAATGGCTACGAGTGTTTAACCTTCGCAAGACTGAGCAGATGCGCACGAAAACCAATAACCAACAGCTAAGTGAGGGAGAAGAGACGGCTGACCCCAAGTAAGGCGAGAAAATATAAGTGAGTGCAAGGCTCAAAGTTGAACCCATGCTGCCGTCGATGCTGTGTCAAAGGGGCACAAGCAAGCTGCCATCCTTCTGGATGTATGGCTTGACTCCGTATCGGCCGCATTCCAGCCTATTATGATGAGGAATGGTAAGCAATATTACAGACAAAGGAAGAGATGGACAGTTTAGGGGAACATAGGGGCCCATGCAATATACTTACGACCAGTAATAGTTTCCCGTCATATTGGTCCTGAAGAGTTCAACATAGGCCGTCACAGAGGCCTGGGCTTCGGGGTCATGGGCAACCATTGCAATCAGATCATCGCCGGCCTTCTCGACCTTTTCACCGGCCACGCGAACCATGTCAATGGCAAATGAGACGGCTGCCTCCAGATCCGAACCAGTATCATGGATGCGAATGGCCACGAGGCCGGGCCATTGTTTGAGCTATCAACGAGACGTGGGATCAGCGCTTGTACTGCGACTGGCACTGAACATGTTGGGTGCTTAATTACCATCTCTTTCTTGAGGGAGAGCAGGTCGTTTAAGCTGGACAGGAGCTTTGTCAGTGATCATGGCAGCGTTGCAGAAATTCAGCATGGTCGGTCAACCTTACGCCACAATGTTGCGATTAAGCTCAAACCACATGGTTGTCATCTGGTTCTTGTCAAAGAGGTCCTGAGGAATGTGACGGCCGCACATGTACCTAGAGGTAATTAGACGTCAGAATAACTATCCCAGAAGGCGCGCGATATTGGATTTGGATTCGACCACGGGCGAAACTCACTCCCCAAGTGCACTGTAAGTGTTGACCGTGGAGGAACCAAAGCGATGATCCCAGTATGTATCCAAAGACGGCAGAGCTCCAGACTTGATTTGCTTCTGTTCGGCCTTGCAGCAGTCCATGTAGTATTTGAGCTCGTTGTATAGCCTTTGCCGTTCTGGCATGGTGCATTCTGCCCTCAGTGCATCGGCACAGTGCTTGAAGAGACCGCAGATTTGGGTTGGGGGGGGCACTGCTTCAGTCTCGCCCGAGAGCCCCAGTTCATACTGGACATACTTGAGTCCCTGCTCGTGGAGCCACTCGATCCTGCTGTCGTGGCTGGAGCCCACAGAGTTGGGAAAGATGCTGTCCTCGACCACGTCGTCCCACAGAACGATCCACACCGTATACCAGGCCATAGTCTCGAGGCGATCAAGTGTCGCGTCGGGCCACCACCTGCATGGAATATTTTATTCAGAACCAGAGCGCCATTCAGGATGGGAGGACTTGGTTAGATAGGTATGTACTTACGCGGCGGAAAAGAATGTCGCGTCGATGTCAAGAGCATGTTTCAGCACACGTTCATCCGTAATCCACTCTCGGATCTTAGCATTCACAGTCTTTTCAAGATCGTTGTAGTGCGGGCTGATCCTGTATGGCCACCGTGAGAATAGGGGCTTCAAGTTGGGGATGTTGAGCGTCTGGCCATGCAGCTTGGCCGTCATTGCTTGGACGTCTGTGATGGCCATGGTGCAAGTATCGGATGGCTTTTCTTTTCGTAATATGGGCCAGATGATTTCAGGCAGTAGGGGATGTGTGTTCTTTATACCCGGCAACTGGGACTCTGAGTGTACGCGTGGATGGGGTTTCTGATTCCGGACTGAAGACCAGAATAGGAAATTCGGCCTCGAAGCTAGCAAGGGACGGGTTGAACCCGCCGAGAGTTCTATTTGGGCAATTGTTATGCATGGGAAAAGACCGTGACGTCTTCCGTCGAAGGTCTGACACTGCACAGGTCATATTACTACTCATATAGATGTTAAGCGGCCCAACATCTACATGTACCGCATGGTGCTGGCTGATTGGTTGATATATACCTAGCTATCTTAGGGACGACCTCTCACGAGCAAGTAATTATCGATTGGAACCGCATACGTCTCGCAGAGAGACAAGGCGGCTGGG
>Ga0247781_1000301_pt1 | contig 14934 bp, 11 predicted proteins | sample UWRJL184509B5_FD_179922 | JGI IMG/M metagenome (GOLD analysis project Ga0247781, IMG submission 179922) | Plant litter microbial communities from Arlington Agricultural Research Station in Wisconsin, United States - UWRJ-L184-509B-5 | ecosystem: Environmental > Terrestrial > Plant litter >...
AGGCCGAGCACGAAGCCGAACACCCACGGCATGCTCGCGTCGAGCCGCGCGTTGAAGTCGGCGCTCCCGGCCGCCTCGCCCGTCACCAGGGCCGACGAGCCGAACACGGCCGGCACCACGGCACCGCGCAACAACGTCAGCTCGTCCTCGTCGGCGAGCCCCAACGAGACGATCGCGACCGTACCGGCCGGGTTGGTCCGCACCTCGACCGGCCCGGCGAGCCGGCCGTCGCTGTCGCGCACCGCGTCCCGCAACCGGTCGACCTTCTGCTCGAAGCCCGCGCCCGGGTTCTGCACCACGATCTCGGCCGGCGAGATCTCGCTCGGGAAGGCCCGGTCGACCGCGAGGTACGCCTGCACGATCGGCGCGGTCGGCGACAGGTCCTCGATCCCCTCCGCTTTGGTACGCAGGTCGAGCGCCGGGGCGGCCAGCGCGGCCAGCGCGCCCACGGCCAGCACCGCCGAGATCAGCGGCTTGGCCAGCACCAGACGCAGGACACCGTTCCACACCCGGCCGCCGTCGTTGCGCCGCCGGTACAGCCCGGGGATCTTGACCGCGTCGACCCGATCGCCGAGCGCCGACAGCAGTGCCGGCAGCACGGTCAGCGAGCCGAGCACGGCCGTCGCGACCACCAGGATCGTGCCCACCGCGAAGCTGACGAACGTGGCGTCGTACGTCAGGAACATGCCCGCCATCGCGACGATGACCGTCAGACCGGAGACCCAGATCGAGCGACCCGAGGTCTGCGCGGCGATCACCAGCGCGCGGTGCGGGTCGGCCCCGTTGCGCCGCTCGTCGCGCTCCCGGCGGATGTAGAAGAGGCAGTAGTCGACACCGACCGCGAGGCCGACCAGCAGCATCACGTGGGCGGTGGTGTCGACCGTCGGCGCCAGGCGGCTGGCGAAGGCAAGCAGGCCCATCGCCGCCACGACGGCCATGATCGCCAGCGCGACCGGCAGCAGAGCGGCCACCACCGCGCCGAAGGCGACCAGCAGAATGCCGAGGGTCACCGGGATAGAAAGCATCGAGAGCCGGGCCAGCCCCTCGTCGAGGTCGTCGCCGATCAGCTTGTCGCCGCTCGCGTCGCCGCCCTGGGCGATGTAGAGGTCCGGATGCGCGGCCTGGACCCGCGTGACCGTGTCGAGCGACGGCTCGACCCGCTCGGCGGCGGTCTCGGCGGCGCCCTTGATGCTGAAGGTGACGAGCGACGAACGCTTGTCGGGCGACTCCATCGGCGGCTGCACGTCGATCACGTCCGGCGTGCCCTGGAGAGCCGAGGTCAGGTCGGTGAGCGCCGCCGTCCGGTCGGTGCCGGCCCGGTTCTGCACGATGACCATCTCGCCGGCGGGCCGCTCCGGGAAGCCGGCCGCCTCGACAATCTTGTCGGCTTTCCCGGAGTCACCGTGCCCCTGATCCGCGGCCGTCGCCTCGACGGAACCGAAGTGTCCACTAAGCACGGTCACGCCGACCACGAAGGCGATCCAGCCGAGAATCGCGAGCGTCCGATGCCGGGCGCTCCAAAGCGCGGCTCGAGCCGCGATGCCCTTGACTTTTTCCTCGTTCTCCATGCTGAGAACGCTATGGAGAGCGGAGATCCCGATCGATACAGCAGACCCGCGTATCAGGGGTAGTGCTAGCGCTACCCCTGGAGGTAGGCCAGCACTGCCATGACCCGGCGGTGCTGTTCCTCGTCCTGGTGCAGGTTGAACTTGGTGAAGATGTTGCGGACGTGCTTCTCGACCGCGCCCTCGGTGACGACCATCTTGCGGGCGATCGCGGCGTTCGACAGGCCCTCGGCCATCAGCCCGAGCACCTCGCGCTCGCGCGGCGTCAGATTGCGCAGCGGGTCGTCGCGGCGGCGGCGCACCAGGAGCTGGCTGACCACCTCGGGGTCGAGGACCGTGCCGCCGCCGGCGACGCGGCTCAGGTTGTCGAGGAACTCGGCGACCAGCGACACCCGGTCCTTGAGCAGATAGCCGACCGCACCCATGCGGTCGGCCAGCAGGTCGTCGGCGTACGACACCTCGACGTATTGGGAGAGCACGAGGATCGGGGTGCCGGGGACCCGGCCGCGCGCCTCCACCGCGGCCCGGAGCCCCTCGTCGGTGTGCGACGGCGGCATGCGAACGTCCACGATGGAGACGTCCGGCCGATGCTCGGCGATCGCCGTGACGAGGGACGGCCCGTCGCCGACGGCCGCCACCACGGTGTGGCCGTTCTCCTCGACGAGCCGGACGAGTCCCTCACGCAACAGCACCGCGTCGTCGGCAATAACCACCCGCATGCCGTCATGCTGTCAGATCCAGCGGGTTCTAGACGGGCAAGGCCGCGGTGAGTCTGGTCCCGCCACCGGCCGGGCTGTCGACGTCCAGTACTCCGCCGGCGGCCCGCACCCGGTCGTCGAGCCCGGCCAACCCGTGCCCCTTGGCCAGGCTGGCGCCGCCGATCCCGTCGTCGGCGATCGAGACGATCAGGCCGGAGACGTTGCGCCGCACGCTGACGTGGACCTCGTTGGCCTGGCTGTGCTTGGCCACGTTGGTGAGCGCCTCGGCGACCACGAAGTAGGCCGTCGATTCGAGCGTGGGTTCAAGCCGTTCGGCGAGCAGGGCGTCCAGTTCGACGGGGACGAGGCTGCGGCCGGCGAGGGCGGTGAGCGCGGCCTGGAGCCCGCGGTCGACCAGGATCGGCGGGGCGATGCCGCGGGACAGGGCGCGCAGCTCGTCGAGCGTCTCGCGGGTCTGAGTGAGCGCCTCGGCCACGGTGGCCCGGGCGGCCTCGGGGTCGGTGGTGAACTGCTGCTCGGCGCGGCCGAGGTCCATCGCGAGCCGCACCAGGCGCTGCTGCGGGCCGTCGTGGATGTCGCGTTCGAGCCGGCGCAGGGCGGTGGCCTCGGCCGAGACGGCGGCGGCCTTCTGCCGCTGGGCGACCTCGCGGGCGGCGTTCGCCTCGACGACCTGTTCGCGCAGCTCGTTGACGCCACTGAGCAGGGCGTGGGCGAAGTACGCCTCGAGCAGGGCGAACGCGCGGACGACCGGGTAGAGCGTGCCGGCGAAGAAGATGCCGAGCGCGAAGTAGAAGATCAGCCGGGTCGTGGTGTCGTCGCCCATGCCGAGCAGCTCGGGCAGATCCTGGTTGTCCGGCGGGTGCGGGATCGACCAGTCCCAGAGGACGACGGTCAGGCCGCCGAGCGCGCCGGCCCACCAGGTGATCACGAAGCTGAAGCCGATCGTGCTGGGGATCCACCGGAACATGCCGTGCACCAGGTCGAGCCAGGATTGCCCGTCGGCCAGCGGGGTGAGCGAGCGGCGCACCAGGCCCGCCCCGGTCGACCTCTTGTAGTGCGGGTGGGGGACCTTGCGACTGAGCACCGGGCCGATCCGGGCACGTTCGACGGTGGCGAACCCGCGCGCCATCATCAGCGTCGCCACCAGGAGCGGGATGCCGACCCACAGCACGACGAGGCCGATCCCGGTGAAGAACGCGGTCAGGAAGAGCGAGACGGTGAGGATCCCGATCGGGAAGCCGAGCAGGACGTACTGGGTGTCGATGCCGAGCTGACGCACCAGCCTGGTCAGCGGAGAGCGCGTGGGGGAGGCGTACGTCGTCATGGCTTTCACGCTAGGCATCGGCGCTCTCCGTTCCGATCCTGCTCACCGCCCGATCGACGGTAGGGTTAACCCCACCGTACGGGTCAGGGCAACTCGAAGATCGTGACCGGCCCCGAGCTGAAGCGCATCGTCGCCACCTCGGAGAGGTTGGCCGAGACTCCCCCGGCGGCCCGGTCGTCGGCGAAGAGCCACTTCACGTTGTAGAGGCGTTTGAGCTCGGCCACGTCGCCCGGCTGCCCATGCGCGAAGACCTTCTGGTTGAGCAGGAAACGCATCAGGTCGGGGGCCGGTTGCCGGGTGTAGCGCTCACCGTTGACCCCGTCCTGGCCGACGACCTCGTCGGTGTAACCCCAGCTCTCGATCACGGTGCGCCGGCCGCCGAGCCCGGCGACCCAGAACGCCCGGGCGTCGCAGCTGGAGGTCCAGTCGATCGGCTGGCAGTGCACGTTGGTTGCGATGATGTCGTCCCTGCCGGTGTGCTCGGTGAGCCACTTCGCCGCGACCATTTCCTCGCCGAGGATGAGCTTGTCGGGTTCGGCGACCGGCTCGGGCACCGCCGTGACCGCCGTGCCGAACTCCTCGACCTGGCGTTGCACCCCGCCGACCAGCCCGGACACGAGTACCGCGGCGAGCAGGCCGGGCACGACGGCATGCCACGGCGTGCGGCCGGTGAAGAGGCGGCGCAGGATCAGCGCGATCGCGGCGACACCGGCGGCGATGACCGCCGTGCGGATCACCGGCTCGGCGAGCGTGGAGATCCACTGGACGACCCGGTCGAGGCGGGGCCGGTGCATCGTCGGCGCGAGAAGCGCCCAGGTGCCTCCGGCGAGCGCCCCGGCGAGCACCGGACGCCAGCTGCGCGCTAGGTCGGCCATCACCCACGCGACCGCGACCGTGCCGAGGGGGGCCGCGCCCGTGAAGAAGTAGATCTGGCTGGCCGACGGGTGCCAGAGCAGGAACGTCGCGCCGGCCCCGGCCACGGTCATGCCGCTCAGCAGCCAGATCGCCGGTTCCCGCCGGGTGGTGCCGGTGGCGATGCCGATCAGGCCGAGGAAGCGCGGGGACTGCATGATGAGCCACCAGATCAGCAGCCCGGCGATGAAGAGCCGGCCCGCCACGCCGGCGTGCTCCACCCCGTACGGCAGGAAGCGGCTGCCGTCGACGGTGTCGGAGTGCCCGATGGTCTCTCGGTAGGGCACCACGTAGTACAGGATGGCGAGCGGCTGGAAGCCCAGGGTGCCGGCCCCGCCGCCGGCGAAGAGCTTGAAGCCCAGCCCGACACCCGCGACGGTGAGGCCGAGCAGCCCGAGCGCCGGAAGCAGCAGCCGCCAGGAGCGGAACACCACGATCATGACGATGGCGGCGAGGAGACCGGCGACGAGCGGGGGCAGCGCGCTCGACTTGGCGCCGGCGCAGGCCAGCGCGAGCGGGAAGACCATCAGCCAGGCCCAGCCCAGCCGGTGGCCGCGCAGCACCTCGACGGCGAGCATGACCATCAGACCGAGGAGCGGCAGCGCGTACACCAGGGAGGGGCTCACGGCGCTGATCGGGTTCCCGCCGACCGGGGCGGTGGCCGTGCCGAGCAGCAGCGGCCACCCGAGGACCGCCACCACGCCGCCGAGCGCGCCGGCCCACCACTTGCCGCTGAGCGCCCGGGTCAGCGCGGCCAGCACGAAGATGGCGGTGCCGGCGACGGGCAGGATCCAGAGGCGCAGCAGCACGACCGCCGGGTCGATCTTGGTGATCAGGCTGGCCGTGGCGATGTCGGCGTCGGAGAGGAAGTGGTAGTGCAGCGGCGTGCCGGCCATCTGCGGCACTTGGAACGGCATCGCGCGCATCATCTCGTGCACGAGCGCCAGGTGGTAGTAAAGGTCCTGGTAGAGCACGCCTCCGGCGGGCGGCAGCGGCGTGGTCGTCCAGCCCGGGTATTCCGAGCCGACCAGCAGCACGAGGCCGGTGGCGACGATCCACGACCAGCGCAGCGGCAGCGGCTGGGGGTTGCTCACCCGCCAGAATCGGTGCAACCGGGGCACGGCGAGGAACGGCACCACGATCAGCGCCGGCCACCAAGGCAGGAGCACGTGCTTGTCGGTGAAGGCGGCCAGGGCCCAGCCGCCCAGCATGAGCAGCATGCCGGTGGCCGCGCCGAGGCCGAGGTCCTCGGGCAGGTTGCCCCGGCTGCCGCGCAGCGCCCGGTAGAGCAGCGTGCCGGGCAGCACGAGGTCGATCGCGAAATAGAACGCGTAGAGCGCGATGTCCCGCCCGGAAACGCCGGTGGTCAGCAGGGCCAGGACGAACGCGACCGCCGGAAAGAGCCACGGCAGGATCGCCAACGGCAACCGCAGGCGGCGGTAGGCCGAAGGATGGCGGCGGGTCTCCGCCGAGGGGCGCGGCGCGGGCGGCACCACCTCGACGGATTCGAGCACAGCGGTCACTCTACGAGTGTCGTCAACCGGGTGAATTCGCGCGGCAGATCGTAGCCATCCCACAGCGCTCCGAACGTCAACGCCGACCCGAACGGGACGATCCGGTCGACTCCCCGCCCACCGAGCGCCAGCGCGAAGTCGCGCAGCTCGTCGTGGCTGAAGCCGAAGTGGCTGAACGTCTGGTCCTGCCGGTTCATCGCCGGCACGAGGTCGAGCAGCGAGCCGACCTGAGCGAACGGGAAGGCGCCGGCCCCGATCCAGCGGCGTGGGGCGTCGGGCACGGTGCTCAGCGACATCGAGGTGACCGAGTTCGCCGGGAACTCCATCGCCGAGATGGCGCCGGTCGCGGCCAGCCCGTACGCGTTGACCCGCTTCTCGACCGCCATCGCGGCGTCGATCTCCCAGCCACGCTGGTCGACGACCTGCAGCAGCAGCTCGACGAACTCCTCGCGGACCTCCTCGGTCTCCTCGCCGACCAGGAAGACCGTGCGCGGCGAGGAGCAGGCCGCCTGGTCGAACCAGTACGAGTCGTTGGTGAAGCCGAGGACCGCCGCGCGTCGCTTGGCCGGGTCGGCCGCACGCCAGCCGGCCGCCGAGAGGGCGGCCCACGAGGTGCGGTCGGGGAAGGTCAGGTCGCGGGCGGAGGGGCGCAGCGGGTGCTTGCGGATCGCCTCGACGGCGGCGTCGCCGCCCCAGATCACCCGCAGGTCGGCCCACTTGCTCAGCGCGCCGGTGACGGCGTCGTCCCGCCCGTACGTGATCATGCGCTGGGTGCGGCCGATCACCGGGTCGGCGTCGGCCAGCACCTCGTTGAGCGCGGTCAGGATCGTCTCGGCCGCGGTCGCCGAACGGTCCGAGATGCGCACGACGTTGTGGTTGCCGGCCAGCGCCGAGAGCGCCCACGAATACACGAAGATCGTGTCGACGTTCGCCGGCGGGATGTGGAAGACGTTGCCGCGCGGGAAGACCAGCGCGTCCGGCCGCTGGAGGTGGCTGACCGTGCGGTGCAGTTCGGCCGGGCGCAGGAAGAAGCCGAGCGAGCCCAGTTCGGCGTGCCGCCGGGCGACGGCCGGGGCGAGCAGCTTGCGGGCCAGCTTGGCGAGGAAGTCGACGACCCGGGGATCACCGACCGTGAGCCGGTCGTCGGAGGGGGCGGTGAGGTCGCCCTCGGCCCCGAAGCGGTACTGGATCACGCGGCCTCCTTGTAGGTGTCGGAGCAGCCGCGGGCCTCGGCCCGCGGGAGCCGGCCGAGCACCGAGAAACGCTTGCCGGGCCAGTCGCCGTCGTCGATGCCGTGCACGACGCCGAGGTCCTCGGTCAGCAGGACGTGACCGGGGTACGACGTCGGGAGCGTGCTGATCACCTCGAGCAGGCCGGGCTTCCCGGGCGGCAGCTCCGCCCAGGTCACCGGGTCACGCACCACGATGTCGGCGAAGTCGGGGCAGTAGAGCGAGCCGCCGGAGGGACCCTCCAGGAAGATCGTACCGATCTGCTCGATCATGCCGTAATAGTTGTGCACCTTCGTCAGCCCGACGCCGGCCAACCGCTTGCGGAACTCCTCGGGCGAGACGGCCTGGTCGACCAGCTTCTTCCAGCCGCCCGAGTGGATCAGGATGCCGTTGCTGAGGTCGAGCCCGTTGTCCCGGGCGACCTGGTAAAGGTGCAGCCACACGAGGTAGGTGAAGCCGAAGATCAAGAACGGCTCGGCGCCGTACTTCGCGAGGAACTCCCGCAGCGCCTCGACGTCGACGTGGCCCTCGTTGTCGAGCGCCCAGACGTGGTTGCGCCCGAAGTTCGACATGCCGAGCACGCCGGCGCCGCGGGCGCTGAACGACTTGCGGTCCTTGAGCATGGCCTTGGTGTCGACCAGGATCATCGGCAGTCGCTTGGGGCCGAGCACGCTCTGCACCGTGGCCCCGAGCTTGCGGGTCTGCTCGGCGGCTGAGGCCTTGTCGAGGTAGATGCGGCTGACTTCGGCGCCGGTGGTGCCGCTGGACGTGAGGACCTTGTAAACCTCGTCGTCCGGGACGCTCTTGAGCTCCAGGTTCTTGAACAGCCGCACCGGGAGCCAGGGCAGGCCCGCGACGGAGGTGGCGGGTTGGTAACCCGAGGCCGCGAGAATCCTCGCGTACGGCTCGCAATTCTCCCGGTGATGCTCGGTCAGCGCGGCGAGCTCCTTGAGAAGGACCTCTTCCTTCGCGGCCTGCGACAGGGTGAACACACTCACAGCGAAGACTCCAGCGCCCGGTAGTCGATCTTGCCGTTGGGCAGTAGCGGCAGGGCCTCCACACTACTGACGACGACGCCGGAGAAATGTGTTCCGAGCCACTCGCTGATCTTGGTGCGCAGCCCGCGCGCCTCGTCGTCCGAGATCTTCTCGGCGAAGACCTGCAGTTTATCGTCGCCGGCGACCGCGGCCACCGGGAAGTTCTTCTCGACGTCGTCCAGATTTATCCGGACGCCGAAGACCTTCCCCATCCGCTTGATCCGGCCGGTGATGAAGAGGAAGCCCTCGTCGTCGACCCGGCCGAGGTCACCGGTGCGCAGCACGCCGCCCTGCTCGTCGCCGAGCGTCAGGTCGGCGGCGGTGTCGGCGTAGCCCATCATCACGTTCGGGCCGCGATAGACGACCTCGTCATCCTCGATCGCGAAGGTGCCGCCGGGCAGCGCCCGACCGACCGAGCCGAGCTTCTCGTCGAGGCGCTCGGGCGGGAGGGTGGCCATCCGGGGTGCCGCCTCGGTCTGGCCGTACATCACGTAGAGCTTGCCGCCGACGGTCGCCATCCGCTGCGCGAAGTCGGTCACCAGGTCGGTGCGCAGCCGGCCGCCGGCCTGGGTGAGGGTGCGCAGCGTCGGGTATTTCGCCGGGTCGAACCGCAGCCGGCGCAGCATCTCGTACTGCGACGGCACGAACGCCATCGACGTCACGCCGCGCTCGTTCACCGCGGTCCAGAAGTCGCGCTGCATGATGCCGGTGCGCTCGAGCACGACCGTCGCACCGGTGATCAAGTGCGAGTTCAGGACCGACATCCCGTACGAGTAGAAGAGCGGCAGCGTCGTGACCGCCACCTCGTCGCCGGTGATGTCGAGGACCTCGGCAATCTGCTCGGCGTTGGCCAGCACGGCGCCGGCCGAGAGCCGTACGAGCTTGGGGTTGCCGGTCGAGCCGCTGGTGGTGAGCAGCAGCGCCAGGTCGGGGTGGACCTCGGTGGCGGTGAACCGCTCGATCAGCTCGGCGTGGTCTTTGTCGGGGTCGAGCAGCACGACCGGGCGGCCCAGCCGGAGCGCCGCGAGGTAGCGGGCGATCGACGGCAGGGTGGTCTCGATCGGCAGGAAGACGACGGCGCCGGGCTCGGTGGTCAGCTGAGCCTCGGCGGCGGTGATCATCTCTTCGGTCAGCGTCTCGCCGGTGCTCGCGTCGATCACGCGGGCACCGGGGTGGAGCAGGTTCACAGCGTCAGTCCTCCGTCGACCCCGATCACCTGGCCGGTCACGAACCGGGCCTGCTCGGAGAGGAGGAACGCGATCACGTCGGCGACCTCGTCGGCCTCGCCCAGCCGGCCCAGCGCCGTGTCGGCCACGCGCTCCTGACGGCCCTTCTCGTCCAGGGTGTCGAGCATGTCGGTGGCGATGAAGCCCGGCTCGACCGCGTTGACCCGGATGCCCTGCGGGCCCAGCTCCTTGGCGGCCGACCGGGCCAGCGCGGCCACGGCGGCCTTGGAGGCCGAGTAGACGGCCTGCCCGGCGACACCACGCGAGGCGGTGATCGACGAGAGCAGGACGACCGCGGGGTTCTTGCCCCGGGCCAGCAGGCGGGACGCGCCGCGCAGCGTGAAGACCGCGCCGGCCGAGTTCACCGCGAAGAGCCGCTGGACGGTCGCGTCGTCGGTCATGCCGAGCAGGCCGGCGGCGTGCGTGCCGGCGTTGACCACCAGCGCGTCCAGCCTCTTGAAGGTCTGGAAGGCGAGCTGGGTGAGTGCCTTGCTCGTCTCGGGCTCGGCGATGTCCCCGTGACCGCTCACGACGGTCACGCCGTACTTGTCGGCGAGTTCCCCGGCGACGGCGGCGACCGTCTCGGCGTGGTGGCCGTGCAGCACAAGGTCGTAACCTCGCTCCGCGAGACGTGTCGCGGTGGCTCGGCCGATCCCGCGGGAGGCACCTGTGATCAGGGCCGCCCGATCACTCATTGAAGCCCACTCCGTACTTGCCGAGAATGCGCACGGCCTCGTCGAAGCTGGACATGTTGATGACGTCGTCTGTGTCGATCATCACCGAGAACTCGTCCTCGATCGCCGCCACCAGAGACATGTGAGCAAGCGAGTCCCACTTCTCATTGTCCTGGTACCGCAGGTCGTCCACGGGCGCGTCCGCCGGAAGATCGAGGGCGGTACGGAACGCCTCGCGCAGTCTCTGCAGTTCACTCACGGGGGTTACTCCAAGGGGACGGGTGGACAGAGGATTCTTAACTTCGTCGTGCCGGGCGAACAGACAGCCAATGCTAGCTGAACGCCGGATGAACTACGGTTAGCGTTTGAGGTTGGCCCGCGAAACGGCTGGTGAGCTGGTTATGCTTCCGGCTCGTAAGACCGTCCTGCCCCACCCCCCGGGAGAAAATCAAGTGTCTGTACTCAGCGGATCGTCGATCCTGGTCACCGGTGCCACCGGGTCCTTCGGGAAGGCGTTTCTGAACTACGCCCTGACCCAGCTCGACCCGCAGCGCATCGTCGTGTTCTCCCGGGACGAGCTGAAGCAGTACGAGGTCCGGCAGATGTTCGGCGACGACCCGCGACTGCGCTTCTTCCTGGGTGACATCCGGGACAAGGCACGCCTCGAGCGTGCCATGCACAACATCGACTACGTCGTCCACGCCGCCGCCCTGAAGCAGGTCGACACCGCGGAGTACAACCCCTCCGAGTTCGTCGAGACCAACATCAACGGCTCACAGAACGTGATCGACGCCGCGATCGACAAGGGCGTCAAGAAGGTCGTCGCGCTCTCCACCGACAAGGCCTCGAGCCCGATCAACCTGTATGGCGCGACCAAGCTCGTCGCCGACAAGCTCTTCATCGCCGGCAACCACTACGCGGCCACCCACCCGACCCGCCTCGCGGTCGTCCGTTACGGAAACGTTATGGGCAGCCGCGGCTCGGTCGTTCCACTGTTCCGCAAGCTCGCCGCCGAGGGCAAGAGCCTGCCGATCACCGACAAGCGGATGACCCGCTTCTGGATCACGCTCCCCCAGGCCGTGAGGTTCGTCGTCGACTCGTTCGACTCGATGCAGGGCGGCGAGCTCTTCGTCCCGCGCATCCCCAGCATGCGGATCCTCGACCTGATCGAGGCCGTCGCGCCGAACTCCCCCACCCACGAGATGGGTGTCCGGCCGGGCGAGAAGCTCCACGAGGAGATGATCGCCGCCGACGACAGCCGTCGCACGCTGCGCTTCCCCGACCGTTACGTGGTGCAGCCGGTCGTCGCGAGCTGGGGCTACGAGACCCCCGCCGGGGGCGAGGAAGTCGCGGACGGCTTCAACTACCGCTCCGACAACAACGACCTCTGGCTCTCGGTCGAGGACATGCGCAAGCTGCTCGAGGAGAACTGATGCTGCCGTACGGGCGGCAGTCGATCGACCAGTCCGACGTGGAGGCAGTCGTCGCCGCCCTCGGCAGTGACTGGCTGACGACCGGGCCCCGGGTCGCGCAGTTCGAGGCCGACATCGAGGCCGTCGCCGGTGCCCCCGCGACCACCGTCACCAACGGCACGACCGCGCTCCACACGGCGTACGCGGCGGCCGGCGTGACCGCGGGCGACGAGGTCGTGACCACCCCGATGACCTTCGTCGCGACGGCATCCGCGGCAGCGATGCACGGCGCCACGATCGTGTTCGCCGACATCGAGGACGAGACGGCGAACATCGACCCGGCGGCCGTCGAAGCCGCGGTCACCGCGCGCACCAAGGCGATCGGCGCGGTTGACTTCGCGGGCCACCCGGCCGATTACGACGCGCTCCGCAAGATCGCGGAGGGCGTCGGCGCGGTGCTGATCGGCGATGCCGCGCACTCGATCGGCTCGACCGTGCACGGCCGCCCGGTCGGCACGCTCGCCGATCTGACGACCTTCTCGTTCTTCCCGACGAAGAACCTGACCACGGCCGAGGGCGGCGCGGTCGCGTCGATCCGGCCCGACCTGCTCAAGCGGGCGCGCACCTTCCGCTCCATCGGCGTCGTGCGCGAGGATCTTCGTCGTCCGGACGAAGGCGCCTGGTTCTACGAGGTGCACGAATTCGGCGAGAACTACCGGCTGCCCGACGTGCTCTGCGCTCTGGGCAGTTCGCAGCTCAAGCGGCTGCCCGCGTTCAAGGCCCGCCGGCAGCAGCTCACCGCGCGTTACGACGAGTTGCTCGCCGACGTGCCGGGACTGCGTCTGCCGATTCAGCGCGAGGGCGTCGACCCGCTGCGTCACCTGTACCCCGTACGGGTGCTCGACGGCCGGCGTCGCGAGGTCTTCGAGCGGATGCGCGAGGCCGGGATCGGGGTGCAGGTCAACTACATCCCGGTCTACTGGCATCCGGTCTTCTCCGATCTTGGCTATCGCCGCGGGATGTGCCCCGTGGCCGAGGCCTTCTACGCTGAGGAGCTATCGTTGCCGCTCTTCGTCGATCTCTCCGACTCCGATCAGGACCGCGTCGTGGAGACGCTGCGTACCATCCTCGGGAGCTAGCTGGTGCACCACGCCAACCACTTCTACGGTCACGCCCACATCCTGGCCGAGTATTGCGGGCTCGATCCGGAGCACCCGCCCCGGATCAACGGGTACCTGCAGCACGGATGGAACGTGGTCGACGGGCTCGGCGCCGGCACGCCCTACGTGCCGGGTCGCCCGATCTTCGTCTGGTCCGAGCAGACCAGGCGCCGGGCGTGGTCCATGGGGCGCCGACAGGCCACGGTCGTCGGCGCTCCATTCCTCTATCTGCTCACCCTGCGGCCCGAGCCGGTCAGCCAACCTCGCGCGGGCACGATCTTCTATCCGTTCCACGGCTGGGAGGGGCAGCACATCGCCGGCGACCACCACCGGCAGGTCGAAGAGATCATGGAGACCGAGCAGGGCCCGGTGACCTTCTGCCTCTACTGGCACGAGTACCGCAACGACAAGGTCCGGGCCGACTACGAGCAGTACGGCCGGGTGATCTGTCACGGCTACCGCGGGTACATGTGGCGTGACACGGATCGCGACTTCCTCGACAATCAGCTCGTTGAACTGCGCAAACACAAGCGTGTGGCGTCGAACAGGTTGAGCAGCGCGGTCTTCCACGGTGTCGCCGCGGGCTGTGAACCGGCCGTCTACGGTGACCCGATGCACCTCGACAAGGAGCACCGCCCCACCGCCGACCGGGTCCGACGGAGCTGGCCGGAGCTCCACGGCAAGCACCTCGATCTGCCCGTCGCCCGCGCCACCGCGCTGAACGAGTTGGGAGCCGGTTACCTGGCGTCACCGGCGGAGCTGCGCGCGATGCTGGGCTGGTCGGGGTATTACACTGCCGATCCCGCCGAGGCGAAGGCCGTTGGAGCAGAGGTGCCAGCATGATCGAGATGATCGGGGGTGAGATGCCGTCCTTCACCGAGGACCGGCCGCGCGCCGGTGGCGCCCTCTTCGGCTACCTGACCGCCCAGTTCCCGGCGGGCGCCGAGGTGCTGGTCGCCGGTCCGCACACCGATGAGCTGATCGACGCGCTGGCCGCCCGGTCCACGGTCACCTGCCTGGTCCGCTCCGAGCCCGAGGCGATCGAGCTCGACGCCCGGGGCATCACCGTGCTCTGCGGCACGCTCCCCAAACTTCCCGTCGCCGAGCGGTACGACGTGGTCGTCGCCCTCGACGGGCTCGACCGGCTCTGCTCGGTCGAGGAGGACCAGTTCGACTGGGACGAGTGCCTGCAAGCCCTCAAGCGGGTCCTGCGCCCCGGTGGCACCCTGCTGCTCGCCGTCGAGAACGAGCTGGGCGTGCACCGGCTCGTCGACCCGGCCACCCACACCTCGGCGCAGACCGACAGCGCGTGGCGGCCACTGGGCGAGTTCGACACCAAGCCCGGCAACCCGACCCGGCTGGCCGGCCGGCTCGCCGCCGAGGGTCTCGCGATCGACTGGCTGGGCACGGCCTGGCCGGTGCCCGAGGCGCCGACGCTGATCGCCACTCCGAACGCGTTGCAGGACGGCCCGGCCGACACGCTGGCCGCCGTCGCCGCGGGGGCGGTCGGTCAGGCGTACACCGACAAGGCCGTCCTCAGTGACCCCCGTCGGCTCGCCGCCGCCGCTGTACGCGGTGGCCTGGGCCCCGAGTTCGCCGCCGCCTGGCTGGTCGTCGCCCATCGCGCGCCCCGCCCCTCGGCCGTGCTCGCCCTGCCGCCCGTGCTCGCCGGTGACGGCCCGGTCATCGAGCTGGCCCCCGGCCCCGACGGCGCCTGGACACGCCGCGTGCTGCGCGAGGCCCCCGGCCGCGACCTGAGCGCGCTGAACGGGGCGCTGCCCGCGGGCCGGCTCCTCGAGGAGTTGCTGCTCGCCGCGAGCCTGCGGCACGACCTGCCGGTGTTGCGACGCCTCCTCACCGGTTGGATCGCCGCACTGCCCGGGGCGACCGCCGACAACGTCGTGGTGCACCACGACACCTACGCCTGGCTGGACCCCAGCGTCCCCGCGCAGACCGACGTGATCCGCCGGTTCGCCCAGACGCTGCTCGGTGGGGGCTACGCACACCCCTGGCCCGCCGCCACCGACCTGCAGACCCTCACCACGATCCTGCACGGCGCCGCGGGCCTGCCCGACGACGTCCCGCCGGTCCCGGCCGACGAGGAACTGCCGCTCCCGGATTCCCGCCGGGAGCACGAGGAGCAGCTGCGGGCGTTGCGGCGG
>Ga0247781_1000302_pt1 | contig 14919 bp, 2 predicted proteins | sample UWRJL184509B5_FD_179922 | JGI IMG/M metagenome (GOLD analysis project Ga0247781, IMG submission 179922) | Plant litter microbial communities from Arlington Agricultural Research Station in Wisconsin, United States - UWRJ-L184-509B-5 | ecosystem: Environmental > Terrestrial > Plant litter >...
TTAAGGCAGGTTTTAAAAGTGAGATATGAAAAACCTTAATCTGCACCTTTATACTGGTGGGTAGGTCTAGTTTGTAATTAAAGGTGGTGACCTTTTTCTTAATTTAGAACAGTTTATGCCTTTTAAAGTTAAGCTTCTTATTAAGTCGTTTTAAATGTAAGTTTTATAAAAAAAGGTAGATATAGTCCCCCTTTTAAAGAGTTAATCCCTTAACTTACTTACTATTATAATAAAGTCCTTTTTTAAATACTGGTTACTTAGTTTAGTATTTATTAGTAAACTTCTTTATTCGTTCGCGTGTAAACTTAAATTTAGCTTATAAGTAATTATATAGCTCTTACATCTAATTTACGTAAACTGCGGCTTAAGGGGCACTAGTAGGTGGGCCTTAACAGAGCTTAGGCTCCTTACTGTAGTTAGTGAAGAACAGTGACATACCTGTTAACTTAATTAGTGTTATATTATAGGCTATTTATACTGTTAGTAACAGTTTAAGCTAATTATCTTATTTAAAGTTAACGTATATTTAAAGATACGTTATAAGTATCTAGTTAACTCGCTTTATTTAGTTATTTATCTGTAAGTGGAAAGCTATTAAAAGCTTACTTTTTACACCTATTCTTTACATTAACCCTTATTAAAACTTTAACACGATTAGCTTATCTCGATCCGTGACGATGTTATCTGGCTAAAGGTATTATAAAACTACCTCTTTCTTAAAGACGTAAATAAGTTATTTTATTATTATATCCTTTAAGGTTAGTAAAAAGTAAGCTTACTTTATTAATCTGTTAACTATTATAAAGACTTAGTTATAAGTGACTTTTATAATAGGGTTTTTAAACTTTAGAATCCTAGTGATAAAGTTAAGTAAAATTAAACTTTATAGCGCCTGTAATATAGGGAGTGGCTTAAAAAGCTTATAAGGCTTATAATATCGATTTTACTTTTAATGGCAGATGTTGTAATTATTAACCACTTCTTTAACCAGCTTTTTTATTCCTAGGAAGGTGTACACTTATTAAGCTTACGTAAGAGTCTTAATCTAGCTTATATGTCCTTTAAGTTAAGATTTATAAACCTATTAAATATACTCCTTCCGTTTATCCAGGTTATAAATGTACGGTTTCTTTTAATATTAAAGCTTTACTCCTAGTTTAAGTATGCTGTTTACACCTTTTAACAGTTATATTAATTAATAACCGGTTTTACTATAGTTTAAATACTTTAAGCACTCTTTATTATAGTCTTACACATACTTTAAAAAGTCTCTTAAAGGGCACTTATGCTTATAGGTTCCTTTTATTAACCTTCTTATTTAAAAGTCTTATTATTATTAATAGATATTATACTTTATTTATAAATTTATATAAATGTTAATAGTTTATTCTAGTATTTAATTATTTAACATTTATAATGTATACTCTAATATACTATTCTTAACTTTGTTAAATATAATAACGGGGATTAAGACTGGATTAGTATCCTTATAGTCCTGTCTTTAATTAAGAGCATTAACTTACTTATTATCTTTTCCTTTAACATAATAAATCTGGAAGTGGAATAGGGTTATTAATTTTACCTATTATACTTATTGTAGATTAAGTTCCTTTATTAGGAAGTATTAAAGGTTATTATAGTTTAAAAAGACTTAAACTGGTTCTTCTATACTACTTAAATACAGGGCTTACTTAGTAAAGTATTAAATAACCGTTATTAGTTCCTTATTATAAATTAGATATTATAAGGCTGGGTTATAGATTCCTTTCGATAAAAAGGTAATTAGATGGCATCTCCTATTATCCTGGACTTAGTTAAGTTCTTTACTAATTATAAACTTTAAGGAGTCTGTTTTAACTTAGAAAGGCTTTAAGAAATTAGGGAGGGTTAAGACTGGTGCTGTGGTAAAGGTGTATTTAAGGTCTTTAAACGCCTTTTACTATCTATTAATTTATTTAAACGGCTTTTCTTTACCTGTAAGTTTATAAAGTGGTTTTATAATTTTTGTAAAATATTTAATAAAATAGTAATAGAAGTTTATAAAGTTAATAAAGGTTTATAACTCTTTTTAGTTCTTTAGAGTAGGCTAATCCCTAATTACCTTTATCTTCTCCAGTTACATTTTAAGCCTTTTAAGGGTTATTTTAAACCTTAAATAGTTTAGTTTTTAAATGTAGAAGTAGCTTTTCTTTAAGTTTACTGTTAGCTTTACTTTTTTAAAAGCTGTTAAAACCTGTCATATATGTTTTTAGTGTTCTTTTAAAGTTTTAAAATAGATTAAAATGTTATTTAAATATATAAAGATAAATTTATCAAGGAAGGGGTAGAGGATACTGTTAATAAGGCCTTAAAAGGTTGTAAGAGCGTTTATTAATCTTATTAGTATAATATAGTACTGGTAATACCTGTTATAAATCTAAAAGGCTATTTTATACTTATCCTTTTCCTTCACTTTAATATAGTTAAATCCTATAGGAAAATTAAGGTTAAAGAACCAGTTTACCTTAATAATCCGTTCTTACATTTCTGTAATAAGTGGTAATAGGTAGTGATTTTTAATTATATCTTTATTTAACGTTTAGTAATCTATAATTATATATAGTTTACTGTCTCCCTTTTTTAAGATAAATAATACTGGGTACCTTATTAGGGACTGGGACTTTATAATAAATCTATTCTTCAGATTTTCATTAATATACTCCCTTAAGGCCTTAGCCTACTAAGAGTTTAAGTAGTAAGGCTAAAAGCTGTAAAGCTTTACTCCTAGTTTTAACTTAATTTTGTAGTCTTACGGTTTATAATATAGTAGTTATAGAATCTTTTTTTAAAATAGGGTGAACTTTCTATACTTAGTAGGTACTTTAGATAAGTTAACTTCCTTATTTATCTGTGGATTAACTTCTTACTTCTTTTTATTTTTTAAATCGTCATTTAGGTAATACAGTAGACCTTTTAGTCTTTTAACTGTCTTTATAAATCTAACTTAAACTGTATTTAATCTTAAGGGTTTAATGTGCTTTTAAATGCTTTATACATCTTTAAAGCAGTTTATTACCTTTTTAGCTTTCTTTAAACAGTAATTATAGCTGGGGGATTTACTAAAGGTAAGGTGGCCACTCCTTTAATTGATTACAGGGTTATATTTTTCCAGCTAGGGTAGACTTAGGATTATGTTATAACCTGCAACTAGTGTAACGTTAAAATCCACTTATTATTTATCCTTATCTACTTTAATTAAAAGTGGTAAGTGGTAGGTGACTTTACCGTTATTATACTGGTATAAGCCTCCTTCCTTATTTTAAATGGGAATAACCTTTTTATACTTTTTATTAAGGAGTTTCTTTTAGTTAACTAATAAGGGGTGTATTAGGTTAGAAACACTTTTACTATTAATTATTACTTTACCTTAAATAACCTCCCTTTTTTATCTGTTATATTAATATTAACAGAATAATATTTATACTCTTTTAACATTTAAGTTATAGTAATTATCTGTCTTTAAGGTCTTATCCAGCCTAACCTTTAAATACCTCTTCTTCTTTTTAGGGTTTTTACTAACTAGTAAACTACTAGTTTCTAGCCTTTTTAAAGGGCTTATAACCTTTTCCTAGTTCTTTTTAGAAAAACAGGTAATTTTAATAGACTTAGTGATTAACCTTTTTTAGGTTTTTACGTTTTAACATCTAGTTAACTTTAAACGGTACGACGTTTTTAAAGTCTTTAATAAGTTAATAATATACCCTATAAGCTTAGATTATAACGATGTCTTTTTACTTTTAGATCTGTTAGTAATCTTCCCACTTCTACCACTCTCTGGCTTTTCCGTTAAGGTGTAATAAGTATATTATAACTAAGTAGTTATTAAGTACCCCTCTTTACTAATATATAATAGGTGTTAGGTTAACCACAGTAACCTTCCACTTATTATTAGATTCCCTTATCGGGAAGTAAGAGATTTAATAATAGGCCGGTTTTAATTCTACCCTTATAATAGTATAATCCTGCCTTTATATACTTAAGAAGTGGTTATAAAGAGCTTTAAGTTTATAATAGCGGTTAAGGGTATAGTTATTATATATATAATTAATTTACAGTATATCCCTGTAATTAAGGTGTTTAATATTAACTGTAGGTGTTATAGTTATAGAGTATAGAATGGGGGAAATGGCACTTTATTTCTTCTCTTCTTCTACTTACCTTTAAGTTTATTATTTCTCCTAAACCTTTTTTTAAAACTTAAGTAACAGTAACTTAGCTTATTCTTTTATAAAATAGTCCTTTTTAATAAGTTAATATTTAAGTTAATTAGTAAAGTAAACTTTATTACAAAGTTATAACCTGATCTTTACTACTCTATCCTTAGACATTATAATAAGACCTTTAACTTATAAATCCTTTACTTTATCTAACAACTCTTAATATTTTTCCTTTAGCTCCTAAACCCTTCGTTAATGTGCTTACTTTATACCTTCTTAAGGGACCCTTAAGGTACCAGTTTAAGGTATACTAGCTTTAATATAAGGTAGCGATCTAAGCTGTCCTTCTTTTAGGGAAGTGAGGGTGTTAATCCACTTAACATACTTAAAGTGTTTAAAAGTCTTAAAGGGTACTGTTAAGAAGAACTTCTGTTTCTTTAGTTTAATTCTCTTTACTTATTCTCTTTCACTTTCTAAGGCTTACTTTACCATTTAGGTAGCCTAAAAGGCTAGTTCTTTAACTCCCTTTATTATCTTAGTAATTTTTAAGTTAGGGTCCTTTTTAAACTTTTTTAATTCCTAGGCTTATAAAGTAAGGTTTTTAAAGCTTATAACAGCTAATTAAAACATCTTTTCTTAAAATTAGTCTTTTATAACTTATACTTTTAATAGTTTTAAATTTCCACTTTAAAGTCAGTCTGTTATAACTTACACCTTTATAACTAACTCTTTTAAAATACCCTTAAGGATTAGGTATATTACGTTTTAAGGTTCTTCCTCTTTTTCCTCATCTCTTATATTACACTTATCTATTTAAGTATAATCCTTTTTATTACCTGTTATCCTGACATAGATATCTCTTAAGTTAAACCTAATATGTTTTCCTCCTTTTAAAACAGGTTTTTAACTAACTTACTTTAATAACAGGTACTGCTATACTATATAACCTTTCTTATTATAATTAAAGTATTAGACTTATAATAAGTCTTTAAACTGCTTCTATTATTATTATCGTTAAGGCTTATTACGGTTAGGTCGGTTTTAACAATTTATTATACTAATATCTATTAGCTTAGGGTAATGGCTTATTACGGTTAATTAATTCCCCTTTTTAAGTTTACTTAACTAGTAAGGAGTCTGTTCCTTCTAGTGGTTCTTCTAGTAGTGGTGATCATAATACCGATTATTAGCCTTAATAGCCATCTCAACTAGTTCTTAAAGGTAATTTAGGCGGTCTTCCCAGTACAGATCTTTAATGACGTGCTCTTTTAAACCACTTTAAAACAGTATTATTAAGGCCTTTTAACTAAGCTTAATTTTTACTACTTTTAACTTAAAGCGTGTGGAGAACTTAAGGATTAAGGATATCTGCCTTAAAGTTATAAGGTATTATTTAGCCCACTTAGGGGTGTCTAGTTCTTTAAACTTAGTCTAGAGTTAGTTAATAAAAACGTTAAAATCGTTAAAAAGAGCTTAAGTCTTAAGTGCTTCTTTACACGCTCTGTTTATAAAGAGGTTATTAATTATTTTTACATAGGGTTTATATTAGCGAGTAGTTACTTTATCTAATAAGGCTCTGGTAAACCTAACCTTTCCTTCTTCTTTAAAGAATTACTTATTATAATAGGTGATATAACTTTAGAGTTGGGTTATCTACGACTTTAACTGTATAAAGTCTCCTTTAAAGCGTAATAATGGAGGGAGCTTTACTTATTTCTTTTATAAGCCCTTAAAGTTATTATTTTCTAGCTTAATAACGTTAAGTCAGGCTTAGAGTTTTTCAATAAGACCGATATGGCTTTTAGTATCTTTAGGGAAGGCTTTATTAAGTTCCTTAACTAGTCCCTGCTGGTTAAGGTTTAAGTCTTTAAGACGTGCGGCTAACTTATTAATAATAGGGAGTTAAGGTTAGGCTTACACCTTCTTAATCTCCTTACCTTTTCTAAAGGTTAATATGTTAATGGGAGAGAGGTAATGTCTGGGAATTTAATAAATAGCGTTTAGAACTGTCACGCTAGTATTATATTATAACCTGTACCTGATATAAGCCTTAAGAGGACTGGTACAGGTTAAGACAGAACGTATAGCAGGATGTTAATAGGTAAGGGGCGTTCCGAAGACGGCTTATTAAGCTAGCACTCCTAGATAGGGGGTTTAATGTCACTATAGGTTGCTGTTATTATAATACATAAAGGTAAGTCTAAATAGTAGGATATAAATGAATAATTAAATATTAATGTAAGGAACCAGAGTCCCTTACGGTGGTTGTAGATATAAGTATAGTTATTTATACTAATTAACTGGGAGGTATTTTATACCTTGCTTATAGTGTTGTAAGTGCTTGTTACGTGAGCATTTTACACCGCGTGAGCATTCCGCTTATGAGGTTTCTCCTGCTCACGGTGCGAGCACTCGGCATGCTGCGAGCAGCACCTTACTGGTTGTAGGGGCTTCGGGTCTTTGCACCCCTGGCCTAGTGCGCCTGGACGGTGTGCACCGTCCTCCCGCACTGTTCCTTCTGCGGGGGATTTGTCGGGCCGCTCCGGCCTAAGTGACGGCCTGCAGAGTCGTTATATGATCACTCTGATCTTGCTAAGAACACGGTAATTACAGTGATTAGAGGCATTCTAATCACTCTAATCACTCCTTGTGTTAAGTAAGCACAGTGATTAAAGGTATAAGGTACCACCTAGTAGTTAGTATAGATAGCTATGGTTGTGCCCATAACTACCGTGAGGGACTTTAGTTCCTTACACTAGTATTTAATTGTTCATTTGTGTCCTACTGTTTAGACTCACCTTTATGTATTATAGTGACAACGACCTACAGTGACATTAAACCCCCGTCTAGGAGTGCTAGCTTAACAAGCCGTCTTCGGAACGCCCCTTACCTGTTGGTGTCCTGCTATACGTTCTGTCTTAACCCGCGCCAGTCCTCTTGAGGCCTGTGTCGGGTGCAGGTTGTAATACATGCTCTATTAAACGGCATTACTTAGTGATGTAGTTATCACATTATATAACTTAACACTTATAAACTCCATTCGTTAATATAATTTCAATGTTAGCACAGCATAATACGCTTTTAGACCTAAGTGTATTAGTAACTTAGCGGGATTATTAGTCTTTGTTAAATCAGTACAGTTATGTGAAGATTTTATTAGAAGCTATTATATAAAACGATTATATAAGGCTATTATATAAAGCTTATTTCTGACTATGGTTGATATAGGTAAGGTGTGTATATATATAAAGTACGTGTAAAACGAGAAGTGTAAGAGAAGTGGTAGGTTACGTAGATTGTAAGCAGTTAAAAGATGCTTTAGTGAAGATGAGTGTAAAGTAATGTTACTGTATTATCGTTACTGTTTTAATAAAGCAAACCATATGGTAAAGTATAGTAGAGCCTGGCCTGACCGGTATGTATATTCTAATAGGCTCGGGTTCTTACTGTTATTTCTTAACGTCTGTTCTTATTAGCCATCACACTTGGAAACCCAGTATCTCTCCCTAATTTACTAAATCTTATCTAATTAGCTGTTCCTGGGATCTCGTTTATACGTAGATGCCTAAGGTTAAGAGTGACCTTTATCTAAGTTATAACTAAATACTAGTAGTTGTTAAAAGAAGGGTAGGATCTACAGAGTAGATCGTGGCTATAGCTGGCAGTTATATACATATAGCGATCATACTACATATACTAGTAATTAACTATAATCTGACAACCTATTTTATACACGTAGAAACACAAAAGATAGCCCTCTAGCTTCTCTAGAGAGCCAGAGAAAAAAATCAATTATAATCTCATTTTTCTAATCACTCTAGTAATTATAAAATAACAGTACAGTATATCAAACGCTAAACAGACTACCTCAGTTTAGCTCCCCTAAATGTAATAACACTATGTAACCCGAACCTGAAATTAAGGCTTTTAAACTATGGCTGACACAAAAGAGATACGTACATAATAACGAGGCGTGTAAACGAAGTGGTATACGGGATAGTAGAATATATAGATCATAAGCAGTCAAATGATACTTCAGCACAGGGAGTGCAAAGCAGTTTTTACACTTCAGGATTATTATCGTTATAATAACGACCGAGACGACAAGATGGTTCTTCTTATAGGAAAACAACAACAATTTGTTAACTTAGGCGTTCTCTGAGCCTGTAGTACAGTGCTGCAGAGGCTGCAAGCCTCTGTAGTACAGAGAGCTTACAGGGCACTCAGGGGAAGAAAGTGCACGCAACAGGTGGCCGAAGGCCTACTGCAAAGATACAGAGCCGAAGGCTCTGTGAATACAACAGTAGTACTGAGGGAAGTAGATCGATTCTTGCTTAGAGAGGAGAGCTAACTACAGGAGAGGAGAGAGCCTGTTATAGGCTGTGGAAGCTCTGGAATGAAGTTCCAGAGCTTTCTACTACTAATACAATAATAGAATAGTATGGTAGAGACTCCCCACTTGCTACGTAGTTACTTACGTGGCCACAAGGAACTGTGGAAGGTTGTGGAAGTCTGCGGGCTTCCAGAACCTTCTGCAGTTTCACTGTAGTGGAGAACTTCTTCCACTGGGTTCCAGGTGGTTCCAGTGGCTCCACAGGGGCCACAGGGACCCTTTGAGGTCCTGGAACCTTCTGGGTTCCAGAAGGTTCGAGGCCACGTTGTGGCTGGTAAGTGGTAACTGCAGACGCAGGGTACTCAGGTGGTTGCAGGGTACGCAGACCACTCCTTGGTAGGCCCTGTAACACAGGGCCTCCCAAGTGCTCTCGGGGGCTAGAATTTAACACAATTAAATATGGACGAATAAAAGGACAAACTAAAGCTAAGAGATAAGCAACGTAAAAAGAGGCTTGGAGGAAAGGCTCCAGTACTTATAAGGGTTCTTATTAGTGCGTGTTATGTGACTTAAAAGGAGTGGTGATCCGATTAGTTGTGGCGATCAGTGGAGAGTCAGATGTGCTACGTTGACGCCACTGCCGTGGGTGCAAGAAGGCGTGGTGGGGCATGCAAGCGGTCGTAACCGCCTAATCCGGCGACAGATGCCGCCAAATCGGGAGGTCGAGACCGCGTCACTGAGACTAATGCTATAATGTTAGTTTTACTTCCTATAGCAGATATTACAGTTATTAATTACTTCCTTAACTAGCTTCTTTATTCCTAAGAAAGTGTATACTTACTAAACTTATATAAGAGTTTTAACTTAGCTTATATATCCCTTAAGTTAAGACTTATAGACTTGCTAAACGTACTTTTTCTATTTATCTAGGTTATAAATATATAGTTTCTCTTAATATTAGAGTTTTGCTCCTAGTTTAGGCATGTTATCTACACCTTCTAGCAGCTGTTTTAGCTAATAACTAGTTTTGTTATAATTTAGATGTTTTAAGTATTCCTTATTATAATCTTATACATGCTTTAAGAAATCTCCTAAAGGGTATTTATACTTACAGGTTCCTTTTATTAACCTTCTTACTTAAAAGTCCTGTTATTACTAATAGATATTATACTTTATTTATAAGTTTATATAAACGTTAATAGTTTATTCTAATATCTAGTTATCTAATACTTATAGTGTATGTTCTAACGTGCTGTTCTTTACTTTATTAAATATAATAATAGGGATTAGGACTAGATTAGCATCTTTATAGTCTTATCTCTAACTAAGAGTATTAACTTACTTATTATCTTTTCCTTTAACGTAGTAAATATGGAAGTGGAATAAGGTTATTAATTCTGCTTACTGTGCTTACTGTAAATTAAGTTCCTTCGTCAGGAAGTATTAAAGGTTATTATAATCTGAAAAGACCTAAACTAATTCTTTTATACTACTTAAATATAGTACCTACTTAGTAAAGTACTAAATAATTACTATTAATTCCTTATTATAGATTAGGTATTACAGGGCTAGGCTGTAGATTCCTTTTAATAAAAAGGTAACTAGGTAACGTTTCCTATCATCTTAAACTTAGCTGAGTTCTCTGCTGATTATAAATTTTAAGGAGTCTGTTTTAACTTAGAAAAGCTTTAAGAAATTAAGGAGGGTTAGGACTAGTACTGTAATAAAGGTGTGCTTAAAGTCCCTAAACACCTTTTACTATCTATTAGTCTACTTAAACGGCTTACCTTCTCCCGTAAGCTTATACAGTGGTTTTACAATCTTCGTAAAGTATTTAATAAAGTATTAATACAAGTTCGTAAAGTTAATAAAAGCTTATAACTCTTTTTAGTTCTTTAAAGTAAACCAGTCCCTAACTGCCTTTACCTTCTCTGGTTACATTTTAAGTTTTTTAAAGGTTACTTTAAACTTTAAGTAATTTAATTCTTAAATATAAAAGTAGCTCTTTTCTAAGTTCACTATTAGCTTTACTTTTTTAAGAGCTGTTAGAACCTATTATATATATTTTCAGTATTTTTTTAAAGTTTCAGAATAGATTAAAATATTATTTAAGTATATAAAGATAAACTTATTAAAAAAGGGGTAAAGAACACTGTTAATAAGGCTTTAAAAAGTTATGGGGGTATTTGTTAATCCTATTAGTATAATATAGTATTAGTAATACCTATTACGAGTCTGAAACGCTATTTTATACTTATCCTTTTCCTTTACTTTAACGTGGTTAAATCCTATTAGGAAATTAAGGCTGGAGAACTAATTTACCTTAGTAATCTGTTCTTACATCTTTATAATCAGTGGCAATAAGTAACGATTTTTAATTATATCTTTAGTTAACGTTTAGTAGTTAATAACTATACGTAACTTACTATCTCCCTTTTACAGGATAAACAGTATTAGGTACCTTATTAGGGATTAGGACTCCACGATAAATCCGTTCTTTAGATTTTTATTAATATACTCCCTTAAGGCTTTAGCTTATTAGGGGTTTAAGTAGTAAGGCTGGAAGCTATGGAGTTTCGCTCTTAACTTTAGCTTGATTTTGTAATCCTATAGTTTATAATCTAGTAATTACGGTATCTTTTTTCAAAACAGGGTAAACTTCCTATACTTTATAGGTACTTTAGATAAGTTAATTTCCTTACTTATCTGTGGATTAGCTTCTTACTTTCCTCTACTTTCCAAATTATTATCTAAGTAATATAGTAGACCTTTTAATCCTTTAACTGTCTTTATAAACCTGACCTAAACCGTACTGGGTTCTGAGGGTTCAGTATGCTTTTAAGTGCTTCGCGTATCTTTAAAGCGGTTTGTTACTTTCTCTAAACGGTAATTACTGCTAGGGGACTTACTAAAAGTAAGGTAATTACTCCTTTAGTTAATTATAAGGTTATACTTTTCTAGCTAGGGTAGACTTAGGATTATATTATACCTTACTACTAATGTAACGTTAAAGTCTATTTATTATTCGTCCTTATCTACTTTAATTAAGAGTAGTAAGTAATAAGTAACTTTACTATTATTATATTAGTATAGGCCTCTTTCTTTATTTTAAATGGGAATAGCCTTTTTATACTCTTTATTAGGGAGTTTCCTTTAGTTAACTAATAAGGGGTGTATTAGGTTTAAAGCACTCCCGTTATTAATTACTGCTTTTACCTTAAACGAACTCCCTTTTCTGTCTGTTAAGTTAATACTGACAGAATAATACTTATACTCCTTTAACATCTAAGTTATAATAACTATTTATCTTTAAAGTCTTATCTAGCTTAACCTTTAAATGCCTCTCCTTCTTCTTAGGGTTTTTACTAACCAGTAAATTATTAGTTTCCAGCCTTTTTAAAGGGCCTGTAGCCTTTTCCTAATTCTTTTTAGAAAAACAAGTAACTTTAATAAACTTAGTAATTAACCTTTCTTAAGTTCTTATACCTTAATGTCTAATTGATTTTAAACGGTATAATGTTTTAGAAATCTTTAATAAGTTAATAATACACTTTATAAGATTAGATTACAGTAATATCCTTTTACTTTTAAATCCGTTAGTAATCTTCTCACTTTTATTATTCTCTAACTTTTCCGTTAAGATGTAGTGAATACGTTACAACTAGGTAGTTATTAAGTACCCCTCCTTATTAATATGTTACAGGGGCTTAGTTAATTATAGTAACCTTCTGTTTATTATTAGACTCCCTTATTAGGGAGTAGGAGACCTAATAATAAGCTAGTTTTAACTTTATCTTAATAATAATGTAATCCTGTTTTTATATGCTAGGGAAATGGTTATAAAGAGCCTTAAGCCTATTATATTAGTTAAGAACACAGTTATCGTATATGTAGTTAATTTACAGTATATCCCTGTAATTAGGGTGGTTAATGTTAAATATAGGTACTACAGTTATAAAGTATAAGATAAGAGGGGTAACGTCTTATTTCTTTTCTTCTTCCACTTACCTCTAAGTGTATTACTTTTCCTAGACTTCTTCTTAAAACTTAGGTAATAATAACCCAGCTTATTCTTCTACAAAATGACCTTCTTTAATAAGTTAGTATTTAAGTTAATTAGTAAAGTGAACTTTATTACAGAGTTATAACTTAATTTTTACTACTCTATTCTTAAACGTTACAGTAAGGCTTTTAACTTACAGGTCCTTTACTTCATTTATTAACTCTTAGTGTTTTTCCTTCAGCTCCTAGACTCTTTACTAATATACTTACTTTATGCCTTTTTAGGAGACCTTTAAGGTATTAGTTTAAAGCACATTAGCTTTAATACAGGGTAGCTATTTAAGCTGTCCTTCTTCCAGGAAGGTGAGGATATTAATCTACTTAGCGTGCTTAAAGTGTTTAAAAGTCTTAAGAGGTACTGTTAAGAAGAACTTCTACTTCTTTAGTTCAATTCTCTTAGCTTATTCTTTTTCACTTTTTAGGGCTTACTTTATAACTTATGTAACCTGGAGAGTTAGTTCTTCAACTCCCTTTACTATCTTAATAAGGTTTAAGTTAAAGTCTTTCTTAAATTTCCTTAATTTTTAAACTTACAGGGTAAGGTTTTTAAAGCTTATAACTACTAATTAAAATATCTCTTCTTAAAGTCGGTCTTCTGTAACCTACACCTTTAATAACTTTAAGTTTCCACTTTAAAGTCGGTCTTTAACAACTTATACCTTTATAACTAACTCTTTTAAAACACCCTTAAGGACTAAATACACTATATCTTAGGGTTCCTCTTCTTCCTTATCTTTTAGGTTACATTTGTCTATCTAGGTGCAGTTTTCTTCATTACCTGCTATCTTAACATATACGTCTCCTAAGTTAAACTTCACATACTTTCCTCCTTCCAGAACTAGTTTTTAACTGACTTGCTTTAGTAACAGGTATTACCGTGCCATATAGCTTTTTTTACTGTAATTAAAACACTAGACCTAGGACAGGTCTTTAGACTGCTTTTACTGCTACTACCGTTAAGGCTTATTACAGTTAGGCTGGTTCTGTCAGTTTACTATACTAATATCTATTAGTCTAGGGTGATAACCTATTACAGTTAACTGGTTCCCCTTTTTAGGTTTACTTAGCTAGTAAAAGGTCCGCTCTTTCTAAAAGTTCTTCCGATAATGGTAATTATAATATTAATTATCAGCCTTAATAACAATCTTAACTAACTCCTAGAGGTAGTCTGGTTAGTCTTCTCGATAAAGGTCTCTAGTAACGTGTTCTTTTAAACTACTTTAGAATAACATTATTAAGGCCTTTTAATTAAGCTTAATCTTTACTACTTTTAACTTAAAGTGTATAAAGAACTTAAAGACTGAAAACGTCTATCTTAAGGCTATAAGGCGTTACTTAACCTGTCTTAACGTGTCTAGTTCTCTAAACTCAGTCCAAAATTAGTTAATAAAGACATTAAAGTTATCGAAAAGGGCTTAAGTTTCAGGGGCTTCCTTTTACACTCTATTTATAAAAAGGTTATTAACTATCTTTATATAAGGTTTATACTAGCAAACAGCTACTCTATCCAGTAGGGCTCTTACAAACTTAACTTTTCCTTCTTCTTCGAAGAACTACTCGTTATAATAGGTGATATAGCTTTAAAGCTAAGCTATTTAGGACTTTAGCTACGTAAAGTCTCCCTTAAAGCGTAATAGTAAGGGGAGCTTTACTTATTTCTTCTATAAGCCCCTAAGGTTATTATTCTCCAGCTTAACAGCGTTAAGTTAAGCTTAGAGTTTTTTAATAAGACTAATACAGCTTTTAATATCTTTAGGAAAGGTTTTATTAAGTTCCTTAACTAGCCCTTACTAGTTAAGGTTTAAGTCTTTAAAGTATACAGCTAACTTATTAATAATAGGGAGCTAAGGTTAAGCTTACGCCTCCTTAATCTCCTTACCTTTTCTAAAAGTTGATATGTTAATGGTAGGAGGGAGGTAGTATCTAGGAGTTTAATAAACAGCGTTTAAAACTGTAATATTAGTATTATATTATAACCTACACCTAACACAGGCCTTAAGAAGACTAGTGTGGGTTAAGATAAAACGTATAACAGGACGCTAATAGGTAAGGGGCGTTCCGAAGACAGCTTATTAAGCTAACACTCTTAAACAGGGGGTTTAATGTTATTATAGGTCGCTATTACTATAATACATAAAGGTAAGTCTAAACAGTAAGATATAAATAAATAATTAAATATTAGTGTAAGGAATTAAAGTCCCTTATGGTGGTTATGGGCATAACTATAATTATCTATACTAACTAGCCAGAGGTACCTTATACCTTGCTTAATAGCCTGTTACTTAATAAGGGACTAAGCACCCTGTTACTAAGCACCTTCTGCTCAGC
>Ga0247781_1000303_pt1 | contig 14911 bp, 1 predicted proteins | sample UWRJL184509B5_FD_179922 | JGI IMG/M metagenome (GOLD analysis project Ga0247781, IMG submission 179922) | Plant litter microbial communities from Arlington Agricultural Research Station in Wisconsin, United States - UWRJ-L184-509B-5 | ecosystem: Environmental > Terrestrial > Plant litter >...
TAACACTTAAAAGATAAGGCTTTAATTAAGTTAAATATAACATTATACTAAGGTAAGTAAATAAAAAACCACCTTTAACCCAGCCTGTAAGGGAACGTAAGTATCATTATCACCTATAATGGCGTTAGCTTAGTGAACTATTTGACTTTAAGACTATTTAAATAATTAACCTTAACAGCACTGTTACACCACATAGCTTAAAAGCTCCGCATCCTTCCCACTATTTACCTTAGCCACTAACATCCGTAACACATCACTAGCTAGCCTTAGGGTAGTAAGTGTCGTCCGCTATATAACCCTTATATAGTGAGTTAAAACGTGCCTTAAGATAATTAGGTTAAAACTAACTACTTCTTTTTCCAGTATATCCACCTATTAGCTAGGATTTAATATAAGGTGATGACTAATATATTATTACTATAATCGTTATTATAGGGCGATGTAAGACCCTATTAATTTTTTTTAAGTAATTGTAACTAACTTAAGCATAATATAACTTATCCCCAGTATCTAAACGTATATCAGCTGATTATTAAGGAACGTAAGGAGTTTAAAAAAGCTGTTTTATAATTAAGATATTACTTATTAATTAAGGATAAATCGATATAAACAGAGACCTAATTACACTTAATAAAACATACGATAAATTCCAGCGGCTATTTAATATAAGGATTTAAATAAAGTGTTTATAATTTATTACGATAAATAAGAAATAACTTTAAAGCTAACTTTCTAATAAGCGTATCCACCTTACCTCTCTCTAGGTTATAAATAAGTATATATTCTCTATTAACTATCTATTAATAGTACTTATACTGGTTAAAGTATCCAGATATATAAGAGTCTTAATTAAGGCAGTCCAGCTTAGGATTTACATATATCTCTTAAAAGATATTCACATTACATTAAAGGTGTTATATCTAATCTTAAGGCCGGAAGAGGTAAAGCCAGGGTAGTCGTGTGTAATACCTGCTTCCCACACCTTATTATTAAATAAGTAGTTTAAGAATACTTAAAAGTCTAGTAAGAAACTGGTAAATACTCCACCAGGTTTAAAATTGTTATAGGCAGTGCCTCCTTCCCACACCTTATTATCAGATAAGTGGCTTACAAGGCTATAAGATATATTATAACTAATATCCCACCCCTTAACATCAGTTAAGTGTTATTAAAACGGTGTAGGAATAGTAAATTAAATATTACTTTAATTTAATTATGTAAAGAGAGTGGAGAAACTAATATATAACTTGACATTAAATAGTAATAAGGTACTTTAATGCAATTCCTAATAAGGTTAACTATATATTACTGTTATTTATCTTATGCTATATTATACAGTAGACCCCGTTATACCTAAGCCCTTAACGGTCTTTAATTAGGCATCTTTTACAGGTTACTATAAAGGGAAGATTCTAGGTTACTTAATATAAAGTTTACTATAGTTTAGCTGTGGTAATAAACGGTTAAGGAAACCGTCACTAGGTGGTAAAACAGAGCTGTGTAACTAAGCGTATTGGTTTAATATAGTGAACTCCTTACTGCTAGGCTGTAAAAGGCCTAGTTATCTTCGCTTTTTAAGCTGCCACGGCACTGTAAGACAGTTCCATTTAAGAGATTTTAACTAGTTATATATCACCTTAATTTAATATTTGAAAAGCTATTAAGCGGCTTTATTATATTACTATACTTCCTTATTCTTACAGACTTAGCTTACAAATTTAACCATAGCATTATAATAAACCTTTTATTTAATTCTGTAAGCTTACCTGTTAGTAGAAAAGTCTAAAGATAGAAGGTTAAACATACTTGGTCCAGCTTATAATATATAATATAAGTAATACCCTATTACCTCTTAACCCTTTAGTAAATGTCTGGTAAAACCCTTTAAACCTGGATTATTTATAATAATCCCTTTTAATTTTCTTTTTATTATAAGTTAAGCTACTTATAATATATTTTATTAAAGTGTCTGTCCTTTTATAAGGGTATTGTGATTTAAATACCTTATTAAGCTTCTTAAATAAGTGTAAGTACACTTACCTCTTTACAGTGTTGATATTATTAAGATAAGGCTAGACGGAAAAAGCTTTAAGAGTAAGATAGAGTTAGTTTACTGGGTCTTTATTATTAGGAAGGTTAAAAAAGGTCTCTGGACGTTATACCCACTTTTAAATAGTTTTTACTAAGACGCATTTATTTAGCTAAAAGTGATAAAGGATAACTGACTTAAGATTACCAGGGAGTTTAGCCTAGATAATTACACTAGTAAAGTTAGTTAAAAGATAGTTAAGTGAACTGAGGAACTTATTAAATTTAAGTAAATATACCGGTAGTACTAGAAAGGAATACTCACATTACTACCTTTTAGTTAAGATGTATTAATTCTACCTTCCTTAATTATAACGTAAGCTAGGTTTAAATTTTCTATAATAATTTAACTTAATATAATACCTATAATAGCTAACGTTATAGAGTTACGGGAATAAAGTCGGTCTAGGGGTATTATAATCAGCCTTAGCCCTCTCACTTTAAATAACGTTCCCATTAATATTATATATGCGTTAATGTTATAGGGTAATATAGTAAGTGGGAGATACTAATAGCTAACACACTTTAAAATACTATACATGGTAAAGTAAATAAATTTAATATTAATTAGCGCTAAAGTATTAAAATGGCCTGTAAGCCCTCTTAAAGGAGTTTAAGTCCTTTAGATTTATTTATTTTATCGTATAAATTCTTAGCCAGAAGCAGTAAGCGTGTCTTATAACTGCTTAATTCCAGAGTAAAGATTACTAACCACCTACATTACTTATCTTTTCCTATTTTACTGCTTATAAATGGAATAATTAGCTGGGATAAATCTTAACATGTTATAAATCTCAACATACTATAAATCTTAATATGCTATAAATCTTAATATGCTGTAAATCTTAACATATTATAAATCTCAGTATATTATAAATCTTAATATATTATAAATCTTAACACAGTGTAAATCTTAACATAGTGTGAATCTTAACATACTGTGAATTTCGACACACTGTGAACCATAATAATGTGAATAACTGAATTTCACTAAATAAGTCAGTTAACACTTTAACCTGCAATATGGATTAATTAGTGTATTATTTTACCTGACATAACAGAGACGCTTTCTAATAGTTTAACTTCTAATATGACAGAGCGTACATTTCTATATACTACGTTATAACTACTTAAGAATGTAACAGAGTAAACATTAACCAAGATAAGCCTGTAGTTATTAGTGGGTTAGCTACCTTAGCTTATAAGTGCACGTTACTGTGTAATAAAATAAGATCTTTTAACAGTTTTATTATAACTATTTTATAACATCTCCCAGTCTTAGCGTGGTAATAAGTTCCTTCACCGCTTTTACACTTAATAAAAGCCTTTATAACTTAATATATAATGTAAAATCCTAATAATCCCTTTTTTAATACCTATTCAGTGTTACACAGAGGGTAATACCCTTCTAAACAGAGTTTTAAAGTGCTTCCTTAAGCATTAAACACCTAGACGCTTACTATTATTCTAATTAAGCCTTAAATATACCTAGTAATTTCCTTTACTTACCTATAATAACTTCTATACACTAAGTGATAATAAAGTCGTTATAAGGGCAGCTAGGTTACACATTCCCACATTTAGGTCGATACGTAATATTTCCTTCTACTAGGGTATCCCTAGGGTATTAGATGTCTAATTTATAGTCTAGGAGTTTAAGCCTTATAATAGTGATATTGTGGATAAGATATAAAGAGATGGGGATAAATACCTTATGATAATACAGCTTACCCCCTTTATTATTACAGACTTTAAAGTAGTTATAGCTAAATATTAGGAGTATCTGGGGGAGAACTGGTAAAACTGGGTAGCAGAACAGCCCTAAACCTATTATTAACTTATAGTAAAATTATATATATTAAAGCAGGTAAGTTATTTAAACTTTATCCCCTTAATCGTTTACTAATTTAAATAAAGATTATAACTACGGGAAAAACCCTACTTACTTATCTTAAGCCCTTTACTTTTAGTTACTGTAAGGTGGTGGAGTATACTCTTTCTTTTTATTCATCTGTTAAATTCTTTTTAGCGTTTAAAATAGGAACTGCTTAGATCTCTAAGGAGGACGTCCTTAACATAGCTGCTATATATGACGATTCTTACCCTCTACCTGGTAAGGTAGTGTTACTACCTATAATTAAAGCCTAGTTTAATTAATTTAACAGTTTAATTATAATAGGCTTTTAATAGGGTATAATTAACAGTTTTTAACAGCTTTTATAATACTATAAAGTAGGAAACTAACAGTTACTTTTCGGGACTCTGGCTGTCTTAGCTAATCTTATCTCACGTATAAGAACTAACAGCATTTGCCGTTTTAAAAACTATAATATAAAGGTAGGTCCTTACCTTTATACAGACGGTAATTATTCTCTACTAATAAATTAAATAGGGTCTGTTTATAAATCTTAAGTTAATTAAGATGGTTAAAGCTAGTTTTAATATACTACTTACTTACTTTCACAGGTACTGTAAGTAACTTAAACTTACATAGCTGCTAGAGGAATGTTAGCCTGAGGTGAGGTAATTATATTACGTAATATCTAATCTAGTTAATCTTACTAAAGGGGCTACTTTAAAGTAGTTATAGCAGCTTAGGGAAGAAGGATGGCTGCTACGGCCCACTTTTAATATAAGTTAAAATTATATATTTCCTATTTCTTTTACGAAATCTTAACCTTAATGTGTTAATATGTAAGTAAGGGTAATATCGACTTCTTTTATTAGGAGGCCCTGTCAGTGCTATAGAAGTGATCTGGGCTTATAATATCATACCCTACCCTATATATAAAGTAACCTAATATAATGCCCCTGTTTATTAATAGCCATATGATAAGCCCTAATTTTATTATTTAAAAGCGACATCTCCTACCCTATATATAACACTTTATAAAGCAGATAAAGTATTAATTACCTTCCTAACCTGTAATTACTTAAATAAGTTTACTTTAGGATTATTACCTATTATTTCCCAAACTATTACCTGCTTTCTCTAAAAAATTATACAGATAATTAATATATATCTTTACTTTCCCAGTTACAGTTATAAACGTCTATTAATCATCTAAAGTTTCCTCTACTCTAGTTATAGCAGTTAGGCTTACAGACAGTTTAAATAGCTGGTAAAACACTGTTACTAAAAGTCCTATTATACGTTATCCCCTTTTATCTACTTTTATCCACTATAACCTTTACTAACCTAAGCCTTATAACTTAAGATAACGATTATGTGGCTGTTTTTAGGTGTATACTGATGGCTGCCCTGGCTGGTTAGAATGATTCTAATTATTCTAATTTAGATAATAACTTATTATTAATTACGTCCCTAGATAAGGAGGCTGTAAGCTATAAATTTAAGAATGGCAAGAGATATTATAGTTACTATACTGGCAGTATGTCTCCACTACCTCCACTCCTTAATTAAGGCTGACACTGTTTATAAAGTACTATTTCCTAAATAATAAGGTGAGGTATTTAATAATAGAAGATGTTTTCTTATTTACTAATCTCTATTTTTACTGTTAAAAAGAGTAAAATAGACTGGGTACGCTTTCCCTTAAATGTTTAATATTATAAAGGTATGTTACTAACCTTATATATAGGTTTATAATATCTTATGTTTTAGGTTATTATAGGCAGGCTCTTTTTATCCCCTAGGGGTGAACACGTTAAATAGGTCCTGGATATAGGAACTGGTACTGGAGTCTAGGCTATTAATTATAATAGGTTTCCACTAGCTAGCTCTTCTTTCCTACTGGTAAACCTAAGTATTTAACAAACAGTATAGCGAATGAGAATCCTAAGGTAAAGGTTATTAATATCGATCTTAGTTTCATTTCCCTTAAATAGTTTATACCACCCTTCTCTTTAAGGTTATTACTTTAACTAACTTTACTAGGGTGCCACTAAATGTTAAATTTATAATTAACAACCTTAAAGATAAGTAGAATTAGACAGAACCGTTTAACTTTATTATAGCTTAGTTCCCCTTTAGTTGCTTTAAGTCTCTATTAGACATCTTTCACAAGGTATATAAGTAATGTCCCTATAGTGTAGTATTTATAAGGCCTGAACTGACTTTATATAGGTACCTTAAACCTAGAGGTTTTATTAAAGTATACGATATTAACCTTATCCTTAAGTTAGATAACAGGACTTTAAATGGCAGTTACTTGTAAGCCTTTATAAATTTAGTAATAAAGACGTTAAGATTAAATAGACGATTACTGGATTACGTTGAGAATTATAAACACTGGATAAAAGAGGTGGGGTTTAAGAACGTAAAGAAGACAGTATTCCTCTAATTATAAAACGGTTAGGTAATGGTATTTAGAGAAAAGGATATTAGACTGATAAATTAGGTAAATTTCTTACTGTGGTTAGAAGGACTTTATATAGTGCTTTTTATAAGAGTCCTTAGCTGTTCTATTAAGGAGGTCTGATAGTGTTGTTTAAAGGTATAGTAGGAACTTTTAAACTGGAAGATATATATGTACTTTAAAGTGTAAGTTTTAAGTGTGTATAGTGTTTATTAACTTTTCTTAACGTTACTAATTTTACTATAGGTTTGTTATTTACAGTTATAAGCTGGGTGGTAAAGATATATTAATAATGGGAAACTTAGGAAAGTCCTTCTCTGTTTTATAATTTAAAAGTTAATGTTAACTTAATTATTACTGTATCTGTAATTACTTATTAATAATATTTATAAAGAGTTTATAACGGAAACAGTTAATATGTAATTAAGTAGATAGGTTATATAAAGGTCTAGCTAACTAGTAATGGTTATTTTATGTAAGCTTAGGGTGTATTATAAGTATGTTTCCTATAATGTTACTAATCTTAGATAAGTGTTAAGTAGTGTTAAAATCTTTATTATATAATATTATAAAGACGTTACGGTAAACTTGCTATACTGGCTGTTATAAGGTGGAGGGCCTTTAATAGGTGCCTAACCTGTTTCTTATGCTATAAGGGCTGTAAGTTACACCTTAGACGTTCTTTACTGTACGTTTAAGTACTTTACATAGCATTACTTTATCTGGCCCAGCCTGTGAGTTTAAGTTTATCTGTTTAGAAAGCATAGCCCTTAGTTATATTCTATTAAAGCTAACCTGTAATGCCCTGTAAATTAGCTGTAAACACTATACGGCTCTGTTAGTGACGTGTTTTAGCCATTATTATTAACTGTGCCTTAAAGTTGCTCCGTGTATACTGTAAGTTTAATGCAGCTGGCTTAACCTGGTGATAATTGACTAAACAGCACTGTTTTTATAAATTTGTTTTAAGACTAGTAAATTAATAATTAACTGTGTATACGCTATTAAAGTGGAAATCAGACTGCCATTAGTGATGCAGGGACTTATATAAGGTTAGTAGAGCCGTATAAGGTGTATAATAAACTGGTTAAGTATCTCTCTCAGTTTAATAATAGTTATTAGTTTTTATATAATGTATCTTAAAAGTAAGTTACTTTTCTTAAAAATTTTTCACTTATAGTAAGACAGTTAGCTTATTTATAAGACAGGTATTTACCACCTTTAATACTCTAGCTCTTCTTCTTTACGTTATTTATACCATTATAGGGCTTAATTATATTGATTATACAGTATTTTGGAACTTATACTGCTAACTTTTTCTTAAATCTATTAAGTAGCTTTATAAAGTCCCAGTCGCTTCACTTTTTACAATACTAGGTTATTAAAAAGGTAATTAATATAATAAGCGGCTTTTATATACAGTATTTAGAAAGTAAGTGGTTAATTAAATTATTATAACCTAGTAACTTTCTGGCCCCTTTTCTTAAGTTACCTGTCCTTTTTATAGGTGGTAAATCCCCTGTATAATATCTTTACACTTGCTTTTTAGATTAAATCCCAGCCATCTTTATTCCTAAAACTCCTATTACTTTATTAATCTTAAGTCACCACCTTCCTATCTATTACGCCTTTATAAGGTGTTTAACATTAAGTTGTTATATAGCTTGTTTCTTTTACCTTATAAAGAAGGAAGTTAACTGATTAGTAACTCTTTAAAGCACAGTATTGTGGTAACGTAGCTAACTGAAACTTCTTTACAGGCCTTTACCAGCATTATGGGTGGTGGGACCCTATATATAAGTGCTACTGTAACTCTAACGGTTATATTTGCCTAGTAATAGTTAATAATTATAATTATTAAATAGATCTTTTATATAAATCTAGTGGCCTGGCTTAGGAGAATACCACTATATACGCTTTTATAGTCTGTTATAACTTCTCAATTAACAGAGGTATGCTTACCTGTAACAGGATTGTTTAAGGCCTATTAGCAGATGAGTTGAGATCTTAATAGAAAAGTTATAACTCTTTATAATAAGTAATTAAGCTTTAACGTCTCGTCCTAATGGTTATAAGTGGCGTGTAACTTACCTTAGTGTATAGGCTTCTTAATCCTTATAATAGTCTTAAATAACGTGGTCTTACTAACACTGTTAGGGCCGATTACGCTAATAATACCGTTATGTAATAATGTGAACGATAAGTCCTTAATAAGGATGTAGTTATTAACCTCTTTTAGGCCTTTATGTGGGAGGTGTGGGGCTTAATCCCACCTTCCTAGTAATATTTCCAGCCAGCCCTTAATTATAGCTTTCCTTCTGTAAATTACACATATTAATACATTATTATTACTGCTTACCTTTAACACCTTACCCTTAACTGCCTAGCTGTTAAGGTATAGGCTGTAAGTATGGTTAGCCTTAACTAATATCTCCTTATATTAGGTGAGATGTGACTTAGATAGTAGGCGTTTGTTAAGCGCTTATCTATCTTAATGTCTTTCTTACCTTACACCTGTAGCTACTTACGTAGTTGTCCTTATAAGGGTATAAGTGGCTGGGATAATAGTGAGCATGGCGCTGGCGTATAAGGTTAGGTGCTGCTTAAGTTATAAAATTAATTTGGTGTTAAGGTGGTTTATAGGCTTATTAAGGTAGCAGGTTAGGCTTTACACCGACGTTTATATTAAGTAGTATCTTAACGTTAGTGTTGGGCTCTTTTATTAATACGCTAATCTTATTAAAGTGCACTCTTATATAGTAAGGTGTTTACTTACTAGTAGGATGTTTTAACAGCTTATAAATTCCATAACGTATTAGCTTATTAGGCGTGTGGACCTGCTACACGTGGGTGGTTGGCTAGCGAGAGCGTTTTCCTTTAGCTATGCCTTATATAGATTATAGTTAGGTTAAGTGATTAGTGTAGGTACTGGATCTTAATATGTATGTTAAGCTAGAGCTTCTCTATTAGTTAGGTGTAGGAATAGTGTGTATGACTAGAACACCACACTAAACCTGTACTACCCTGGTGTTAATCCGCCTGCTATTTAGCAGGATCTTATTATACGTTAGTGGGAGTAAGCCGGCTAGGTTATTAAGTGCTGTTAACTTATTACAGTTTAACAGCCTAAGAAGGATAACGAACTGTTATTAAACTGGTTTAGGATTGTGATAAACTGTTATTTATATATATACTAACTGGTTATAATACTTAACTTTAACATTACGATAACTATTTAGAGCGCCTTAGTGCTTATCTTATGTAGTAATTACGTGATAGTCGTTAATAGTAGTGTAAATATAGTGGCTTTAAGGATATTATTAAACTTAATAATTAAAAGATCCTTACGTAAGTTAAGCTTTTAAGTTACCTTAATAACGTAAATTATTAAAGAGGTTATTTACAGTAAAGACTGTAATGGGCTGGTTAGAACGTTTAAGTGTACGTTATCCCTAGTAGTAAGGTAAACGGACAGATTAGGGTAAGACATTTGAAATCGGCTTTACTGTAATCCTATTCTTTACAGATTTATAAAAAACCCTTAAAAAGTTACTTAAGGTGGCTGTAATTAACAGTGTCTTATATTAACAGATTTAACAGATTATCACACTGTTACTACTTAGCTTAACACTTTACATTTAAGTGTTCCTATTAATTATTAGCTCACCCTAACTTTATTATCATTTAAGGCTATTATAATTAAGGGCACCTTAATAATAGCGACTTATATAGTCTTGAATAGATAGCTAGTTAAGAACTTTAATTATAATAACGTAGGGGAGCTTTAAGGAGCGTCTTTATCACTTCTTCCCTTTTTAAACACGCCTTTAATATCCTAGTGTAATATGTAACGCTAATAGACCAGTGTGATAATAAGTGAGATTATTTAAGCCAGATGTGTATAAGGATACGCCATGTACTGTTATTAACCTTACTAACACATTGTAACATCACCTAGCGGCTTATTAATAAGTTAATAATACTGGTCTTAAATAACAGCGTATTACCACTTAGTTTATAACTATAATAAGCCAGTAACTTATTTATAAACCATATACTCACACACTTCCCTAACGTCTTAACTAGGTTTAAGATCCCGTTTATCACTAAGGCTATAACTGCTAAGTTTAACTGTACAGGGCTCTTTACACCTAAGCTTATATAAGGGCTGTAAGGTAGAAGGTAAGGACACGTCCAGCTTCGTAAAGGCCGTCACTACAGCTAAAGCGGCCAACGTTACAATTATTATAATAGGTGGCCAGGTCAGGCTGTTTAGCCGCAGCATTATAAGTGAGGGTAACGATAATAAGTTGCTGGAGCTGCCTGGCGTACAGCGCGAGCTTATAAAGGCAGTGTTTACTATTAATAAGCCCGTTATACTAGTACTGCTTACAGGGTTACCCTTATAATTAGCTAGGCGTATAATTAACTAAGTGCTTAACCTGTCTGGCACTAAGTAATCTATTACCTGTAAACCTAGAGTTATGCTCCAGGTGTTCTTTATTAGGGAGGGTAGCGCTATACTTACACCTTTTTATAAAATCTTCTTAACTTATATATAAAAGATTAACTATGCCCTTATTATTAAGTTAATATTTCAGCTTTCCCTTTTATAAAGATTAGTGTAGGCCTTATTTACTTATTATAAATGGAAACTGGTGTTTTATTTTTTCACATTAGTTAATAACATTAAATATCTAATAGAATTAACTTTACTATTATAAGGCGGCTTAAAGAAAAGGAAAGGAAGGGAAGTAGCTGGATAGCTTTATAGTTAACGGACGGGATTTATCTCACCCTAGCCTAGTGTAAAATAAACCACTATATTAGCTTATCTTTCCCTAACGTTACTTTATAACACTTTTAATTTAATTTAATCAGATAATAATCTATAATTAATCTTTCTTCTTTATTATATATAACCTTAACTGTTACTTTTTAAAAGGGGACTAGTAAGGGCCTTAACCACAGACCTGGCGCTTACTACTTACTCCTTTAGTAATAAAGTTACTATTACTCTTAATAGCTTTAAAAAGACTGTTATAGTTATTATCGTTATTAGTATTAAATAAAGAATTACTTTAACCTAACACTTATTTAATCTTAATATATTTAGATAACGTTATTATAGGTTAAAGAAGATAGCCTAGCTGTCTCTATATTATAGCCATTTCCTAAGTGTAATTACATATAAATCTAAGGCATATCTGTAATATAATCGCGCTCTTCTTTACGTTTAAGAAGCTAAAGTCACTCTTAAGTAAGGCTTTAAAAGATACGTTATCCTTAGGAATCCATCTCCATACCATCTCTGTTAGCTAAAAAAAGTACTTAACTTAAAAGCTGTATATACTGTAACTATCTAACAGGATATCCCTTAAACCTTTTAACTTAATAAGTTTTACAGCTTATTCTTAAGGAATAGTTATAAGCTTCAGTCACTTAACTGTACATATACCCTTTATAATATCTTTACTTACGTTAATTTCAACGTAAAGCCTTTTTTATAAGGCAGGTTTTACAGGGTTAAGTTAGTAATAGTTTAACTTAATAATAACAGTATCAGTCTTTATTAACCTATATAGGCCGTTAGGGATAATATTTAGTGTAGCTGTTAACAGTAGGGTTTTAAGGGTATTAGTTTTACGTTAAAATACTTACTTAATAAGTAGTAAGGAGGGAAGCTAAATAACAGGTGTGGAAATAAAGATGCGTTTAATGTTAGAAATTAATATCTGGGATTCTAGGGTATTTATTATACTTTATATATTTATGTTTATATATTACATGCTAAACTGGACTTTATCCTAGATAAGGCTTAAACCTTAAACCTTAGTTATTATTATTACAGTGATTTAATGTAAGGTTTAAGGTAGAAGTAACCCTAATAAGAGTTAAAGTAATTCTCTAAAAGTTATAAAGTAAGATGTTAGAATAAGCTAGGCTGATATATTATTAATATTATACACTGTAATTACTTTACCTGTAAATTTAAGTTAGTTTATTTTAATAATCTTAACTTAGTCCCGCTTTTATTATTATCACCTATTAAGTATAGCTGTTTTATATTAAGCTATACCATCTAATCTTTAAGGTAAGTTAGGTATTTATCACTTTATATATTAACGTTAAAGGGATTAATTTAACTAAAGTTATTAAATCTAAACATTTAATTTGTTAAGAATTATAAGTAAAAGGGTTAGCTTATAAGGGATTATTTTTAAGAACATACTTAATATATAACTTATATTGTTAATTACGTTACTTAAAGGAATCTAAATGTTTTAAGGTAACACCTTTTCAGTTTTAAAACTAAGCAGTTACTAAGTTAAATTAGCTTTAAACTTCACTCTTAAGGTACCACGTTTAACTTTAAGCTTCGCTCTTAAGGCATCACATTTAAGTGCTTTTAAGGATAGTTTAAAGTTAATAAATCCCATCTTAAGTTACGTTTTTATTAAAAATAACGTTATTTTTATAAAAGTTAAAAGCCAGAATTTAAAGCTTAGCTACCTTTATAAGTTTCTTAACTGGAGACTTTTTCACATATATAAGAAGTGTGATATAAATAGGGAATATATACCCCAGTTAAAGGTGTCCGTTTTAAGGCCGGACAGCCTATCTATATTAACGGCTTACTTTAACGTATTAAAAGTATCTCTAATAACAAATACTAACATTTAATTATAAACTAGTGTAATATAGTAAAGGGTATATTACTGTTAACCTTCCCCTTTTTAATACGATTTATTAATTAATTACTTAACTGTTAAATATATCCCTATACAGGTAAAGAAAGGGGGACACTTATATTATAAGTATCCTTTAAATACGGCTATTACTAGCACTTTAATCCCTACCCTTAGTGGATTAAATAGGCTTAAGTCATTTTTATTAAAAGTAAAATGTTAAAGGATTCTAATCCTAAATGCTTTTCACCTGCTAACTTCCCTATTCTCACAAATTTAATACTCTTATCCCCACTTATTATTAACACTAATACCACCCTTATCACCCTTACTATCTATAGACTACTATTACCTATCACCCAGCAGCTTTAACCTATAGCTATCCTATATAATTTATCTAGCTTAAAGCAGTCCTTAGCCTTAATTAAGCCGTAAAGGGGGCCTTAAAGCTTTTATAAAAGTATTAGACCTTCCTTATTAGGTAATTTAAAAACTCCATTATAATATTAGCTTTAACGTAAGTGCCCTTTACTTAAATCCTGTATTTTATATATAATGTAGACTAACTATATTCTTATTATAATTATTAACGTATTAGTTAATAAAGGCAGTTAAGTTAGGTAAATATTTAATAATATTATTAAATATATAACCTGTATATTTAAAATAGAATATAATACTTATTTTACCGTGTTTAGAAAATGTTAACTATCTCTTAGTATTTTCCCTAATAAGACTTACCATTATAAGAATGTAATCTTTTATACCGTGCCGTACTTACCACCCTTATTATACTATTACCTATTACCTAATAACTCCAGCTTATAACTATCTTATGCTATTCTTATCCTACTTAAGGCAGTCTTTAAGCTTTATTAAGCCGTAAAAGGGCCCTAAGCCTTTATAAAGGTACTAGACCTTCCTTATTAGGAAATTCAAAAACTTTATTATAACGTTAGCTTTAATATAGGCACTCTTCTTTTAAATCTTATATTTTATACTTAATGTAGATTAATAATGTTTTTATTATAATTACTAATGTATTAGTTAAATAGAGATAATTAAGTTAGGTAAATAGTTAACATTACTGTTAAAACTTATATCTTTAAAATAAAATATAATATTTATCTTACTATATTTAAAAAGTGTTATCCTTTATCTTATATCTTAAAAGCGTAAATTACTTAACTACCTCCCTTCCTATACCTTCCCTAATAAGACACACTCTCTAATAAGGTTATTATAAACATGTAACTACCTAATACTATATCTAGAAAGTGTAAACCATATATAGCCCTTTATACCAGATCTAGGAAGTATAAGATACCTAGTCGTCCCTACCTATACCTTTTAAGCTGTAATATACTCTTTAGCAACACTTTCCTATATAAGTAAATATGTTAATATATAGGCTGTAACTATCCTAATTCCAGTAGGTTTAACTCTAACCTTAAGGCTTAATAACATTAGGCTAGCTTTTTTAATTACAGCTTATTTATATATAATTACCTTAATAGATATATACTGGAGCTTACTTATTTAAAACGATACGTTTTAACCTATGGTGCTCTGTTAAAAAGTCTGTAACTGTTTTAAGTATATTTATAAAGTTAGTAAAAGTCGAAACTTACTAGGCTGGAGAGTATAAACTGTAACGTGCCGAAGATTTTAATAGTATATTTATTTTATCTGAACGATGTAATTCACAGTAATAAAAACCTGTAATTAGGGGCTTAGAGAAAAAAAGAGAGGATTAGGTACGTAATTTACAGTGATGAGAGTCTCTGGTTAGGGCCGAGCCTTTAATGGGTACTT
>Ga0247781_1000304_pt1 | contig 14885 bp, 10 predicted proteins | sample UWRJL184509B5_FD_179922 | JGI IMG/M metagenome (GOLD analysis project Ga0247781, IMG submission 179922) | Plant litter microbial communities from Arlington Agricultural Research Station in Wisconsin, United States - UWRJ-L184-509B-5 | ecosystem: Environmental > Terrestrial > Plant litter >...
GTCCATTGTCGGAAGTTCAGAGTTATGATGATTAGAGGTGAAGGGTCGAGATCGGCGATGGGTGGCTGTGGGTTTTCTATGTCAGATGGGATCGAGTGATGGAGAGGAGGATATGGATGAGAAGGAATGGGGGTGCTTTTACGAGGTGCTTTTTGTGTGGCGAGTATATAGAGATGATACAGGACACAATTCGAACATTCTTGCTGTATATAGAGTATGGCTTTTCTCTAAGAGTTCAATGGCATGAGATTGCAGAAGGATACGATGCGATAGGAATTTTAGTCTTATTCCTTGATGCTGTTCAAATATATCTGCGACTGGTCTTGACGGACCTTTTAAGGTGTACTTTATCTCGGGATTCTGGGGTGCGGCGACAACGTCTCGCTTTGGAACTGTTGCTTGTCCTTGATCTGGGGTGGCTCCTTCCTTTTCCGCCTTTCGCTTTTAAGTCTTTCGAGCTGGTGATCGTGGCTGTCCGTTCCAAGATCGGCCTCCCCTCGTTTGCTGGGTCAGCAATGCTTCGCGTCTCCTGGAGCCATGCACCCTGGCACAAATCTCATCTCATCGAATGCCGAACATTCTGCAGGGTGTATACAATGGGGAGAGGACTCCATGGTTTGGATGAATCGCAAGGACGGCAGTTTCTCGCCATAATCTACCGCCGGCGGAGAGGAGTGTCCATAATCGCGACCTTTGAATCCATGGCGAAGAAAGCACCAGCACCTCGGCTTGTTCTACATTTGACACAACGTAGTAATGAATGGGAGTCCGTATGATGTGTCGATCACTCGGATCGTCTGTCGATGATTTTAATTACGAGGCTGCGGACACGATGCGGCCAACCAATAGGAATTTATCGTTAACTGACACACAATGTTCCACGGTGGAACGACTTTGTGTTTTGTTGAAAGCTGCAGACAACTGTTCAATCAGTGCATGTGGAAATCCACTGAGTATCAAGGGACGGTTCTTCTCATTTCGGTGTGCTTATAAAAAAGCGACAGGGAATTGGTGATGCTAGTGAATTTCCAGTAACTGGCATTTTTGTTTTCAGAGTCTGCTTCATGGCTGTATGCGTATGTGCTGTCTCGGTAGAAAAGAGTGGAATGAGCACGTATCCATGTATGTTAGACTTTGCGCCGGGCGGCGGTGTGGGCTGCTGCCACCTGGCGAATTGTGGTGAGAGTTTTCTGTGTGGGCTATATGGGTTGGGTTTGCACAAGTAAAATCAAATGCTCAGTGGTGTAGTTGGCATTGCGCTCCCTCCTAGTGCTGGTCTAGGCCTTAAAGTGCGCGGATCTTCAATCCTTTGAAGGTAGCGGCGGGCAGCGAGGTCTCTGGTTCGATCCGGGGCTGGGCAAATTCTTTTTTTCATTAACCAAATTGATAAATTGTATTTCTTTCCCATATTCCACAAATACTTGCCGTGAATTGCAAATATGATCTAATTTTGTTTTGTTCGTATCTTCCTTGATCTCATTCGGAGGCTCAACGCGATAATCTCCGTTAGGCTCTCGTCAGCTCAGCATACGCTTTGTTAGCCCCACAGCACCCCAGCCTGATACACCACCAATCTACTACGGGCTCCAGCGTGAACTTCAACGCCGAATCCCGAAATGGGAAACGAGAGGAAGCCTAGCTTTCGATCTACGGAATAGTATTCCTTACACTAGGCCAGGAGGGTGCCTAGCGTGCCGGTTTTTGACGGGTTTCCATGTGCATGCTAGGGCACGTCGGCACTTGTTCCACGACAGGAACCGTGCTCTTCCCCCGCACCAGTTCCCTTCAACGAGGTGTGGAATCATTATTCCCGTAAAGAAACCAGAACTTCAAACGACGAAGTAGGAAAAACCAGCGCATCTGACTGACATCTATTTACTGCTGAATACCAAGCAAGACGCAATGGCAGCAAAAACCACCATCAAAGTCCCCCATCTTGGTGGTATCACCGTCGGATACCGCCTCTCAAGCGCGTACGACTCGGCCAAGCCCACGGCAGTGCTCATCAACTCCATGTGCACCACGTCCTCCCTCTACGACTCTCAGTTCTCCAGCGAGAAGCTCACCTCGGCCGTCAACCTCCTCGCCATCGAGCCGCTTGGCCATGGCGCCACGACATTCACGAATCCCACTGTCTCGGAGCAGCACTTCAACTACTGGGACTCGGCCATCATGGCTCTTCAGGTCATGGAAGCCTTGAACATCAAGAAAGCCTTCGCACTCGGAACCTCCCAAGGCGGTTGGATTGTCGTCCGCATGGCCTTGCTCGCGCCGGAGAGAATCCTCGGTCTTCTACCGCTGGGCACATCCATGGATTGCGAATCTGCGGATTCCCGCGCAAAGGGCTGCTGGGACCCGCAGACGCAACTGACGCCGTTCCTGGGCGGATGGACCAGCCCCGTGCCTACGCCCGAGTTTGTGGTTGAGGAGGTCTGGAGGGGGATGGTCGCGTCCTTGGGATTCGGGGATGCCGTGTCGCAGGAGACGATTGCATTCTGGAATGATACGGTCAGAGATGTGTATACCGGTGATGAGGGGCGACGCAAGGTGCGCATGGCACTGATCTGCTTGTTGGAGAGGGATGGGTTGCTCTTCAGGTTGGCGGATATCAAGTGTCCCGTTCATTGGCTTCAGGTACGTTCCCCCTTCCGACGTTATATCGGGTTACAGCTTGTTAACTCGATCTCGGTACGAATCTAGGGCAATCAAGATCCTGTCTTTGGAACGACAGTGCCAGAGGAGCATATCAAACTGTTTACCTCGTCAGCCGAGGCTAAGCTCACGTTTGTCGAAGGTGGACACTACCTGAATGCGACAAGCCCCGAAGAGGTTGAGGATGCTCTGCTGAACATGATTGGAAAACACTCCCCCACGATCTAAGGGCAACTTGTTGGCAGTCTGTTGGAAATTGTTCGACGCACAAGAGCATTAATACAAAGATGCAATGGGAGCTCAGAGCCATTGGTTATTGGAAAAGGAAACGCAGCGTAATTGTGTTTGGATAATAAACTGAGGGGAAAGAGACTAACACCTTCAAAAAGGGAAAGTCCTGACCATGTTGAAAATACGGCAGAAAGTTCCGTGTCCATTGCCATTTTTATAAGTATAATCTCCCTTTTGCATTTCTTCCCTTATGCGCTGAACTGGGAACCCAATTCATCGGGGACCAGAGTAAAAGAAGAGAACATTGCGTAAGGAAGCCCGCCTTCCATCACTGCATGCTACCAACCAAAATCATGTATTGAATCGGCAACGACGAAACAATAGTCCTACAGCGGGCAACCGCCATTATATCTAGTCGAACGATGCTAGATAGAAAATATTTGCCCCCATCCACCACTTTAAGGAAGATTCGCTCTCTGCTACCTACCTACTCAAAGATACCGGAGCGTCGACCAAAGCCCTCCGGAGTCGGCATCACTGGTAAACACAGATCATCCAGTATAAGACATGCCGCCGCATGTCCCGTCTTCGCGGCCGACCACCTTGCGGCAGCAGGACCACCTCATGACTGTCTCCTGGTCCTTCGCTATGTCTCCGTAGTCACCGCCACCGATGGTCTCTGCACAGATGGGCTGGCCTAAAGGACGGGAAGTCGAGTTAGTCATCTTCTGAATGTGTGCAAAAGCAAAAGGGAAATCAATAGAAAATTGAGGAGCGAGGACGTTTGAACCCAGCTTTGGACAAACAGAGCACCGCTGGATAAATAAGGTGGTAACAGTTGTTTACGCCAGGCGGTGTACTAAGCTGAATGAACGCCTTCTGAATTCTTCACGTCGACTTTTCCACCCTTGCTGGCCGACTTGCTCTTCTTCGACTTTGAGACCCGGTTGCTCTTCGGCGCCTGGGAGGTGCGGATTACTGGCATTGTGGCCCAGCGCGGGAGGGACAGTAGGCGTTCGGGATTAACAGAATCCCATGCCTTATCTTGCGATGGCTGAAATGTGATGTTCTGTCGATGGGGTATGGGGGTTGGAGGGGCTGGTGACTTGTCTCGTCGCTCCAGAGTAATCGGTTCCTCGCGTGGTGTGGCGGGTGCATCTTCCGCCGGCGCCTTGGCCCAGCATACTCGTCGGGACTAGTATGTCCGCGATTATTGCATTTGGGGCAGATGAGTCGATACCACTTCTTCGTCATGGTGATGTTTCCGAATTGGAGGAGATTTGGCACTTGTAGATTGATCTGGGATAGATGACAAGTCGATCAGCCACTGCACAGATGAATGCGCATTGTGAAGGTATGGAGAAGCCGAATGGGACGGTGCGCAAGCAGGGCCTTTCCGTTGAACAGCTATTGGTGAAGTGCAGTCTTTTCAATGTATCGTAATTGACTATCGCGGTGCATGATTGCTGGAACGCGCGATCCAAAGGATCAAGGACGAGCTAGGCAGATGCCAGGCCTCTTCTCAATCCAGGAATGATGATTTGAATTACTGCCATCAGGCAAATAATTAGTAGATAGACTTACTTATTAACGCCGGGAATAAATAAGTGAAGAGCTAATGGTGGTACGGATACGTCATATGCCGGAAAGATCGACTTTGACAACGTGGAAAGTGATGTTGGCAGCGCTGCTTGGAAGAACACGAACGAGAGAGAAGAAAATGGGGGTGTTTGTGTTGTCGGCGGAACGCTTTGAGGAAGCCTGAAGCGGCCAGTAATGGACCCACAACGTATAGTCGTCTGAACACCGTCGTCTGATCACATTCGTCTGAACATATGCGCTGCTTTCTAGGGGGATGATAAAAGAAATAGTGGGGTTCCAACGCCGCAAACCTGGGGGGGATTTACGGCAAGGACTGGTTTGTTCAAGGGCCCACTATACCGTGCCAACTTCAAGACCAGATACAGCAACCCTGCTGTAAGATGTATGTTTGTTTATTGAGAAACTGAGAGGATCTAAATCTGAGTATCAGTTCACAGTTTCTCGCAGAGGGCACGGAGGATTCGGCAGCTAATACCAGGTAGTAAGGACAAATTAGAAAAGAGGTCGAGGATTAAAAAAGAATTAAAGTAAATATATAAATAAGAGTCACATTTCAGGTTAATAAGTAGAAGAATGGAGAATGTTATTTAGAATAGACATATATTTGTAGAAATTTCAAGAGGGTTTAGATGACGAGGACCAAAAAGAGTGACTCGTCTCGTCCCTCCCCTAGGAATAAGAAGCTCGGTCTTTGATACACCTGCTCTATTTTATTAGTTAAACGCTGCAATCACTTGGTGAGGTCCTTATAGAACCTGAAAATACCTTTTGCAGCATGGTTCTTGGGAAGTCTAAAATCCCACTTCGAGTTAGTCACGATGGGATCTTTGCCGCCGGGGATAGAGTCCCATGACCTATCGAGGGTGAAGCCGCCCGTTGTCTCCTTGTGTGGTCGCAAGTCGGCAAAGCCGGCCGCGATGATGAGCAGAGCAATAGCTTCAGCGTTCTCATAAGCCATGTCCTTGGTCTCCTTCATAATATAAGCCCAGCCAGCGGTTTCTTGGCCCCCGAGGCCAGTGCTGGTGCCGTCAGTGTATCCGTAGGCGTGGGTGTGCATGAATTCGTGCGCAACGGTCAAAGTCATCATGGCCTCACCGAATTTGGCCATCTCGAGTGTTGCGGGATAACAGGGGATACCTGTCTTGGCAATCCAGGTCTTGAGGCCTTCCACCGAAAGGGGAAGGTTTGAACTGGATGCTTTCCAAGCGGAGGGCAAGATGTCTATGGTGCACCGTTTCGGATTCTCTTTTCCGTTCGGCCCCTTGTATCCGTTACATTCCCCGATGGTAATTCCATTATCTTCCTTGCGCGCTGCCTCTAGGTCGCCGCATGTCTTGAGGTGGTTGATGGGGTCCTCCCAAATGCCATCAAAGGAGTCACCAGTGATACGTTCCGCAGTGTTATTGTAAATCCTTACATGGGCCTTCTCACGATCCCCAGTCCGTTCCCAGTCCGATGCAAAGTCCTTCAGGGTCTCGATCACTTGATCAGGAATAGACTTCTTAGGTCGCAACTCGCGGTCCATGTCCTTCTGCCCGTTTAGCTCGAACCAGAGGTCCGGAAGAGGAAACTCGGCCGTAGAAGTCTTGGGGGTCTTAAAAATAATGTTGAAAATCCGGGCGAAGTCCGTATCGGTAGGGCTTTCAAGCCTCTCAACCGCACGACCAGCAAGGGTCTGAGCCTCGACAATGAAGTTCTCAAACTTGGGTTTAAATAGTCCACCACAGGACGAGTCAATCCAATAATACTTCATCTTGATCACAGTTTCCTTAATCTAAGTTCTTACTTGTGTTAAATGTTCAATTACTTAGATTCTATGACTGTGTGTCTCTGAGTGACGAGGAAAATTAAATGTAGAAGAAGGAGAATCTTACCATGTTTAAATACTTTCAACATCTCATGAAAGGGGCTTCGTCTTTTACGGTATTATGAGGGTTATTTTGTGGACAATCTTATTGTTTTCTGGATGTTCAAGTTGTTGGACGAACATGATAAAGGAGAGGACCGAGTTCTGCGCTAAGATAATTAGGTACGTAACGCCCGGGAACAAAGAACAGGAGCTTACAAATAAAGGCATTATTGCCTAGCTTCCGAGGGCTTTGTTCCTTGAACAACCCTTCTTCCCTCTCCCTTAACAATCTTATTGTACTTAGAACCAAAACAAAGAAATAATTTTATTAACGCTACTTAATGCGGTAACAGTGTTTAAATTGGCCGTGTGTGTTCTATGTAATTGTAACTATTCAGAGCAGTTGCACTGCTCTGCGTGTGCAAGAGCTCTCTCCACAGTAGGGTTCCGAGCAGGGCGGATCTGGCTAGGAGCGCCTGGCGTGGAGTGCTTAGTCATGACGGCATTCGCTCCGTTCTGTTCCAACAGATGGTCTGTTTTGAAAGGCACGGTTAGCAATGTCTGTTCGCCATAGCAGGAGATAAAGTAGGTAATTCCAAGCACGAAAATAGAAAATGACTATCGTCGCCCCATCCGACATTGGAAGTCGACACATAGTACGACGATCCGGGATAGTATTACCAGGAAAAGACAGGCCGGGAACTACCCAATGCCGCCAACCCGGGGTATTGCCAGCCACAAACTAGCACAGGAAACACGCACTGGAATAACAGATAAAAGACGCCGCAAAAGAAGTACTGACCAGAGTCAACAACGCTGTTCGGGTCCGTCACCTGGGCTTCCGTCTTCGTTTCCTTCTTAGGCCTACGGGGCCGCTTCGGGGACACCGTCGCCTTGATGACTGGCGTCTTACCCCATCTCGGGAGGGACAACAGTCTCTCGGGATCGACCTCGTCCCAAGCCTTGTCTCCCGAGGGGGTCCAGTTAGACATTGGCATGGAGGGGCGTGGCGGGATGGGCGGGGCCGAGGACTCGGAAGCAGACGAGGAAGCGCCCGCGATAGTCAGAGGGGGAGGCTCTGTCGTCACCTCGGCCCAGCAATAGCCGGCGGTGTGGCCACGGCCTTGGCACTTTGTGCAGACGAGGGTGTACCACTTCTTAGGCATGCTTGTGGTTTTGGTTGGAGGGTTGGAGGTATGGTGTTGATCGATTCGCTGGGTGAGACGATAATTGGATTAGTCGGCGTACAGGCGAAAGGAAAAAAGGATAACAGCAAGTACTCGAATAAATCTTACGTGGTAGGTATGGGAAATAGCGTGTTGGGTCTTGATTTGATGTTGAACAAATTGTTGTTTGGGCAAATATTTTATGCTGGCGAGAGAAAGATAGTGTCGGGTGTCTTGCAAAGAAAACCCAGAATGGGGAATGGGGGAAGGAAATGGTGGGGTTTTAAGTGCGCAAGGCTTTGATGGAAGCGTCCAGTCACGGGATTGTGGTTCAAGCTCACAAGCTGTTTGTTGTTCCGACGACAGAAGCAAAACGAAGAAGCTGGAAGTCGATGCTGCGAACGGCGGCCGTTAGTTGTTTATGGGACCTGCTACTGCCTGACGTCCGTGACTTGCCACAACAACCCAGACAGTTTCCTTCAGATGGAATTTCACGAAGCTGTCCATTTTCCCTCGGTGGCCTGTAGAGGCTGCTCAATCAGCTCATTCTCTCGGGCAAAACGGCCGAGGAGCAAACGTAACAGTGGACTTCAAGTTAGGTCTTGATTTGATAAGCTTGTAATATCACTGCTCGCGGAATACTCGCTTGGTCGCAAGCCCGGACGACCCTCTTCTCCAATAATAAACTAAATCTGACCTACTTAATAACCACAAGCCTATTCATGACGGAACTCCGACGTAGGGAGACGCAGCAGTGTTAAATGAGATGAAGTTTGAATCTGTCAATTGACTTTCTTGCAGTTCTCGTCGAGCTTTACCCGTGTTCAACGCCTTGTATTAGTTCTCTTCGGATATGACTTTCTTATTTGACATGAGGTGACCATCTTGAGAATACCGGGCTGCTCGGGATCTTCGAGTAACTGTTTACTAGGTTTGGTTGACGTCAACGCGTAAATTCTTTTCATCCATTCTTTCTCAAGGTATCTAGGCTGCTCTATCTGGTCTTTACTTGCACGTAGTTAGCATGGTGGGTCTATTAACAAACAGCCCTGCAATATTTGCCTCCAGGTTGGAATGACAACCCAACCGTCCCATTTACTTCCATCGACGTCCCTAGCAAACAGTCGAGCAGCTCAGACGACCATATGCTGTGGGTCTATAACTGGGCCCTTCCCCCAAGTCTTCCTGACAGCACAAAGCCCCGCCATTTTCTTCTCTTATTAGTGCTATTCCCAGGAGCCTCTGCCATAAGTTCAGCCTCACCAATGACCATTGTCGAGCTGAGCCTGGTGTCTAACGGATTTTGTGCTTCTTGTCGGAGCTTGTTCTTTAACATCTACTAATTTCACCGGCCAGCAGACAACAAGTCCAGAATATTCCAAGTATTAGAAAGTGTCGCGAAACTAGGTTGTGTTTTTTGTAAACTTGCTGCTAATAGCTAGGGGTTTTCTCTTGTCAAAAACGCGTACGAGGATTGCGGTATTTCATTCCACTTACACTAACGATTTAGACAACTTGTGAGGGCTGGGATGGGTGACGGATAGTATGGTTACCATTTAGATTAATAGCAATTGGTAGTTACAGATTGCAGTCCCTGCAAGATGTGGTGCAATTTTGCTGATACTTTTTTTCGGCCGTGTGAATTTGTGTAAAGCTTGACTAATGTTAACAGGGACTGCAGGGTCCGCTGCTCGTGCCGCCTTCGAATTCCGTGAACGATCACTGTTGATTTTGCTAACACTTGCACCACAACCCACGACTGTATGGTACCGTCTGAAGCATGGTTACTAACGAGGCTGATAGATGTTGTCAGTCCATATTGAACCCTAATTGAATCATTCTGCGAATCATGAGGACCGCAAGGGTTATATAAAGTGAAAGTGAGCATTTGTCTGCTCGTGCAGTAAATAGAGCACAGCTTCCATGCGCTACACTCATCCACTAATGGACTGACTACGCGGTTCGCCTCAAAGCTATCAATATTTACGATTTTGAACACAAGCCTCCGGTTGCACCTTTATTGCGGGTGAACCTTTCTGGATGCCTATATAGCTACACGGAATCTAGTAGTGGGTTGCATCAGGATTAGCTTGTTGTGCATCTTCCAAAATTCGGTTGCCGAGTGCGGTTATTAGAACTTCAAGACCGTTAAAGCTATAATGAAGAATAATTAAATTAAGAACCTAGTTGTAGAACCTTTGCCTCAAAGTGGAATTTTCATGTCTTAAAGCATCTAAAGAGAATCTTCAAAAAGAATTATTAATGTAATGCAAGTTGAAAAAAAAAATCTTTCATTAAAGGCCGAACCCAGGGTCGAACTGGGACCTCTACGACCAAGGCCCAAGAACATAGCAGGGGCGTTTCTGTCGAGCGCACTTCCCATTGAACCATACTGCCAAATAATTACTTAATGTTAATTAACCTGTGCACAACTAGACCGCCCCATGTACCACCACCACACCTGCCCAGCAGTTTGTTCGTCGCATGTCAAGCGTGTCAATCGAACCTTCTAGCAATTGATGATGCATGCAACGCCATCTCCTAACCAAACAATCTCATATTCTAAACATTCGCTAAGAACAGCGCGCAACGTTTGAATACAATTTTCAGAGCATAAAGATTTTGCGTCCCTTCTACACACGCTTTTCATAGCTTTTTTTTTTTTAGCAGCGTATGCAAGGACTGAATAATTTAAGATTGAAGACACCCAAAACATCGCTCATATAACGTATCAAAACTCCACGCCCCTCCATTATCACAGCTTACAAATAAAGAAATGATCCAAGAACACTTGTAAGGACAACCAGAGCACAAACAGAAAGTAATTATACCGTAATGACGGGCAGGGACTAGCCCCACCTCTGACCTTTTCTTCCCTTAGCTCTCTCCTCCGCTTTAAGATACGTTCCAATTCCACCACGTATATTTCTGGTTGAGGACAGAATGTGCCCTCATGAGCGGTATTCCCAGTAGAGTTTCCTAGTCACTGCCGATGTGTTTGGGTCTTTCCCCTCTTTGACGATTCAGTCTGCTCTCCTAGTTCATTATCTGACGAGAATTATCCTGGCTTTTCTCTCTTTATTCCATGGTTCTGAGCCCATATTGTATTCTTGTGTTTGTATTTAAGCCGGGGCATTTGGAGGCGACATGATGTTAATAAGCTGTTGATAAAGAAATCCCCCCTTCCGAACTAACTTGTCTTTCCCAACTAACTTATTCTAGCAACAGAATACCTCATCCTCGAAGCAAGGCTACCATAAGGCGTAATGGTCACCTAGACAAGATAACTACCTGGTATACGACCGTTCGCTATTAAAAGTAATGTGTCCTTGCGTAAGTGTCAGCGCACGTGTCATTCCCATCGCCCTCTAGCTGGAAGAAATGTGACCGCCTGGTAACGAGTTTTCACGCACTCTTTAGGATGATAGTAATTAGCCTATAAAAATACGGGTTCATTGTTATACGTGAATTAAGAAACTCTGAAAAGAAGATGACCGGAAGGGGAAACGACAAGATAAGGATTGATTAAGAAAAAAGGCCGGATGCTACCATTCGTAGCATGGCAAGGCGGACCGGGCAGCAGAGTTAAAATACATGTTTATCTACACTAATACTACAACCAGTAGCAAGTAAATACAAAATACATTGATAAAAACACCCCTCCTCCATCAACTAGTCCGTTCCAGCAACATAGGTTCTAGTCCCACAAGAAAACGCCGAAATCAACAGCCTACCCCAAAATAACAAATACAGAAACCCTGACAAAGAAAAGCAAACAACCGTAAACTAGAAATGATAGCGCATCCCTGGGCAGGAGTTACCCCCATCCCTGACAAGTGTGTGGCAGCATGACCACCTCCAGACCTCCTCGAAAGACGGCATCGGATCTCCTTTATTCCCCCCAATCGGCTTCTCTGTCTTGTAAGGCGTGCTTATACAGCAGAGAGTTAGCGTATATACGACAACAGTAGAAGGAAGAACGAAATCGGAAGTGATAATGTGCACTAGCAGATTTCAATCCAAGCTTCCACAAGGCTGGCCTTGGTTGATATGCCTCCCGCAAAGGAAATAGATACAAACTACCGCAAGGATAGGCTGTGGTACTAACCTGTATGGCCGCTTCGGACCTCCTTACTCGGCTCCTTCTTCTTTGCCGCTCCCTCCTCCTCCTTTCTGGCCTTTTTGCTGGGGTGGCTTTCCGCATCCCCGTCCGGTGCCTTTCTCTTGCGAGTTGGCGATCGAGTGGCGCGGATCACCGGCATTCCGGCATTCCTTCGCGGCAGGGGTCGAATTTGGGCATCCCACGCCCGATCCCCAGAGGACTCCCAAAAGCTTCTCTTGCGAGAGGGTTTGGCCTCTCCCTTGTCGGCTGCAGCCTTGCTGGCGGCTCCCTTGTCGGCGGCGACCTTGCTGGCGGCAGCCTTGCTCTCAGCCTCCTTATCGCAGTTGTACTCTGCGACAATGGTATTGAGGGCCCACTGGGCGTCTTGGCTGTTCGGAATTAACCGAAATGCGCGGCGCAAATCAACCTCGTTTCGTACGGCACCAAGGGTCCGGTTGTACCGAGTATGGTCGGTACAGGTGGCTTTGGAGTGGCCAACTTGGCCACACACGACGCAGGGGTGTTTTTTTCGGAAACAAGCAGATGCTTGGTGATCAGGGCGTAAACAAATTGGACACACAGCGCCTGGGGGCTTTTCGCCGGGCATGGTGGTGAGTGGGGTTGGATGCTGATAGATGCCAATGCGATTAGTAGCTATACCGGACTGTGAAAACCAGAAAGACAAAAAAGCAGATAATACTTACTATGTTCAAAGTGGAAAGGTAAGCAATGAACGGCAATATTCCAGTGTACGGCGTGTGTTCAAGGAAGCTTGCTGGGAAGAAAGAAAGAGCACAAGCGAGAAGAAATGGCGGGGCTATCTGGCGTCTGCTCTGCTAACGGGAAGAAATTGGGAAGCGTCCGGACATGGACCCACAGTATAGGTTGTTCGACTTGGTTTTCACCCGACTGTTTGCTAGTTCTAGTGACTTCGATGGAAGTGTATTGTGGGGTTGGGTTCCCGCAACAACAACTTGGACGCGAATTATATTCCGGTATTTACAGCAGGATGGTTTGTCTATAGACCCACCATTACGATACCGCCCAACACAGCACCATAATTTTAACTGCCATATTCCGTACGCTGCACACCTCAGAACGCAACCGAGCAACCGAACAACCGAAAACCACATTGAGCACCGGAAATATCGAGAAAAGGAGATTGCTTCCACCCATACCGCCAACCAATAAAGCAACGGCCGCAAAAGTACCTTGAAACCTCAAGAAGATTGCGGGAAAGGCTAGACAACAGTTAGTTTATCAGGTTGCATTCCTCAACATGGGCAATATTCCTTCCACCACTGCGTCAACTAACTTTTGGCCTCCCTGGGGTCGGTAACTTCGGTCTTGCCCTCACTCTTGCCATCTCCAGTGGTACGGATTACCAGTGTTGTCGTCCATTGTGGCGTGGGGGCGTGGGGAGTCTCGGAACCCGGCAGCGGTGGCATCCCGGGCCTCCAACCTGTGACCGTCGCGGTGTCAATGACGCCCGGGGCATACGTTGGCTTCGCCATAGCCGCGATCGAGAAGACGTGTAGGGTGGTCCAGTGGCATTGATCAATATGTCGCCCTTCCGGGGGTGTGGTAATCCTCCACTGACAATATCGAATGAACCTTTTCACTATCGCAGACACCCCTCAACACAGCTTTGATACGAAAATGTATTCTATTTCCATCCATTAATCCAATTGAGATTGTCGGGTTAAATGGTAGCTAATTATATGCAAGAAGACTTTATACCCCCAACTAATTACAAGACGTCCCAACAGATTCATCCACGTTACCAAGATTGATCCACCTCCTAGATATTCGAATCGGTCTTCTCCTCCTCGCCACGGGGAGCGCTCTCGTTCTTCCAGCCCTTGAACTCCCTCGCCGATAGGCTAAGCTCAAACATGTGATCGATCTCCGCCGGAGTCCTATTCTTCATCTCAGGGACGAAAAAGAAGGTAACAATGACACCAATGACGCACATGCCGGCGAACACGAAACCCGTCTTGGCGCGGAGATTGCCCTGGTCAGGGTTGAAGATGTACGGCAAGACGAAGCCAAAGATGGCATTGGCCGCGCCACCGGTGAACCAACCGATGCCCTGTGCCTTGGCACGGAGGTCCAGCGACGACACCTCGGAACCGACCGCAAACGAAGAAGGCCAGCAGCCGAGACCGCAGAGGACAATGACGAGAATCATCATGGCAGCAGAGTACCTACACCATGACTGTTAGACCACATCAATGGAGGATAAAGAGTTCACAAAGACTTACCAGACGACAACCGGTCCCGACCAAATACCCGCAATACCCATGCTTCCCCAAAGCAAAGCAGCAACGCTCAACCCGCTCATGATCAAGACACGACGATCGAACCGACCAAGAAACCACATGCTGGCGATATTGGCAAACAGCCCACAGACAATACCCAAAATCAGAATAATAACACTCAAGTTCGCCGCCATGCCGACGATCTGGATGAAATACGACGCCTTCGCAAGCAGCGTAAGCCCAAACAGCTGGGGGATCACCGCAGCAAACATGACAATGAGCGTGCGTCGCAGGTTGCCCTTGCGGAACGAATCCTGATAGGTCGCCTTGGCGATTGTCTTTTCCTTCTCGATGTTGATCTTGATCTTGTTCAGCGTGGCCTCGCTCCTCGCCAGGTTGTCCTTGCCGTCGAGACGAATCTGCGACTTGAGCGCCTTTGTATCATCACCCTTGCGGATGAGGTAAGTAGGACTTTCCGGGATGATAAACGCCATGACAATTGGCAGGATGGACAAGGGCCACTGCGTGGCAAAGGCAATGGTGTAGCCGTTCTCGAGCTTGAGGCAGGCGAAAATCACCAACGCGCCGAGGACCTGGCCGAGGAGGGTGAAGATGGGGAAGAAGGCCAGCAGGGGACCACGGAGGTTAGGCGGGAGGATCTCAGACATGTAGGTCTGTGCCGTGGCCATGACCATGCCGATGGCGCCGCCTTGGAAACCCTTGCCGGCGAAGAAGATGCCGCGCCGGGTGTCCATGTCGGGGGACTTGTTGGAGACGAAGCAGATGGCTACGCCGACGGCGGAGAGGAAGGAGCCCAGGGCGAGGGAGGAGCGGCGGCCCCAGCGGTCTTGGAAGAAGCCGCCGACGATGGCGCCGATCATGGCGCAGCCGGGGGAGATGAAGTTCCAGAGGCCGAGCCACATGGAGGGGAGGATCCATTCGCCGTCTAGTTGGGTGCCGAAGTCGCGTCTGTTGGGCGGGGGGAGGGTTGATTAGTAGGGAGATGGAGGGGGTGAGATGGA